>Ga0326727_10014574_pt1 | contig 17092 bp, 8 predicted proteins | sample MB2enrmetagenome_FD_207643 | JGI IMG/M metagenome (GOLD analysis project Ga0326727, IMG submission 207643) | Lab enriched peat soil microbial communities from McLean, Ithaca, NY, United States - MB29MY | ecosystem: Environmental > Terrestrial > Soil > Wetlands > Peat | place: USA: New York...
ACACCCGGCGGGCCAAGCGCGACCCCAGGCGTTGGAACGAGGCCTGCGATTATGCGATCAACCCGCTGCTGCTCGATGCCGGTTTGAGCCTGCCGGACGATGTGCTCGTCGATCCACGCTTTCGCGGGATGAGCGCCGAGCAGATATACAACCTGCGCGAGGCCGAAGCGCAACCACAGTCCGATGAGCAAAGCGAATCGCAGCAAGATTCAGGCACCGATTCGAACGATTCGGCAGGTGATGGGAATGAAGGCGGGACACCGTCTGTTCCAGAGAGCCAGGGCGGCATCGGCCAGGTGATCGACGCACCGGAAACCGACGACGATATGGCAAGCATCGCGGAACAGGAGCGCGATTGGGAGATCGCCGTCAACCAGGCGGCGACCGTCGCCCAGCAGGCCGGCAAAGTTCCCGCCGGCCTCAAGCGAACTCTTGAAGGCGCGGCGGAAGCCCAGGTCGATTGGCGGGAACTGTTGCGCCGTCTCTGGTCCGACACTATCCCGGCCGATTCGAGCTGGATGCGGCCCAACCGCCGTCACATCTGGTCCGGTCTCTATCTGCCCGGCGTTGTGCGTGATGGCGCGGGCGAAATCGCAATCGCCGTCGATTGCTCGGGTTCGGTGAATGCCCGGCAACTGCAACTTTTCGAGGCTGAGATCCGTTCGATCCTAGAAGGCCAACGACCAGAGCGAGTACACGTCCTCTACGTCGACGCCGAGGTTCACAAGGTCGATACCTACGTGGCCGGTGAGATGCTCCATCTCGAACCAGTAGGTGGAGGCGGCACCGATTTCGGTCCCTGCTTCGACTGGCTCAATGAGCACGGAATCCACCCACAGACAATGGTCTTTCTGACCGATCTATATGGGAGTTTCCCTGAGTCCGCCCCAGATTACCCCGTGATCTGGGCCTCGACCGGCAGTCGCCAGGCACCCTTTGGCAGCGTCATTCCCATGCACGCGGCGTAGCCAATGCTTGGCTCATTGGTAGTAACGCGCTACGGAGCATCCCCATGAACAAGCAATTCTTCATCTTTACCGATGGCTCAGCCATCGGTAACCCAGGTCCTGCCGGTTGGGCAGCTATCGTGATCCACGGGACAAAACGGCAGGAGATCGCCGGATCGGTTCCGTGGTCGACCGTCTCTGAAATGGAACTGCGCGCCGCGGTCGAAGCGCTACGCCTGACGCCATCCGGCGCCCGAATCGAGTTGCGCTCGGACTCGGAACTGTTGATCCACGGAATGCGCTTCCGCGTCTTCCGCTGGAGACGTTACGGATGGCGCAACAGCCGAGGCTTTTACCTGCAACACCAGGAACTGTGGCGCGAGTTGCTCCTGCTGAATGCGGATCGAACTATTCGTTGGCTATGGGTCAAAGGGCACAGCGGCCATCCAATCCAATCCCGTGCCGATGCGATTGCCTACCAAGCCGCCAGAGCAGTTGCCGCTCAGGAACGAATTGCCGCCTGATGCTCCTGGCAGACCACAACTCCAATGAGGAAAAGAACCATGTCAACGATTGCAGCAACAAATTCGCTTTTTGAGATCGACGTGGAATTGGATAGCCTCCTTGATGAGATCGAGGAGCAGACCGCACAGGGCGGCGAACCATCCGGGGAACTCGTTGCCCGCTTCCAGCAATTCTGCTCGGCACACGACGAAAAGGTGGACAGGATAGGGCGCTTTCTGCGCCAGATGGAAGCGCGCGAACAGTTCTGCCGCAGCGAAGCTGCCCGGCTCAGCGACCGGGCCCGCACCGCAGCCGGCAAGGTAGAGCGAAGCAGAAACATGGTCCTCTACTACCTGATGAGCCGTGATCTCAAATCCATTGAGGGACTCGAATTCACCCTACGCGCACAGAAGAACAGCCAAGACTCTGTGCGGATTACCGATGAGGAGGCGCTACCAACTGCCTTTCGCAAGATCGATGCATGTATCGGCGGTGTCCTCTGGAAAACGGTTCTTGCGAATCTTCCCGACGAGCTTGGCAAAATGCTCGAGAGCACAGTGGAAGAATCAAGGCCGGACACGGATTCGATCAAGGCGGCCATCCTGCACGAGGAACAGGTTCCAGGGGCAGAGCTGCGGCGAGGATGGCACTTGAGAATCAAGTAGCAGTGATCCAGTCTCTGAGGGCATAAAGTCCTCAGCGGCTGGGTGGCCCGATGGCACTGAGACTTCCTGGTCAATGTCAGATGTACGCGCCGGAGCAAAAATAGACCACGCAGCGCCGCGGCTGTCGGCCCCGGCGGCTCCGTTCATTGGCCGTGAACAGGCTAGACAATATCAACTGCAGCCTCTCGCCTGTATTTGCCTATGCTGGGTTCGTTGCAGGATTCATGACGCGACATTCGAATGCCGGAGCTTCGAAGGCAGGAAATCGAATTGCATTGCCGACAATGTCCTGAGCGCGTACCAAGACGGGCATCAGCCAAAACATGGAGTCATTCCATGCGGCAACACCGTCTGCTATGCACTCATCGGGAGGACCGACAAACGGATAAAGCAACATTAAGCTTGGAGGCGTTGCTAGCAGCTCCCGCCGTCGAACGAGCTCGGCATAGACGGTGAGTTGTCGAACGTCTGCAGGGCTGAGGACTTCGCCAGCCAACGAAGTGAGCTCGTCCACCCCATTTTGTTCGTCTTTCAACTCACTAAAATGCAGCGCCCCATGCTGGCCTTTTGCTAAGTGCTTGTATTTTGCATCACCGATCCAAAAGGTGGTGCCGTCGCACCAATAGTAATCCGCCCACTGAAAGATCCCGCCTTTGCCGGCTAATAGCTTACCTATGAACTTCTGCTCTTCCACTGCCGTATTGAAATACGATTCCAACACCGCGTGCACGTAGTCCTCGAACACTCGGTTCATATCCAGAAGAAAAACAAATGTATTGGCACTCCCAACGCCGAGGTTGTGCCCGACCCCTGCGAGCAGGCGTCGACCGAGATCGAAAGCCACTCTGAACCTTTCCACGGACCTGTCAAATCGCAGATCCCACACATCACGCAATGCGGCGGCGGGAGAAACATCTTCGACTTCGCTGAGGAGTGCTTCACAATCCACAAGCAGACGTGCTGCCTCCAAATAGTTCACCCGCTCGGAAAGGAATCGGCAGACACACTTGAACAGGCGATTGATTGGAGTATCGAGCGTGAATTCATCCCAAAGGCAGCTCATCCTATCAAGTCGGTTCCAGTTTCTGCTCACCTGTTCCACTAGGTTGATCCGCCCGCGTACCGCCCCAATATTGTCCGTGAAGGTTACATATTTATGTGCAACACCGCGCTCCAATTCAGGCAGAAGATTCTTCCCGAGCAAGTACGCAAACAAATCAAAGAATGAGGTGGGAGCCTCCTCAAGGTGCGCAGTCGCTGTCTCAGCGAGATCGCGATGGTTTGCCACTTCCAGCATCCACAAGAGGCCGCGCATCACCGAGTCACGGGTCTCCTCAGACGACAATGGCTCTCCTTTGCTTGCCTCGATTAGAGCCGCATCGAGCTTGGGGTAGATTTCAAGCGAAACCTCGCCGACCTCGATTATGCCGACGTATTGCCGAGCCCAAAGCTCTCGGCCCTCTGGACCGGAAAAGGAAAGCGGAGAGACGGGCAAGCGATTGAGGATCCGCCATGCCTCCGAAGCTGCATCAATATCGCGACACACATCGGCGCTCAATCCGTGGACTACCCGCGACCATTCACACAGGCGTATTTGCTTTCGCAGAGTGTCCTCCTCGCCGGCTCAACCAATCTCGAAGTTGACGCAGAGCGCCGCTAAACAATCCATGTCACCCGCATCACTGTCAAAGAACCACTGCCATTTCGTTCGAGCTTCTTTTGCATCGGAACCGCTCACCTTAGAAATGAACCGACCCTCCGTAGCCGTCTCCCCGAGAACGTACCGAACCCCGTCCCAGTCGTTGTAGAAGTACTCCTGAAGTAGGGGAATAATCTGTTTTCGGAACTCCTGGTTGAAACCTGTGAGATCAGCCACACGGATGAAATACGCGTGTCCAATCTGGTGGTCGCGATCCTTGCGCAATGTGATTCGCCGATTGAGCTCCGTGAGTGCAAGTCGCATCTGATCAGTCAACCCATTGCATAGGTCCATTCTCACTTGCATTTCTTCGAACTCGAAACGCCGCCGAAGGGCCACATCCACAAGGGCAATACTCTTGTCAGCAGTGTTCATTGTTCCCACGACGTACAGATTGGCAGGTATAGCAAACTTCTCTCCGGAATATGGAAGGGTCACGATCAAGCTATTCTGTTCATCACCAGCTCCCAGCCTCTTGTCAGTCTCAATGAGAGTGATGAGTTCGCCAAGTATCTTACTGATGTTCCCTCGATTGATTTCGTCGATGATCAAGATGTAGCGGGAGCAGAGAGATGCCTGCTTTAGCTGGTACCCGCTCTTGTCCCCTTCGGCAAGAAAGCGCTGGACAATTTCTGCTTTCTCATCCTTCGTATAGACTTTCTTCTTCCCAGGATGGAGCTTGCCCGCAAACTGCGTCTTCTCAATTCGGCGCAATTCATTAAAGACCGCGGCCACTAACTGAGAATGGCAGCCCCGTGCAACCACCTCCATTACGTCGGCAACAACGATCGAATCGCGGTCACGCTTGGCATCAAACACTTGCTCCAAGAGTTTTCGAGAACAGAGGAATGTCTTGCTGCTCAGGATATTTGTTCCCTCGATGTTCCCTTTCTGAGTAAGGGCAAACTGGTAAGAGGTCTTTGCTGATAGGCCAGGGTACTTTGCTTCTGGATCTGACTCGATCTTCGAAATCAGTGCTGTCCACACAGCATCAAACGGAACAAGCCCCTTCGCAACCTCAGCCCGCACAAGACAATCAAACAAGGCGTTGAATGCGAGGCGCTTGAATGCACCGGGACGGCATTCGTAACGAGCGGTAGTATTCTCTTCATCCGCGTCCAGAACTGGCCTGATTCCCTCAACGAAGTCCTCATACGAATACGATTGATGAAACGTGATGAACTCGACTCTGCCTTCCAAGAGCAACTCATCAAACCTTCGCTTCTGCGCAGCATGGTTACCTGCAAAGCCGGGGTCGGCAATCCTAACAGCCATCTCAATTGTTGAGTAGGTTTTCCCAGTACCAGGCGGTCCGTACAGAATCCGATTCAGTGCACCTACATCTGTTAGCGGTTGCACGTTGCCGCCTCCTGGACCTTCGGTTGGAAAAATAGCGTCAATTGCCGCCTGAACTTTGATAGGCACCAGAGTGCCGAACCAGCTGACCCCTTCGGGCCCTTTCCTTTGAACAGCTCTCCTTCTACCTTCTTAAGATGAAGCACGCCATCTTCGGATTTATCTTCGACTACTCCAAGGTAGTGAATCCTCAGGTCATTTGTTCCGCCGTACGACTTAAACCCAAAGTGATCGCCAACGCTCACCTTCTCAAAGTTGGCCCAGGTCTCCTTTGCACCCTTGTGTGTCTCAATGTCCTTCTTACCCCAACCGATCTGCCAGATATTTCCATTAATGAATTCTTCTAGCTTGCTGATCTCGCCCCACTGACAGCCGCCAGCCCAATACTGTTTCGAAGCCGTGCCTTTTCCAGCCACGGGAGAGGCTTCTGCTCCATCGTCGCCACTCGTCAACTGCCAAGCTTGGTTTGAAATCTGGGCATAGTTACCGCCGAGCTTTGCATTCACTTGTTTGAGAAGTTGCAAGTATCCTGCGAGATTGCCGATCTTGCATTCAATCCCATTGCGTGCAAATAGCTCTCGATTTTTGGCATCACACGCGATGTACCGGTGCGGGTTAAGCCAAAACATTCCCATCGTGAGTTTGCCAGGTGCAACACTTTTGATTTTTAGGCAACGATTGAACACTTGGGGATCTAAGTCGTCCGGGGTACCTTGCACAACGGAGATCGCCAGATCCCAGAGACTCGAGACATCATCATCCTTGCGTTCGGCTCTATACGGGAAAAACCAAGCGCGGAGAGCAGTCACAACCGGTATGCCATCGAAGTCCGCCGGAATCGCAGAATTCAGATGGAGCTTTTGCTTAATTCGCTCAAGTATTTTGCGCCTGTTCTCATCTTTGAGTCCCCGATTGAAGGTAGAAAAGAAAGTGAACGGGTCGATCACTGCAAGGGGAATCTTTTTCTTGCTGGCGTCTTGATCCCGGACAGCACCAACGGGAATGTCCTCTGCGTCCAATTCTTGCAAGAAGTGGATCAGCTCCTGCTGCCGATCGCGGTAATCGCTCAGCGTTTGCGCCAACTCTGTGTAAATTGGAATCCAAGAGAACATCGAGCTTTCCTCCTTTAGACACTAGAGCCAATTCTGGTTGTCGGTTCCCTAGTTGCTCGTCAATACATCGAAGCAAATCAGCTGCAGGTCCTCTCTTCGTAGCGCTGGTACGACGGTGGGCCCCTTATCCGACGTGGGTTTTGCTTCCGTGCCAAACGCCGAGCGCAACGCCTCGATTCCCGCAATCAATTCGGAGACACTATTCGTCTGTTGATAGAGCTTATAGAGCTTTCTGAGTTCCGCAATCTGCACGTTTTGCATGGGGCCGTTAAGAAACGAGATTCCCGCAATGGCGCGCTTCCGCTCGACCTCCGGATGGTTGAGGAACGACTGGATGATCGTAGCTACCGTCTGTTGAAGTGGATCGATTGCCTGGGGAGCCACCTGCAAGGCAGCCCTTTCTTCTTGCCCCTGCAGCAGGTCCCCCAATACTTTCTCTTGAATCTCGAAAATTGACTTGTAGATCTCCTGGTCAACGATCCTGGGAGTGTCATAGGCACAAGCGATCAAGTTGGCGAGGACGTGGCGATTGTCGAGAATATCGCTCGACTTCAGATCGTAGTATTTCCAAAAGCTTTGTTGCTTCGAGCCGCCTTTTGTCCGGAAGTAGAAGAAGACCCCCTTGACCCCAGGTCTCTGAAGCCCGGAGTGGATTCCATCTGGGATTGAATCGATCACCTCGCGACCTCCTCCATCGAGAAACGCGCGGAGCTGTTGAAGGAGAACTTCGCTGCTAGCCAGTTCTGTGAATTGCTCCTCCTCCTCGATAACACCACTGTCTTCGTCTTCGAGGCGCTTGAGCGTATTGAATGTCCGCGGATGAACCTCCTCACCGAGCACACTAGCGTCGAGCATCCCGAGGCGGTCTATGTCGGCGATCTTCCGAGAGAGGCTATCGACGAGATTGAGAAGGCGCTCCAGCCCTCGATCTGGAAACATGTTGTAAATCCAGAGGACATCGAAGTCGGTCCCGATACGATCGATTCTGCCTGCCCGTTGCACCATCCGAGTGGGATTCCAATGGAGGTCGTAATTTAGCAGGTAACCGCAATCCTGCAGGTTTTGGCCTTCGGAAAGCACATCAGTGGAGATCAGGACGTCAATCTCGCGTTCAGATCCCGCCCATTCAGGCTTTCCGTTGGCTTTCGGGGCGAAGGCCTGCACAATCTTCAAGCGTTCATCCGTATGGCTACCGCTATCCATCCGGCGGACAGTAATCCCGCCACCCTCTTTCCGAAACTTCTTGGCATCAGCGCTATCCGGATCACCTAGTTGGCGATAGAGATATCGGGCGGTATCCTTGTAGTAGGTGAAAACCAAGACCTTCTGGCCCTTAAGGTCGCCCGTGAGAAGGGCCTTTAGACGTGTGAGTTTCGTATCGTGTTTGGGATCGATACCCTTTACTTTCGCCCACACTTCTGTGAGGACATTCACGTCGTGCTGAACTGCTTTGTGCAGGCGACGCAGATCGTATAGCGACGGATCTACCGTTGCCATGCTTTCGAGAATTCGTTTCGCGTCTTCATTCGCATCCAATTCATCGGCCAGAGATGCAGGCACCGCGTCGTCCTCCGCTTCCTCGCGCTCCAGGTAACGCAGTGCCTTATGGAAGTCGCTGCTCTTTAGCAGTTTCCCGCCCAGCATGTACGACTCAAAAGTTTGGAGGAATGCGAGCGCGCGCCGTATGCTGACCCGGAACGCCTCCACGCTTGACTCAAAGCGTTTGAGATAACGACTCTTGAAGATGCCGACCAGTGCCTGTTCGCGGCCAGCTTCGAACTCATCAACCGCGATTCCGGACTTCTTATATTCCTCGAGACTGTATGGTGCGAGGCGCAGGCTCTCTACTGCACCGACAATGAATTCGTAGATTCCTTTATAGGTTTCTTCGAGATTGTAACGCACCGTCTTCAGTTCTCGCTTTGGGAAATGGATCTTCTTTCCGGCGATTGTTGCTTCCGGGTATGCCTTCCGGATGAAGCTCCGCGTCCGTCGGATCACGACTTCTTCCAGCAGGTTGAAGAGCGCCACTCCGGGAACGTCGTGGCGTGCTTCGCTCCTTGCTTGCCTAAAATAGCGGTACAGATCGCCAATGCCAGCAGCCGCAAAGTAGCTGCGATCTCCCTGGGTGATGAGTGAAAACTGATTGTAAAGATCGAAGAGGTCGTTGCTGACCGGCGTCGCAGACAGCAGAATGACTTTCTTACGCATCCCGTCGCGACCGCGGCCAGCATTCGATCCCAGGACTCGTTCGAGGTTCCCAAAGCGTTGCGCGTTCCGGTTGCGGAAGTTGTGGGATTCGTCCAATAGCACGACATCGACGTCCCCATAGATAGAGGGATCAAACTCTTCGCGTCCAAGTTCTTCCTGCGACAGAATCTGCGCCGAGATTGTTGCATCGGCCAACTCCCTCTCCCACATCGACCTCAGGCTTGCTGGGCAAACTACGAGCGCCTTTTGTCGCATGTGGTAGGCGTAATCTTCTAGCAGCTTCTTACCAATCCAAGTCTTGCCCAACCCAACGGAATCGGCGATCATCACGCCGTCGTAACGCGCCAGAATCCGCCGTGCCTTTTTGACGGCATCCTCCTGAAATTCGGCCAACTCGACCGCAGAACGTGTCGGTCCTTCCGGTTCCTCATCGAGGTCGTCCTTGAAGTATTCGTACAGCGCCTTCATATAGACTTCGAACGGCGAATACTCTTTGCGGCCGAACTTTGAGGCGTCCAGCAACTCGATCAGCTCGGCCTTGAAATCCCGGCTGTCTTCCCATTGCCGCTCATACCATCGTTCCAGGTCGATAATGGCGCGGGCGCCCACTTCGCTCTTGAGCAGTTGCCGGTTCGCGTTGGTAATGTTTGGGCTGGGTTTGGCGTCCGTCAGCCACCTGACGGCGTAGGCCGCATTTTTGTCCTCCACGTCGTCGGGATCGAGAAGAACCTTGTGGGCCAGGTTCAGTTCCCGGTTTGTGGTCAATCCCGGCGCAGTGAAGTTTGAAGATCCGACGATCGCCAGAATCGGACGGAAGCGGTCGAAGAGCATTTGCTGGCCGGGCCGGTCGGAATAAAAGAGCCAGCATTTCGCATGGAGAAAGCCGTGCTCATACAGCCGCACTTGGACCGATTCGCGCTGTAAGTACGCGATCAGATCTTCTACAAGGCGGAGCGTCATTTCATTGAACGGAAGGGCCTGAAGGTCGCCATTGATGAGACTGCGAACGATACCGGCGTCTGGCCGAAGCCCAAGCTGCTGACCGGTGGTTGGCTCCGCTCCCAAGATCAAGCGAAAGTTGCCCAAGCTTTGCAGTCCGTCATTGAGAAGCCCGAATCCGCCGACAGTAAAGTAGGCGCTCGCCGCGTCCAGCGAGCGCCCCTGGTGCGTCGCCAGAATGCCCATGAGGATGTCCGCAAGTCGGTGCTCTTGATTGTCGATTACATAGGGAAGACGCACGAGAGGCTTCTCATGTGGGCCGAGTTCCTCTTCTGAGCGTGTCATAGCATTTCCTTCAGTCGGTCATTGATAAACTTCTGTTCATCGTCATTCAGGCCGAAGCACCTAAACAATAGCCGGTCTAATGCTCCTTGGATCACTTCGCTCTCGGCCGACAGCTCCGACCGCTCCCACCGGCCCTGGAGTTCGCGTTTTGATTCGAGCTTTTTGATGCACCTGCACATTTCCCCGATGCCATCAATACAGTAGCGCGCCATACAACCCATACGACGAAAGGGAGCGTCTGCTGCAATTCTGTTCCACTCGCCCTTGTCCAGTGATGCCATCCACCAAATAGGAGGCTCCTCATCGGTTACCGTGGGGACGAGGAGCTGGTAGATCTGATAGTGACTCACAGCCGCGCTCGTGCTACTGAGCCGAAAGAACCAATCGCTTAGCTTCGAGTTGAGCAGTGCGAGAATAAAATCGAGCGGAAGCATGCTGGACTTCTCAGGAATATAGTTGATTTTGTGATTACAAAAGTGGCCTCGTGGAATCGACGCAGCAATTATCCTCCGAAAGTTGTTCTGAGCTGAACTCTCCTGCCATCCCACTCTTAGCTGAGAGTGGTGCGTCGCTTTATCGCTGTCGGGCTTTCCGCTAAGGAATGCCTCTTTACGTAAATACAAGGGGACACCTTGTGAAGCCTCTCGGATAACGTAAAGCGATATCGCAGCCCCACGTAGGATCAGCGGACCATCCTTGGATTCATACGAAGTAAAGCCTCTCTTCCCATCAGTGGTCTCGTTTACTTCTCCCTGAAACGCCGTGCAGAACTTTGCAAGCCGGCGGACGGTTTGCTCGCTCACTATTCGTAATGCGATGTCCCAGTCGCGCTGACTACACGGGACAAACGGCATGTTTCGCTCATCGAAGACGGAGATGCCCTCCAACGTGAGCGATACTTTGGGTGACTCGGGATCAATAGTCGCGCCGGGATGCGTGCGCACGACGATTTCTTGGTTGCCGCCATTGGGACGGACTGCGAAGACGGCTGTGGATAGTTTCGCCTCGCGGAAAACACGGGCTTCTGGGTCGTCCTTTTGCGGGAACGCTTCAATGGACAGTCGAGCAATCGGTGTGGCAAGAAGTTTGCGGAGGCCAACATCCTGCTCGTTGCCGAGCAAAGACATGGGGACAATGAACGATACAATCCCACGGAATCCTGCTAGGTGAAGCGCTCGACAGATAAAGAACTTGTACAGGTTGTGTTTACCTTCATCTGCAGGAGCGTAGCTCGGCGTTGAGCAATAAAACTTCAAATCGTCTTCGACAGTGCGCTGTTGTTCGAGTTCTGATAGCACGTCGTAGGGAGGGTTTCCCACAATTGCGTCAAAACCAGCCGCTTGAAGCCGCCCTACCACATTGAGCGAACCAGGCTGTCGTCCATAAAACACTTCAGGGAATTCCAGTTCCCAATGGAAGAATCGCTTCTTCTTAGCGGCTGCCGCAGAGCGTGTTACGGCGTCCCGGCCCAGCTTTGCCATCGCGGTGTGAGCGACTGGCGAATCCACCTCTCCATGCGCCCAAGTAAAAAGTTCTCCGCTGCGCAGGATTTCATCAAAGATGTTGACCTTTTTCTTGCCCTTCGCTTTTGATCCTTCGATCTCCACGAAGCAACGCGCGGTGTGCAGATCGAGGACACGCTTGAACACTTCAACGCCCGAAAGCGCCGATTCGTATTGCTGCTTCGACGAGGCAACCTGAGCGGGCGTGATGTCCGGCATTCCGCCCACGTCAATCATGGTCTGCACGGCCTGGGTGAGTCCCTGCCAATCGCTGGTTCCGGTCAGGGTCAGTTGTCCCTTGGCCTCGCGGATCGCGTCCACTTCGCCAACCGTGCTGCCGATGAGCGAATTCCCCCAGCGCAGGTGATGATCGAGGAAAGAGAGCGGCGCGCCAAGCGTGAAGCAATCGAGCCACAGCGATACCTTGGCCAATTCCACGGCCATCGGGTTCAGATCGACGCCGTAGACGCAGCGTTTGAGCACATGGCGTTTGAGCAGGTTCACATCGGTCAGCCGGTTGGCGTCGACATCGACGTTCTGCTCGTCCATCTCGGCCTGGATGTCTGATCGCATCCGATCCAGATGAACGAGAATCGGGTTCCACGGGAAGGCATTCAGGAACTCCAGAATCTTGTCGGTGATGAAATCAACGGCCTCGACGAGAAAGTGGCCGGAGCCCATGGCAGGATCAAGCACCTTGATGTTGAAGAGCTCATCAACCAGGTTGCGCCCAATGAGGTCGGCCTGCTCGGGTGGTTTCGACTTCATGCCGCGTCGGGCAAACTCCTCCCGCTGCTTGAAGAATTCACGGTGTTCCTGTTGTGCCTGGCGCAGTTTGGGCCGGAGCGCGTCGAGTTTTTCCTTGAGGACTGGTCCAACGGCATGTTCGACGATGTACTGCACGATATGGTCGGGCGTGTAGTAGGATCCTGTCGCCTTGCGCTCGCGTTTATCGTTCTCCAGGTAGGCCTGGGCGCGCGGCACGAATGCCTTCTTTGCCTCAGCTCTCTTCTTCTCCCGGTCGCTCAACTCCTTGAAGGACTGGTAAACTTCCCGGCCCTTTTCTTTGACAATTGCAAGTTTTTCGCTGGCGATCTTAAGCTGGAATTCCAGCAAGCCCTCATAAATGGAACCGAGTTGTCGCACGCCGAGGGATTTGTAATCGATGAATACAAGTGCGTTCGACTTCGGATCTACGTCGCGGGCAAGAAGATCAAGGGCCAGCGCCAGGTGGCGATCGGCAATTCGCTCGCGCTCAAGGAAACGGGCAGCTTCGGCTTCAGGGGAGTGGTCGCCGCGCTCGCGCTGCGCGAGAAACAACCCGCCGTTGTAGCGCGGAACATTCAATTCTTCGTTTCCCTGGTCAATGACCGCAAAGATAGCCTTCAGACGGCGCCACAACCCAAACTCCGAGATCGAATACGCCTGCTCGATGCGGGATTTGCGCTCCTGTGCCGCGAAGATGAAATCGGTGTTCGATTCCGAAATAGTGCCGGCCTTTTCTCGGATCTCCTCTTTGAGACGCTGCAGGCTGGCGGTGCGATACTCACGCGAATGGACTGGCAACAGATCGCGCGCCTCAGCATAGAGCAAAAAGAGGAGACGATAAAGCAGCGTGAGCGTGCCCTGGAATACGGTTACCAAATCCTCTTCGCCAATAGCAGCCTCGCCGCGTTGCCGCGTGTTGCCGATGAAGCCTTCCGCGAGGACTGGAAAAACCTGGGTGAACACGCGGCTCTTCAGGCTCTCGCCCAAATGCTTGGCATATTCTTCGCTTCCGAGCAGCAGCCGGTCGAGCAAACTGATGGGCTGCCGCTTGCCCTGCCACTCCTGCTCGACCGGGCGAAACGCCTGCATTCGGAAGAATAGCCAGAAGTATCGAAACGCATCTTGAATGTCCTGCTGAAATCCCTCGCGACCAAGAATCTCGTCAAGATCGATCTCATAGTAGTTGGTGGCGCGGGAATGGGCGCGCTGCGAGTAGAGGCGCCAGAGCTTCCCATTCGTCAAAACAACCCACTGCGCCTGTTCCTTGGCGAGCAACTCGACAACGGTAAAGATCGGCGTCGCCTCTGGAGTTTCAGAGTCGTGCATGTCGTCTTTACGATCCAATTCGCGGCCCCAGGAGTAGGGCAGACAAATACCGAGGAGGGCACCGGAACTCGGATCGTTGAGCCGCAGTAGAGCGGGACCGCTGGCTGGACTCTCGAGCTTTGGGTCGAAACCAAGCTCCCGCAGCAGCGGCTCGTAGAGAACGTTTATCAGCTCGACGGTCTTCTTGCCGGCGAATTTTTCAGCCGCCTCGCCATAAATTGCCCGGAGCCGCTGGTACGCCGGTTTCGGATCCTCGCGCCATTCGCTGAATTCAACGAATTTGCCATCACGCGAAGGGAGCCGTTCGCAGAGGTAATAGTCGGAGAAAAGGCCCCTGTTGTTAAAGAATGCTTCCGACCAATACGCCAGGTCGTAGGCGTAGCGCAGCTTGTCGAACTGTCCGAATTGGTCTGTCTCCGTCCAAGTAAATCGGCGAAGAACTCTGCGATGAACGGCCGTTGGATGGCGCCGATCGACGCTGAAGCGGCGCGGAGTCATTGAGGGTGAAGCGGTGCTAATGGCAGTGGGAGTGATTGCCTTCCCGATTCGATCCAAGAGCACAAACTCAATCTCTTCATAATCGTCTGTGACGACGAAGAGGAAATTGCCGGCCTTGTCCCGGAAGGCTCGACCAATTGCCTTGATATCGGCAACTGTAACGCTTTGCAATTCAAACAAGTAGACCTGGAAGAGCTTGTCTTGATCCGCGATCAATTCGATGCGTTTAACGCGCTTCTGGAGTGGCTCGGAAAGACCAAGATTCGCCGGCGTTTGGGGAATGCGAGCCGCCGTGTCGTACCCGAGGCCGGTGAAGAAAGCGGCAATGCTGTCCGCATCCCGCAGAACCTGGATGTCTTGCGCCGACAATTCGACATCAAATGCTTGCATTGACACGGCTTATTGAACCCTGCGGTCAAGTTGAAGAAACTAGAATCGTTATATACCACTACCCTCACCCATCTCACAGGGACGTTTCCTGCGCCTGCACTTTTACCTGATTGAGCTTAACTATCTCTCAGAAATTAAAAGGGTAATGCTGGCGTGTCGCGTTGTTGATTCAGGCCGCTATGGACGGTGTCTGGGAGTTTGTGATCATGCGCCAGACCGGCCGCCGGATCGTGGCGACGTTGCGGCGCTAGATGCGTTCGGGCGAAATCTTTCGCGAGAATGCGGCGGCGGCCCTCGGGATCTGAGGCCAGCCGGTGCCCGGGAGATTTCACTTCCCGGCCCGGCTTTGCTCCTTCGGAAGGTAAACGTTCAGAGAACAGGATTTCCCAGACACTGATCAGGATGGTGCTTCTCGCTAGCCTCGTAGTGCGCAAGCGCCAACGCGCTTATTACACGCGCTATCCAGAACTCCTTTCAATTGTTGACTTTCGCCTAACCTGCGCTTACTCTTTCCGGGTGATTTCCTCGCAGGCTAATTCAACGCGCTATTCTCGGTGTGTGTTCTTTCGGAGCTTTTTCTATTCGCCAATCCTTGTCCCGAGGAATCGACCATGGCTCTCGACAACGAACTCGTAGTCGATCTCCTCACATACATCGAGCAGGTCGAGAAACTCAAGATCAAACCCGCATTCTCCGTGCCCACTGAGTATTTCGCCGCCCACCAGCACGAGCTGAAAGGCCTCCCAGAGATCCGGTTCAACGTTCAGGCGGAAGGTGAGGACGTGTGGCTCTGTATTCCGCGACTCAAAGAGATTCCAGCCCCCGAGCCCGATGAGAAACTCGCCCCTTGGATCACCATCCACAAGACGCCGGCAAAAACGCCGGAACTGAAGCCCTCTATTGAGACGCCCGCGATCTCGGAAACTCCGGATCAGCAGAGGGCGCGAGCCGAGATCCACGAACTCTTTGATTGGTACGTCGAGAACCAGTGGACACCTTGGGCGGCAGCGGAACTGCCCCGCCGCAAGACGATCCACCGCTATAACCAGGTCTTCGCCATCCAGCAGGCGATCGCCAGCGATGGCGCCGACACACCCCTCGAACTGGTCTGGGGCATTGGCCTGGCCCTCTGGAAGAAGGAAGGCAAGGGGAGCACTCTCAAGTACCCTCTGATTACGCAAGGCTGCGAGATCAATCTCAATCGCCACACATTCGATCTGGAGATCAGACCCCGCAACGTCGATGCCCGAATCGAGTTGGACTGCTACGCCGAGATGGAAGTGTCGGGTGTGACGCAGGTGGAGGCGTTCTGGAAGAGCGCCATAGACAGCACGACAAATCGGGTCAATCCGTTTGAATTCTCGACCTTCGAACCAACACTCAAAACCGCCGTAGGCTTTCTTGATCCCTCCGGCTCTTATGAGGTTCTGGCCGAGGACCCAACCCTGCCTGCAGCAACGGACAAGCTTAAGGTTACGAGCACGTGGGTCCTTTTTGCCCGCAAGCGCACGGCCACAATCTTCCTCGAGGATGTGAAACGTCTGAAGGAGAATGTGAAGGAGGTCCCCACCCTTCCACCTGTAATCCGCAGCTTTGTGGTGCGCGGCGACGAGGAGTTGCGCGTCCGAACCGAGCGCGTCTTCCGCGGCCTGCTATCGAGCGAAGCTCCGTCCGACGCTGCGGAACTCTTCTTCCCACTTCCCTACAACGATGAGCAGGTCGCAATCGTTCAGAAGCTCGAGCACGGTGATGGAGTGGTGGTGCAAGGCCCACCGGGTACCGGAAAGACGCACACAATCGCCAACATCATCAGTCACTACCTGGCCGCGGGCAAGCGCGTACTGGTCTCTTCGAAGGGAGAGACGGCCCTTACAGAAGTAATAGGCAAACTGCCCGAGCGGATCCGCCCGCTGGCTGTAGGCCTTCTGTCGAACGAACGTGAAGGCATGAAGCAGTTTGAGCACTCAATCCAGACCATCGCTTCAACCGTAACTGCACTCAATCCCCAACGTTCCAACCGGGAGATCAGCCGGCTCGAAGATCAGGTCAACCGCCTTCATTCGAAAATCTCGCAGATCGATTCCTCGCTGAGAGCACATGCAACGAAGCATATGCGCACTTACAAGTTCCAGAGCCGGGAATCCACGCCTGAAGAGATTGCAAGGTATGTCGTCGAGCACGAGGAAGCGCACAAGTGGATGGACGATGCGTTTACGGCTGATGGTATGGAACATCTCCTGTTCGATGAGCGCTCGATCGGCGTCCTGCGCCAGGCGCGGCTCCGGGTGGGTAGGGACATCATCTACCTTGATTCCTCTCTGCCGGTTAGCGATGACTTTCCCGCCTGGCCCGACCTCCTCAGCCTCCATCGCGACCTGATGAAGGCCAAGGACATCGATGCGCGAGTCTCCGACGGCACGATTCTCGACCTGATCGATTCATCACCTGAAACTTACGAGAGGGCCGCAGCGCTGCTGATGTTTCTGACCGAGCGATCATCTCTGCAGAAGAAGGTCACCTCGTATCCTCAGACTGGCCTGAACGGGCTAGGCGAAAACCTGGCCAAAATGAAGCCAGACGATATTCTGCTTCAATCCCTCTTGCAGGCCTGCCGCGAAATTAAATCGCTTGACTGCACCAGACGCGACCTTGTCCCGAAATCTGTAGTCTTCCCCGTCGGCGCCGAAGCCAATGAAGACTTCCACGCGGCAATCGGTCGCCTGAAGCACAACAAGAACGCCTTTGCTTTTCCGTTCGGAAAGTCGGCAGCTCGCAAGCTCGTAGGCGAGGTGACGGTCCTCGGATCCTTTCCTGAAGACGCGGAGCAGTG
>Ga0326727_10014576_pt1 | contig 17091 bp, 13 predicted proteins | sample MB2enrmetagenome_FD_207643 | JGI IMG/M metagenome (GOLD analysis project Ga0326727, IMG submission 207643) | Lab enriched peat soil microbial communities from McLean, Ithaca, NY, United States - MB29MY | ecosystem: Environmental > Terrestrial > Soil > Wetlands > Peat | place: USA: New York...
AAAACCTTCAGCATCTGGAAGAGGAACAGGAAGTACCACTCGGGACGCGGGATGTAACTGGTGTCGGTGGGATCGGCCAGATGCTCCAGCGGTACACGGGCCGCAATGGCCAGAGTGAACAGGATGCAGAACGCGATGAACACTGCCACGGTATCTTTGAAGACCTGTTCGGGATAGAAGGATTTCTTCGGCTTCAGTTCGTCGCCGGGGGCAGGCATCACGCCATGGCGGCGGACGAGGAACACGTGCAGGCCGATCAGCAGCATGGTGGCGGGCGGCAGGAGCAGCACGTGCAAAGCGTAGAAGCGCGCAAACGTCACCACGCCCACATCGCCGGTGCTGGCCAGCAGGCGGCTTACATAAGGTCCCATCACCGGTACGGTGGCGCCGATGTGCGTGGCCACCACGGTGCCCCAATACGCCCGGTTGTCCCAGGGCAGGAGGTAGCCGGTCAGACCATAGGCGAAGGTGAGCAACAGCAGAATCACACCGACAATCCAGGTGCCTTCGCGCGGCTTCTTATACGCGCCCCAGAGAAACACCTGAACCATGTGAAGGACCACGATCACGATGATCATGCTGGCGCCCCAGTGGTGCAGACCGCGCATGATGCGTCCCGCCGTAACTTCGGTGAGGATGTAGCGCAGGCTGTTGTAGGCCTCGCCCGGGGTGGGCGCATAGTTGAAGGCCAGCATGATCCCGGTGAAGAACTGGATCATGATCAGGAACAGCGCCACGCTGCCGAACACCTGATGCCATCCGCTCGAGGCGGGAATCTCTTCATACAGGAACTTCTGCAGGCCGGTATGCAGGCCGGTGCGTTCGTCGAACGCTTCAATGAACTGCTCAAATTTTTTCTTCATGCAGTCCCTCTCAGGCGTTCTCGGCGGAGTTCTTCAGCGCGCCCACCTGCAGGCGGTTGTTCTGTATGCGGGTGACGTAGCGATCGAGAGGCCGCGGCGCCGGACCGGCCAGCACTTGCCCCTGCAGCGAGAAGAACGAATTATGGCACGGGCAGGCAAACTGCTTGACCCCTGCGTCCCAGTGATAAGCGCAGGCGAGGTGGGTGCACTGCGGTCCGAAGGCGATGATCTTGTTATCCGGAGTTTTGACCACCCAGGCCGTTTTTTTCTCCGTCACCACGCGCCAGCCGTCGACGCGGGTATCCTGGAAGCTCATTTCCACGGGCGAGTCGGGTGTCAACTGGCTGATATCGCCGGCGTCAACATATCCGGAGTCTTTCCTGGAACGCGGCGGGACCAGCAGATAGATCAGCGCGGGGATGGCGAGGACTACGCTGATCAGGGCGCCTAATATGTAGATCACCGCGAGGTGAAAGGCCCGCCGCGGCATGGGTTCTTTAGTTACTTCCGTGTGGCTCGAAGGGATGGTATCCGGCATGTCAAAGCTTCCATTCTACGCTGAAAGTACTCTCCGATGGCAAGTGCCGGTGCGGGCCTGTTGCGGCATGTGCCAACATGGTTGATCTGTGACCCTGCGGCATCTGCCATACCTTTTGCGGCGGACGTTGATGGCATCGATCGACGATGGCCTTTTCTCCATTGCCAAGGGAGCGGCCTATTCGGCATTGTTGTCATTCTTTCCGGTGCTCACTTCGGCGGCCACAATATTCGTGCAGGTACGCGCCGACTATGTACAGCAGAACCTGGCGTCGTTCCTGTCGGAGATTTTGCCGCCCGGCACGGAACAGGTGGTCATGGATCAGTTCCGTTCCCGCGGGCAGAGGCCGGCCTCATTGCTGGTGGTGGCGTTTGCGCTGTCGCTGTGGGCGGCTTCGAGCGTCATCAAGAGCCTCATTGACGGCTTCAACGCGGCGTACCGGGTACCGCGCAACCGGTCTGGCATCGCGCATATCGGAATCGGCATACTGCTGGTTTTCTTCTCCGGGATTCCGCTGCTGGGCGCATCCGCTTTGATCCTGTTCGGCGGCGCCGTGGAGCCGGCGATTCTGTCTTTCCTGAAGGTCGATCCGATTCTGAATCCTCTGGCGGGGTGGTGGGAGCTGCTGTCGCGGATCATGCGCTATGCGGTGGCTTTTTCCGCTACGGTCAGCCTTACGGCCATTCTTTATTACTATGGGCCGTATCGTAAACAGCGCTGGATCAATGTGTGGCCAGGGGCGATCTTAGCGACGATTCTGTGGTTACTGGCGACTTTGGGGTTTGGATGGTATGTACGAAATATTACTAATTACAATCTGCTTTATGGGAGTGTCGGGACGAGTATCGCTTTGCTTTCCTGGATGTATTTGTTGGCGGCGATTGCTCTGATCGGGTGTGAATTTAATGCCGAAGCAGAGCGTATGGATACGGCTATGCGGTCGCTGACTCCGTTCCGGTAAAAGTCGCAGGCGAAAACGCCTGCTCTACAAGGGCTCAGTTCTGGCCGATAAGAAGTTTGGGTGAACACGTTCCTCGATAACGCTCAACGAATTTTCGATGTTGCCCGGCAGGACAGCAGCGCGGAAAACTCCGATTTCGCGTTGCTGGTCCGGTCGGATGGCGGCCTGCATTTAATTATGGAGACGCCTGTATCGCTGGAAGCGGCGGCGATCTATGCGGGGGCGCGCACTGCCTACTATGTCTCCCGATCACCCAGGGGAGTCCGGGTTACCGGGCTCGACTCCACGCAAAGGTGCGTGATCGAAGACTTGAGCATCCATCGGCGGAGCGAATTGCTGCGCGATCAGCCGCTTTACAGTATTACCTCGCCGCTCCTGACTTCAGCCTCTTCCTGATGCGCTGCAGGCTGGTCGGTGGCTGCTTCCGCAATTCTTTGTGAGTACAAAGGCGCTTTAGCCAACGCCATGCCCCATAGCAAGTGACCCACTTCCAAAGCTCTCGAGGGCCCATACAACGGGATCAGCGGGGCAGTATATTTCCAGATCAGATTGAAGCAGTAGTAAACAATCAGACCCACAATGCCGCAGGTTAAGGCAAAAAAACGCGGCCGGTGCCCGGACCTCAAAAAGGCGCCGCAAAGCGCGCCCCATACCATCCCACACGCTCCGTAGATGGCCAGAATCAGGGCGATTCCCGGCCACGAAGCGCGGAGGAAATGATTCTGGTAGACCTCGGGACCGTAAATCGCGGTGGCGAAAAGGTTCGGAACGATCCAAACGGAGTAACCTGCCGAAGCCGAAGACAGCATCAGCCAGGCGATCATCAGAAGGGTGCCGAGTACGCCGGCCTGAAGCCCCGCAAGCGCGTCCCGCAATGTCAGGTGGCTCTTTTCCGCACTCGCGGCATCCATTTAATTCCAGCCTATACTGGCGGATAAGGAAACGCAAAGTCCAACCCCGCACGGGGTTGAGAGGACAAGCTATGAAACGCCGCGTAGTGATCACGGGGATCGGGGCGGTGAGTCCCAACGGGATTGGCCGGGAGCGTTTTTGGGACGCGACGAGGCGCGGGGTCAGCGGTGTGGGGCGCATCACGCGCTTCGATCCGCGGGGCTATCAGGTCCAGATCGCGGGAGAGGTGGCGGATTTCGACGAAAGCGCGCATGTGGAGGCGAAAGATCGTCCGCACGTGTCGCGTTGTGTGCCGCTGGCGCACGCCGCCGCCAAGGAAGCGCTGGCGGACGCGGGTGTCGATTTCGCGCACATGAGCCGCCCCGAACTGCGCTCGATCGGAGTGCTGATTGGGTCGGGTGGAGGGTCCCAGGAATTCACCGAGGAGCAGTACCGGCTTTTTTATGGGGGGCATGAGAAGCAGTGCAGCGTTTACACGGTGCCTACGTCGACGATCGGGACGCTGGCCAGTGAAATCTCCATGCGATTCGGTTTTCGCGGGATGAGCCATATTATCTCGACGGGCTGCACTTCTTCGACAGACGCCATCGGCTACGCTTACCGCAATATTCAATGGGGAACGCTACCGTGGATGCTGGTGGGCGGGGTGGACGCGCCGATCGCGCCGCTTATCCTGCGTGGATTCATGGTGATGCGCATTCTCTCGACGAAATGGAATGGGTCGCCCGAATCAGCCTCGCGGCCATTTTCACGCGATCGGGACGGATTCGTGCTGGGCGAAGGAGCGTGGTTCTTCGTGGCCGAGGATTTCGAGCATGCGAAGGCGCGCGGGGCGAGGATTTACGGCGAGATCGCGGGATACGCTTCCACCTGCGAGGCCTACCACCGGGTGCGTCTGGAGGAATGCGGCGAGGAACCGGCCCACACCATGCAGATGGCGATGGACGAAGCCGGGATCGCGCCCGAGGCGGTTGAGTATATCAATTACCACGGCACGTCGACGGAGCTGAACGACAAGATCGAAACGCGGGCGGCGCGGCTGGCATTCAACGGACATGCGTACAAGCTGGCGGGGTCTTCGCTGAAGAGTTTGATCGGCCATCCGCAGGGCGCATGCGGGGCGGCGGGGGTGGCGGCTACGCTGCTGGCGATGCGCGACGGGATTGCGCCACCGACTATCAATCTGGAGAATCCGGATCCGGAGTGCGATCTCGATTATATCCCGCATGAAGCACGCGCACTGGGATGCGAATATGCTTTGGCGAACTGTATTGCTTTTGGGAGTAAGAATTCGGCGTTGATTCTCAGGAAACTCTGAGAGAAGTTTGAACTCTTCCCGGCGCCTTTTCCAAACGGCGCCGGGAAGAGATCGAACCGACCAGCAAACCACCCACAGAGAGAGGAAAACTGCTGAACGGAGCAGTCCAGCAATTTCATTTTCGAACGGGGATCATGCGGCGCGCAAGATTCTCGATGGATGTAGCCTGCACAGGCTATAGTGCTACGCTCGGGCGGCGCGGACCAGTTTTTCAGCGCGCAGCCAATCGTTTTCCGCAGTGCCATGCGGCTTACCGGAAAACTCCCATAACAGGCGCGCCGTCTTGCGCACGCGCTCCTGTTCGGGTAACTCATCCGTAACCATATCGATTTCGCCGGTCAGATGGGCGGCGAGACGATCACGGGCTTCATTGTGAGCGACGCGGGCTTTTTCCACATTCAGCAAAGCCCCCTCAATGCGGTCGCGCGCGCCGGTCTCGACCAGCCGCTGCAATGCATCGAGCTGGCGCGAAAATTCCTCCCATGTGACCCTGTATTCATTCCATAACTGTCGATTGACTGCCATACCCCATTAGACGATTTGAGGAGGCCGCCGGTTCGTTTTTCCATCGAACGGTTCCGATCGGCGGTCGAACGGAACTTTTCAAGGTCGCCGGCGTCTTAAATTAAAATCACGTAATTACGCTTGCTCAAATATGGACACCGTCCTGAAGGATCTCCGCCACGCGCTGCGCATGTTCCGCCGCAGCCCAGGCTTCGCATTCGCGGCCATCGCCGCACTGGCGCTGGGGATCGGCGCGAACACGGCCATCTTCAGCGTGGTGAACACGGTGCTGCTGAAGCCTCTCGCATATCCCGACCCGGACCGCATCGTGCAGTTCCTGAATAGCGGGCCGCAGGGCTCGTTCCCCGGCGCGTCCGCCACCAAATTCAACATCTGGCGGGTACAAACCAGCGCGTTCCAGGATGTGGCCGCGTTCGATAACGGCGCAGCGGGCGTCAACGTCACCGGAGGCAGTCACCCCGAGCAAATCCACGCGATGCATGTGAGCGCGGGTTACTTCAAGCTGTTCGGCGCGCCGCTCGTGCTGGGCCGTACGTTTACGGCGCAGGAAGATCTGCCACGCGGCGGCCAAACCGTAGTGCTCAGCTACGGGCTCTGGATGCGACGATTCGGCGGCGATCCGAACGCGATCGGCAAGACGATCGATCTGAGCGGCGATCCCCACACCATCATCGGCGTGGTGGGCCGGAACTTCGATACCGACACCCCAGCCGACGCCTGGCTGCCGTTTCAGCTGGATCCGAACAGCACTAATCAGGGTCACTACTTCCAGGTGGCCGGACGTCTCAGGCCGGGTGTCACGCTGGCCCAGGCGAACGCGCAAATGAAGATCGCCGCGGCGGAGTTTCAGCGTCGCTATCCGGTGGTCGGCGCCAAACAGGGTTTTGCAGTGGAGCCGTTGCAGGATCGTATCGTCCACGATGTGAAATCTTCTCTGCTCATCCTCACCGGCGCAGTCAGCTTCGTGCTTTTGATTGCCTGCGCCAACGTTGCCAACCTGCTGCTGGTGCGCGCCGCCGGACGCAAACGCGAGATCGCCATCCGGGCCGCCATGGGAGCCGGGCGCGGGCGCATCATCCGTCAACTGCTCACAGAGAGCGTTATGCTCTTCCTCGCGGGCGGCTTCGCGGGACTGGTGCTGGGAACGATCGGCGTGCGCGCCCTGCTTGCCGTCAATCCCGGCAACATTCCGCGTATCGGCGAGAACGGCGCCGGCGTTACTCTGGACTGGCACGTCTGCGCTTTCACGATTGCGGTATCGCTGCTGACGGGCCTCATATTCGGGCTCTTCCCCGCCTTCGGCGTCTCGCGCGCCGATCTCAGTTCCACCATCAAGGAAAGCGGCTCTCGAACGGGCACGGGGCTGCGCCACAACAAGACGCGGTCAGTCCTGGTGATCGCCGAAATGGCGCTGGCACTGGTTTTGCTCTGCGGCGCGGCGCTGCTGATCCGCACGTTCATTGCGCTGCGCATGGTAGACCCGGGATTTGATGCGCATAACGTCCTGACCTTGAGAATTTCGCTGAGCGGCCCGCGCTTCCAGAAGACGGCTGGCGTGGCCGACGTGGTTCGCGCAGCTACGGAAAACCTGAATGCCCTGCCCGGCGTCGAGACCGCAGGAGCGTCCTGCTGTTTGCCGCTCGAAGGGGGATACGATCTACCGTTTATTATCGAGGGACGCATTCTGCCTGCCGGCGAGATCTCCCACGGCGGCGCCGGCTATGCACCCATCGCACCAGGGTTCTTCGAGGCGTTTCACATTCCCATTCTGCGCGGCCGGTACTTCAGTTTCCGCGACGACGGATCTTCCACTCCAGTGGCGATCGTCAATGAAGCGATGGCGAAGAAGTTTTGGCCCAAAGGCGATCCCATGGCGGACCGAATCATCATCGGGCGGGGCGTAGGACCGGAGTTTGAAGACCCTCCACGGCGGATTATCGGCATTGTCGGCAACATCCGCGACGGCGGGCTCAATCACGATCCCCGCCCCAGCATTTACCTTCCGCTAGCTCAGGTGCCCGATGGCGTGACGGCGCTCTCCTCGCGGATCGCGGCCACTGCCTTCGTGATTCGCACGCGGGTAGGTCCGCTCTCGCTTGCCCAGCCCATTCAAAAGGAGCTCGAACGCGCCAGTGGCGGACTGCCGGTGGCGAGAATCCGCACCATGGATGAAGTGATCGTGCGATCCACTGCCCGCCAGGATTTCAATATGCTGCTGCTCACAATCTTCGGCTGCTCCGCGCTGGTGCTGGCGGCGATCGGCATTTACGGCCTGATGGCGTATACGGTGCAGCAGCGGACGCAGGAGATCGGGATTCGCATGGCACTGGGCGCGGAGGCGGGCAGCGTACGCAACATGATTGTGCTGCAGGGCATGCGCCTGGTGTGGATCGGCGCGATCATTGGGCTCGCCGCCGCCTTCGGACTGACGCGTCTGATCGCCAGTTTCCTTTTCGGCGTGAAGGCGTGGGACCCGCTGGTGTTCACGATGGTTCCGGTAGTGCTGATGGCGGTGGCGCTGTTCGCGGTCTGGCTGCCGGCGCGGCGTGCGACGCACATCGATCCCCTGGACGCTCTGCGGTACGAGTGAAAGCGATATATCTTATAAAGGATGAAACGGCTTCTTTTTTTCGCAACGCTGGCGCTGGCGGCCTTGACTGTCAACGGCCAGGCGCCGGCGCCCGCCGCTACCCCCGCTTCGACAGAAAATCATGATTTGGGTTTCACGGACACTCCGATGCTGCCCGGTCTTCCGTGGCATGTGCACGATCCGGCACGTCCGCATCCGCCGGTCGTGACGCCGTCGGATAAGCCTGGCGGACCTCCTTCGGACGCCCTCGTTCTATTCGATGGCAAGGACCTCTCGCACTGGACGAGCCACGCCAGCACGATCACGCACGCGGGTAATGCCGGGCCGCCGGAATGGAAGCTGGGCGACGGCTACATGGAAGCGGTGCCGCACACCGGCGATCTGGCGACGAAGGAGAAGTTCGGCGATATCCAGCTGCACGTGGAATGGTCGTCGCCCAATCCGCCAAAAGGCAATAGCCAGGCGCGCGGCAACAGCGGCATTCTGCTGATGGGCCGGTATGAAGTGCAGGTGCTGGATCCGTGGGACAATCCGACGTACGCCGATGGGCAGGCCGCCGCGATCTATGGGCAATGGCCGCCGCTGGCGAATCCGGGACGCAGGCCGGGTGAGTGGAATGTTTACGATATCGTCTTCGAAGCGCCGCAGCTCGATGGCGATAAGGTGCTTAAGCCGGCGATAATCACGGTGTTTTTCAATGGGGTTCTGGTGCAGAATCACAAAGAGTCGATGGGTCCGATGATTTACCGGCAGGTGGCGCATTATGTGGCTCAGCCCGCCGAGGATTCGCTGATGCTGCAGAACCACAACGATCCGGTGCGCTACCGAAATATCTGGGTGCGCCGCGTGCCGCCCTACGATCAGAAGTAAGGCGGATGCGCAGGCTGCTGGTATACGTCGCCGCGTTTTTTTATGTGGGCGCGGGTGCGATGCATTTCCTGCGGCCGGTTCCTTATCTGAAGATCATGCCCGCGTATGTCCCGGGGCATGTGGCCATGGTTTATATCAGCGGTGCGGCGGAAATCGCCGGTGGATTGGGGTTGTTCATCCCGATGCTGCGCCGGGCCGCCGCGTGGGGATTAGTGGCTTTGCTCATTGCCGTGTTTCCGGCGAACGTCAATATGGCGATGCATCATATACAGGTCACGCAGACGCCTGTATCGGCGGCGCTGCTTTGGGCGCGTTTGCCTCTGCAGGGGTTGTTGATCTGGTGGTTGTTGTGGTGCACGAACTCTCCGAAGCAGAGGTGTCGTTGAACAGCAGGATGACGCGCCAGTGGCCGCGATCACCTTCGCACTGCCAACCTCGGTGGCCGGTAGGGCAGATGTCCGATCTGCCCTTATGAATCCTCGGAGCTTACCCAGAAGAGTGCGGTTGAAAACACGCCAGCAGGCTCATGGTGACAGATCGGAAATCTGCCCCACCGGCCACATCAGGGAAATGACGAAAGACGCCTGCGCTAAGGCGCGGCTGGCTTCAGGGCTTCCCGCAGAGCAGCGTTTCGAGCGAGCAGCAACTGATCCGGGGTAGCCCTGGCAATGACGGGATCTTCGTCCGGACTGGCAATCCACACATCACGGTCGCTCATCGAATCCGCCAGAGCCCGATCAGACTCCGGCGTGCACATGCGTGCGAAAAGGACACGCGATCCCGGTATGTCCGCACCGTTGAATACCCATTCGTCGTACCAGTGATGATCGGCGCTGTAGCGAACGAACACAAGATGCTTCCCAGGCATGCGCTCAAGCCGCGCGATCGCAGTCTCGCGGCGGTCGGGAGGCACACTCATGGTGTCCCATATTCGGCGGAAGCCAGTCCACGAATTCGGCAGTACTGGCAGCGCAGCGAGGCCGATAATAAGAAGCGCGAAGGCGGTGGCGAACCCGGCGGTCAGGTTGCGGGACATCGCCAGTCCCACTCCGATCCTCGGGCGCCAAACGCGCAATTGACGCCAGCCTTCCACTGTCAGCCAGACGATCAGGATGGTCTCGGATGCGCTCTGCTGCGGATACCAGGCATGGTAGGTCGCGTGGTCGAGAATAAATAACCCCGAGACTAACAGCCACGGCCGAAGTCGGCGACGCCTGAGCGCGAAGGGAACGAAGAGTATCGCGGGGGTCAGAAAGGGGCCAATGAAGAAACGCCAGAAGTCGCGCAGCCTGTGCCAGGTAGACTCCCATAGTGCGCGAGGCGAAGATCTGCGCTGCCAGTAACGCAATTGGTCTTGGTAATTGGCGGCCAGTTCCGGGTGGTCAAAATGGGTGACTACGACGGGGGGCTGCCACCAGTAGGACTGAGGCGTTCCATAATCCTGCCGGTAGAGTGCGTAGGGCGATTTGAACGCACTACCCGTGATTTGCGCGTTGTACCAGCCGAGGCCGCATAGTCCTGCCGAAAGAAGCACCATCAGCGCGGGGAAAGCCTTTCGCGATCCCTGGCGGGAACCCATCGTACCGACGGTGACGCACAACCAGATAAGCCCTTCCGCCGGCCGACTGGCGAGCACAATTACCACGCTGGCCGCTGCTATGGCGCCAGAGCTTATGGTCTGCCGGCGCAGCAGCGACCCGAAAACCAATGCCCCCCCAATGGCCGGCACCGCACCGCCGAAGTAGCTATTCATCCAGAAGCCAAAGACGCCGAACTGGAGCGCGGCAAGCAGACTTCCGAAGAAGGCCCAACGCAGGGGAACCACAAAGCCGAGAGCCCAGCATAACGCCGCGGACATCAACCCCACGCTCAGCCATACGCCCCACCAGGCATTTCCCAACACGAGCTTTCCCCAAGCCAGAGCCAGGCCCTGACCGGGTTCATATTGGGAAGCATAGGCGGGCGTAACCAGTTCGTACTCGGTTTCAAAATGGCGCCAATAAGGCGGCGTGGGGTTGGCCACCCTGCCGTGCGCGAGAGTGTCGCCGAGCAACAGATAGCTGAACTCGTCGTGCACGCGCGGTTGCGGTACAGGAAATACGGGCAGGAGAAGCAGGCGCACGAGCATGGGGAAGAAGGCGGCGGCCGCTATGGCATGCGCGCGGTTTGCGGAGAATCGCCGGAATCTCGATTCGGCGTGCGCAAACAGCCGACGCCCCGCGCGGGGTCTGATCCAGGCAACAAGCAGGGCCAGAACTGCCAGAACTTCAAGGTAGGTCTGGAGGGCCCTGGTGCTGTGAAAGATTGAATAAGTCATTCGGAAGGCCGGTCCTCTCGAGCATGGCTCTGTCCCCTGCATTGAACTCTTCGCGCTCGACGGCCGTAAGTTCCGATGTATCGACGCGCAGGATCCGGTAGGGACGCTCATCCGGCTCGACCAGCCAGACGTCACGGTCAGCGAGATATTGCGCCAGCGCTTCGTCGCTCTCGGGAGTATAAGGCCGCACGTAGACGATGCGCTGGCGTTCGATATCCGCGCTGTTGAACACCCATTCATCACAGAAACAGTGATCCGGCGAGTAGTGGACGAAAACCAGGTGTTTACCCGGCACTCGTTCGAGTTTCGCGTTTACGTCGTCACGGAGCCGCCGCGCGGGATAGAGCGACTCCCATATCGGCGGGAGGTGCCGGAGGGCGTGCGGCAACACAGGCTCCATGGCGCGGCCTGCGGCCCCCAGCACGATGGCGAGACAGCATGCCGTAACCAGTTGCCTCGATAAGGCGAGGCCCGCGCCTCTGTTACGCCACCACACTCGCATGTGGCGCCAGCACTGCACCACTACGATGAGAACCAAGATAGTTTCCGGGGCATTCTGAGCGGGGAACCAGGCGTGATAGGTTGCCTTGTCGAGGATGAAAGGAATCGACGCCCACAACCAGGGGCGGATACGCCGATCACGGAAGAGCCAAGGCACGAAGAACAGCGCCAGAGTGAAGAACGGCCCAATGAAAAATCGCCAGAAATCGCCCAGCCGATCACGCTCGGCCTTTAGAATTGCGGGGAGTGAGTAGCGCGCTTCATAGAGATGAAGCTGATTAAGGTAGTTATCACGGATTGCCGCGTAATCGAAATGCGCTATATAGAGAGGTTGTTGCCACCAGAACGGCTGCGGTGTTCCGTAGATATGCTGGTAGGCAAGATAAGGCGGATTAGCGGGATTGCCCGTGATCCGCCAGTTATACCAGGCCAACGCGGCCGAACCTGCCACGAAGACCAGAGCAAACGGAACCGCAATACTTGAGAACCTCGGCTCTGGTCTGCCGGCGATGCATGGAACAAAGACTGAAACCAGCGCCACGAGCGACCACAGGAGGGCTTCGAGAGGCCGGGATGCAAACAAGAGTATGAGTCCGAATGCGCACAGGGCTCCCGACGACGAGGCTTTCCCGGGCGCGCGCATGCGGACGATCGAACCCAGTACGATGGCTGCCGCGGTCGCGCTTACGGCGCCTCCGAAGTAACTGTTCATCCACAATCCGAAGATGCCGAACTGGAGTGCGGCCGCAAAGGCTCCGAAAAGGGGCCAGACTGGTGGGAATACATAACCAAGCGCCCAGCAAATAGCCGCGCACATGATTCCCATGCTGAGCCACACGCCGAACCATGGGTGCCCGAATATCACTTCGCCGGCAGCCAGCACGAGACCCTGCGCAGGCTGATACTGCGAGGCATAGAAGGGCCGGAGAAGCACGTACTCACTTTCGAAGTGCTGCCAGTAAGGCGGTGTAGGATTGGCAATCCGGCCATGCGCGAATGTGTCTCCCTGCAGGAGGTAGCTGAATTCATCGTGGATCTGCGGCGGCGGCGGCGGATACCAGGGCAGCATGAACGCCCTGACCAGCATGGGAAAGAGTGCCGCGGCCGCGATGGCTTTGGCACGCTGTCCCGCGAGATTTTGAAATCCACGTTCAATCCGGCGAAAGGCACTCAGGCCCGCCTGCGGCCTTGTCAGTGCAACAAGAGTCGCGATTAATACGAGACACTCAAGAACCTTGATTAACCTATGCGAGCTTAACAGCATCGAATAAGTCAACTTATGCTTTCCCCATTCGGTTCCAATGTCACAAGATCGGCGCAGAAGTGTCAATCGTCGAGGGTGCGAATAGTGCCACTTCAATAAGGCGTTTTAATGGGCGGCGATATACGCGAAGATAAATGTGTGAGGTTATTCGCAGCCGTGTTAGACATTGGCTCGGCGGATTCCAACGCCCAGGATGTGGCGTCAAGAATTACGTAAAAGATCACATTGTTAGTATCGGAGCCGGCGTCGAAAAAGATGCCTGAACAACGGCCACCGCCAAAGCGCCGCCGGGCGTGTCGGGGAGTGCGGGCAGACTAAATGTCGAGAAGACGTCGGTTGGATGGAGGCCAAAGCCGGAGGTGGGTCCCCGGTTCTGGCCCGCCAGAGAGCTTACGAGAACCGAAGCGGCAAAAACCAGCCGGCCCGCGCCGCCTAATGACAATTCTGCGGCCGGGTTAGCGTGGGGTTCCTGCATAAAATGCCTGAGGGAGTTGTTTCTACATCGGCCGGCGTAATGGTTCCAAAGCGGATGTACTCGCCGACCTGATTTTGCTCGCCCGCACCCGTCATCACGATGGCAAACTCATTCGGTCCCGTCTGGTAAACCCCCGGCCAGGAGCCATAAGTAAATACGGTTTGCTTTGTGTCGATCCAACTGTTGGTGTAATCGGCGCTTACAACTACCTCATGGAGATTGGATGTCGCAACGATCAACCCATTGGTCATCTCGACGGCCTGAATATCCTGAAAGGTGTAGGGAATAATCGGGCCCTCTCCCGACCAGCTCATGCCGTCGGACGAGTAAGACACATGCCCCAGGCAGTTTTCGGTACCGCACATTTCAAAGAACATCGCCAACTCGCCATCCGGCAGAGGAACAATGTTGGCTTCGCCGGGACGGGACGCTCCGGGTTGTCCGATGGCGTATATTTCCGGCCCCCAGGTGAAACCTCCGTCGCCCGAGACCTTTTCCGACAGAACCTGACTATAGGACGGCGTGTCCTGTTCATGAGTGTCGTTGGTGTAAAAGACCGCCAGCTGACCATTGGGCAGAAGGTACAAGTACGGTTCGAAGACCCCGGCAACGTGATGGTCCCAATCGACCTGACTTTGATATTGAAACGAGTTCCCGTTGTCTAAGCTCTGATAAGTTTCGATCCAGTAGGACTGCCCTACGATGACGGAACGAATGGCAAGCTCTACGATGCCATTCGGCATTACCAGTAACTCGGGGTTGTCCAAATCCCTCCCGTCCTCCACTACGTCTGTAATGAATTGCCATGTGCGCATACTGTCGAAGCTGCGCTGCACGCGGATGCGATTCGGTGTGGTAGCGAACATATACGCGGCAAGCCAGCTTCCATCGCTTAGTTGGGCCATGCGCGCCCAACTGGTCGGATTGCTGTCGAGAACAACGGTACTGCCCCATGTAATCGGCTGTTGCGCCGCATTTGCCCGGCAGAGTATCAGAATGAACGCAGCGATGGCAGGGTAACGGCCGGGCACAGTGAGCGGGTTCCTCTGCTCAACGATAGCCAAAGGTCACCGTCTGCGCCACCTATCCGGGTGATGTTCCTCACTTCCGGAATAACGGCTACATTGCCCGATAATCCCCGGTATTTCTAATATAAGGTTTGTCTCGATCCGGCTGGCTAAGGCTGCTTCCGCTTTTATTTGCCCTTACGGTTTGGGGGCAGACTGACACAGGCCAGATCACGGGCTCGGTTACAGGTCGAAAAGGCGAGCCTGTGCAACCGTCGGCGGTCCGTGCCGTGGCTTCGAGGACCGGGGAGATTCATGATGCCACAGTGTCGCGCACAGGCGTCTACAATCTGCCTGCATTGCCTCCGGGAGTCTACTCGGTAACCGTCTCGGCTCCTCTCTTTGCGCCAGAAGCGGCCACTGTCACCGTAACTGAAGGTGCGCGCGTTCGGAGAGACTTTACGCTTGAGCTGCCGAGCGCCGCCGAACGCGACCGCTTCGCCTCGCCACCCGACATACCCTCCATCGATTCTGAAACGCAAACTCAGAGTCAAGAGATCACGGAGCCGGAGATGCTCAATGTGCCGAATCTCACACGCGATCCGTATCGCCTGGCGGAATTGGCCGGCAATGTGTCGGACGCAGGGCTCGGCACACGAGGCGTCGGTCTCGCTATCAACGGCCAGCGCGAATCCTCTACCAATATTCTCCTCGACGGCGTCGATAACAAAGATGAATTCACCGGCTCGATCGGAGCGCCGATCCCTGTCGAGTCGCTGCGAGAGTTCACTGTGTTGACAAGCGGCTTCACGGCGGAATTCGGCCGCGCATCGGGTGGCATCGTCAATGCCGTCGGCAACAGCGGCGGCGCGGTATTTCACGGCAGCGCCTATGAATTTGACAGAGACTCCGCATTGACAAGCAATTCATTCGAGAACAATGCCAATGGATTTCACCAACCCGGTTTTGTGAGTAACCAGTTCGGTGGCGCTATCGGAGGCCCTGTCTTCCGCCGATCGAGCCTCCGCAACAGACTCTTCTTCTTTGCCAATACCGAAGGGACTCTCGTGCGCAGCGCGGCCTCGAACTATGCATGGATCCCCACCCCGCAACTGCTGATGCAATCGGCGCCGAACACCCAGACGTTCTTTCAGACACTGGGGCAATTGCGGCCTGGCGCACAGGTGACCGAATCCGTGAACCTGAATCAGTTGACCGCCATGAATGGGCTGAATCCCTGTGCGGGTATCGCATGTGCCACGCTGCCGGCCAATCTGGACCTTTTCGAACAGGTCGAGTATAAGGTCCCGGGCGATTCTGGCGGCGGTTTTCCGCAGAACACATGGAACTCCTATAATCGCGTGGATTACATTGTGTCGCAGCGCACACGGTTGTATGCGCGCTACGGTATCTACGACGAACACGATCAGGCGGGTTCGCTCTCAAGCAGTCCCTATGCGAACTACGATCTGAGCGAGCGTCAATTCGATAACTCGGTACTGGCGTCCGTTGTCGAACAGTGGAATCCGCGCTGGCTCTCGGAGAGCAAAATCTCCTTCGACCGCCTCACCATCGAGCAGCAGGGACTCACCAGCCGCGGTGTGGTGCCGACCATGTATGCCAACCCCGTGGCGCCAGTTGCCATCGGTGTGAACGACATCGCATTTCCCGGCTACAATCCGTTCTCACCGGGTTCGGGCGGCGCGTTCGGCGGCCCGGAAAATATCCTCCAGATTGGTCACGATGTGAGTTGGATCGAGGGACATCATTTCCTGCGCTTCGGCGGTAACTACATCTACATTCGCGACAACAGAACGGATGCGGCGTACCAGACAGCCCAGGATTCGCTTTCCGACGGGGGCGGCATTGGGGCGGCGCTGATCGGCCTGCTTGACGGCACTTTTTCGCAGATTCAGGTGGCAGTCAACCCACAGGGTCAATTTCCATGCGGCCAGGCTCCAACGTGCTCTCTCAACTTACCCGTGAGTTCACCGAATTTCAGCCGCAGCGACCGCTTCAATGAAGGCGCTTTGTATGCCCAGGATTACTGGAGACTCCTGCGGCGCGTGTCGGTGAACCTTGGAGTACGTTGGGAACATTTCGGCGTACAGCATAACCGCAACCCCAACCTCGATGCGAACTGGTACGCTCCCGGAGTTGAGTTCGCCGACAACAATCTCATCGATTACATGGTCAATGGCGGGCTGCACGTGGCGCCGAAAAGCCCCGTAGGTGGGCTCTACAAGCCGGACTGGAAGGATTTCGCGCCGCGAGTGGGCATTGCGTGGGATGTCTTTGGCGATGGCCGGACCAGCCTGCGCGCGGGCTATGGCGTAGGTTACGACCGTAATTTCGGTAACGTGACATTCAACGTGATTCAGAATCTGCCGAATTACGCCGTGCTGTCGGTCGCGGGTCCCATCACCACCAGCAATTTTGGCCCACTGAGCGCAGGCACGGGGACCATTGCGCTTCCACCGCCCGGCGCGCGCATCATAGATCCCGATATCAAGACCGCGTATGCACGCTTCTGGAACGCTTCCCTGCAACGCGAAGTGGCGCGCGGCATGGTCTACAGCCTCGAATACAGCGGATCGAAAGGGGTCGACCTTTACAGCATTTCCTACCCCAATCAACAAGGGTTCGGAAATCTCTATTTCGGCGATCCGTGTTACGGAGTCGGCGATTGCACCGCATCGCCTAACCAGAACTACAGCTCGGACGTCGGGTACCGGGGGAATCAGGGCTTTTCCAATTACTATGGCATCAACAACCGCTTCACGGTGAACAATCTGCTGCATAGCGGAGCCATGCTGACGGCGATTTACACATGGTCTCACGCCATCGATAACATCAGCTCGACGTTTTTCGAGGCCGGCGGTCAGGGCGTTGCCAACCGCTACGGCGACCAGAACATAACTATCAATAATGGGGATTTCGATCTGGGGCT
>Ga0326727_10014577_pt1 | contig 17091 bp, 12 predicted proteins | sample MB2enrmetagenome_FD_207643 | JGI IMG/M metagenome (GOLD analysis project Ga0326727, IMG submission 207643) | Lab enriched peat soil microbial communities from McLean, Ithaca, NY, United States - MB29MY | ecosystem: Environmental > Terrestrial > Soil > Wetlands > Peat | place: USA: New York...
CAACGGCCATATTTATCCGATTGTGGACGACCATCCCTGGGGCACCTCCTTCGCCCAGCGGCCTTTGCTTTTCCACAATCTAAAGAACGGGAAATTCGATCTCGTGCCCGCCGTCAAGGGGACAGGACTCGCCGATGTCATCAAAGGTCGCGGCGCGGCTTTCGGCGACATCTTCAACGATGGAAAAATCGACGTCATCATCAACAATGAAGACAGCCCGCCAACCCTATTGCGAAATGTGAATCCCGACAAGCACCATTGGGTCGAACTCAAATTTATTGGAGGGCCCAAGAGTCCAAGAGATGCGGTTGGCACAACTGTCTTCCTCACAGCGAATGGAATGCGCCAGCGCGGGGATGTGCTGAGCGGCGGAAGCTATGCGTCATCGAATGATTTTCGCGTGCACTTTGGCCTGGGAGATGCCACGTCGGTCGAGAGCGTCGAAATCCACTGGCCGAGCGGCGCAAAAGAAAAAATCAATCCTCCTTCTGTGGACCGGGTTTTCACCATCGAGGAAGGTAAAGGTATTACCGCCGAGTTGTGCACCGCTTGCAATTCACAAACTGGCACAAACTCCGGACGTCCCTCGCAATCCGGAAATTCACCACATCATAATTGATAGCTGTAAACGCTAATGGCGGGGCAACAAGATGACTAGCCACACGGACGTGGCGACAAACATAGCGCCATAGGTTATGAGATTGGCGTTGCGAACTGCGACCCGCACCCTTGGATAGTCTGGATTCGGCGGCCCACACGAACGGCACTAACGTTCGTTCATCAGATCATCTCTAAAGTGCGCTTCCACATCTGCTTTTTTGACGGGCGGTTTGATGTTGTCCTGATGGAGAATTACACTACCTCGCGCTTGTGCAGTGACTGTCCAGAGCGGGTCCGAACTGCGCTCTATGGAATAATCAACCACCAGACTATTTTCTAATTGGCTGTTCCATTCCTCTTTCATTGCTTACCTTGCCCCCTTTACGAACTTCTATTTGCGTTGAGGGATGCTTTTGGTTTCACGCGCCAGCTTTTGGTGGCCCTCATCGGACACTATCGCCACTTTTTGAAGCGAAATTGTTCAACCCCCATCGCATGCGTTCTACTAATTCCGTTACTTCTCTTGCTGCGGCAAGGGTGTCGGCGCGCGCTTTCTCCAGTCGGCCTCGCCGCGCGACGTTTCGCTCGTCCATGATTGCGCGGTCTATCCGTTCTAAGTCTGCGTGCAACATTCGCTCCTTTTCTTCGCCAAAAGCCAAAACCATCCGTATGTATCGTTTTTTGTCGCCGAAGAGCCTAACGACGCCAGACGTCAGCAGAAAACATATTGTTCTAAACATGGTGACACACCTCTTTTGCAGCTTTGCCAGACAGTGGCATACGCGCTTTTTGCGCCACTCGCAGCGCCAGTAAGCTTGCCCGGCGTGGGGCTGCACGGTACGGACGCGACCTACGAAAATCTGAGTGAATTTGTGCGGGGACCGCTGTGTGCTGAATCGAAGTGGGCATATGGGCCGCGCGGACAGGCGCCCTAGTGCGATACCTTGTCTGGTCTAGTCCCAGTTGATTCGGGCAAAATATAATCTCGGAAGAAACCCTTGGCACCCTCTGGGTCCATGGCCTTTAGTTCCTGATAGATGCGCATTACCTGCTCTCGGTCTCCCGTTTTCGCGTATGCGTCACCCAGAAACTCTAGTTCGCTGCTCTTCATATCATTAGGAGCGAGCTTCTCAGCTTGCCGGAGGGCTTCTATTGCCTTGGAATAGGACTTTGTCTTCACATAGCCCCAGCCTAAGTACTGCCAATACCTGTATTCGCTGGGCGCTAAGCGCGTGGCTTCTGTTTCGGCTGAAACAGCCTGAACATATTCTTTCCTGATGAAATGTACTCTGGACAATTCATTCCATGCGTCGGCGTAGTCCGGCTTGAGTTCAATGGAGTTCTCGAAGTCTGCCATTGCAGTCTCAAGCGCTTTTTGCTTGCTTGAATCGATTGATTTGAGTCCTTCTTTCCAGTCTCCAGACAACACTCCTCCTGACAGATACTCTTCACACGCTCGCCCATCCGAGACGGTGGAGCACAGCCAGTGCTTGTATGCATCGAGGGAGTGACTCACAGTAGAGAGCACGTTCCAGCCTTTTACCCAAATCTCTCCCAACTCGAACCAGCCCTGGAACGCGTCACCCTGCTTCAAATCAGCAGACTTCTGAAAAGAGCGGACTGCGAGGTCGTAATTCTCGCTCTTCTCGGCCCCCTGGCCTATCCGCAGCCAGGCTGTAGATTCAAGTTCTGTATCGTTTCGCGGGGAGGAGGACGTACGAGAAGCTTCCGCCGAGGCATCAACCAATGCTTTAGCCCATTCTCCCGGCAGCGCAAAATTCAGGCTCTGGCCTTCCTTGAACTGAAACGTCGTAATGCCGACCAGGTTCCCTTGCGCGTCGAAGAGACCACCTCCGCTGGAGCCAGGAGAGGTCGGCGCGCTTGTCTGAATCAGGCGAACGCCCTCGCTATCTCGAAGCGCAGAGATGACGCCCTCGGAGAAGGTCAATTCCAAACCCTCTGGAGAACCAATGGCGTAAACACGTTCCCCGGTCGCAAGTTTGGAAGAAAGGCGAACCTCGACGGGCTGCAAAGTCAAGCCGCTGGGCCTAATTCCACAAAGGTCGTGGTCCGGCGCGGCTTGAACCAGCCTCCCCGGCCAGTGTTCCTTGCCTCGGCTCACTATCAGCGCAGAGCCACTTTGAACGACATGGCAGTTTGTGATTAGAAGATTACGAGCCAAGGCTACCCCGCTGCCCAACATCAGTGTCTTCCCCTCCTCGTCCAATGCTTGGACGACGAAGACTGAGGGCGAGACCCTCTGAAAGAGTTCTACAGGTGAAGGTGTTTGACTCTTCGCAGATTGACTAGGATTGCGCGAGCACCCTTCTTGGGAAAAAAGAAGAAAAAAGACCGAGGCAAGAACTAATGAGGCGCACGCATGGTTAAAGAATGCACAGCCTCGTGCTAAAGCCCAACACAACACACGCGCTGAATTGTGTCGCCCCCTTTTCGCCTTGTCAATTAATGGAATTCTCACAAGAATCTATTCTATATATCCTCCAAGGCTAGGGCTGGTTCTGTGTCGCTTGTGATAATGAGTCATTAGCTGACACAGCATCGGTTCCAGTCACGGCGACGAGAGAATCATGCGCATGACTGTACGTGAATTCGCCGAGGCTCTACGCAACGGAGTAGACGCTTGAGGCGATGTTTACGGGCCCAATCGAAAAGGAGTGCTAGGATGGCGCGGCGGCGTGCGGTTTAGGAAAGAATATTTTCAATACACTATTTGGGCTCAAACCAGTGCAGTTGCTCCTCAGGACGTAGCGGACGCAATCGGGTCTAAGTCCGCACATATTCAACAGCAGCGAGACAACGGAAAAACATTCCACGCAACTCTGTGGAACAATGATCTTTGCTACATGCTGTGGCATAGACGCAAGATCAAAAGACCAGCTTAGAATAAAATAATCCGGATGCCTGTCCGGCCGAATTAGGACACAACACGGAATCTCCTTATTCAATGCGACGGCTTCAATTACCCCGCGGAGCTGTTTGTTGCCGGATAGCCCGTCGCGAAGAGGCGAGCGCTTCGTTCAACCTTCCAGTTTGTACTTCGTGGCTGCGAGGGCGTACAGCCGGCGCCAAACCGTGCGATTGATGGTGACGACGATCGCCGCCATCAGAATCGTGGCCGCCAGAAGCACGCGAAAGTTTCCGCTATCGGTCGCGCTGCTGATAACAGCTCCGAGCCCAACCGTTGAGAAGGTTTGTCCCTTGAAGTGAAAACACTCGGCGACGATGCTTGCGTTCCAAGCCCCTCCCGAGGCGGTGACGAAGCCCGTGACCAGGTACGGAAAGATCCCCGGCAGATATAATTCACGCCATTTTTCCCATCTGCCGAAGCGGAAAACGCCGCAGACTTCCTTCAGGTCCGTGGGAAGAGCAATCGCGCCCGCGATCACGTTGAACAGGATGTACCACTGCGTGCCTAGAAGGAGCAGAACAATCGAACCGATTCCCAGTCCGCCGCCGGCTCGAATCAGCACGAGCAATAGAATCGGAAACAGCGCTGTCGCCGGAACGGATGCCAGAATCTGAGCGATGGGCTGCGCGATTGCCGAAAGCTTTGGATGCAATCCAATGATTACCCCTGCCGGAATCGTCCATAGTCCCGCCAACACCAGTACCAGCTCGACGCGAAGGAATGTTGCCCCGGCTCCCCGCAGGATGCCGCTAACTTCGAGCCACTTAAGCCCAGAAAGCAAAATACTCATTTTCACGAATGCGAAGGCAATGCCGACAAGGACCATCGCGAGGAACGCGCGCACGAGCCACTTGGACCATTTTCCTTCCCGGCCGTCCGTCTCTTCGAGTTCGATCTCATGCCTTCTTGCAAAGAACAGATTCACAAACTCGCGCGCGGGCCTGAACGAGTGGCGTGCGACGAATGGGAGGATTTTCGAGTGCCTCACGAAATCCAACACGGGGGAACGCGGCGCTTCGGCGGATTCTACTTGCTCGAACTTGAATTTCTCGGCCCAGGCAATCACGGGGCGCCAAATCAATACATCGATCAGGACGATCACTCCGATCATCGTCATAAGCCCGATCACGATTGCTCGCGTGTTTCCGGCGTTCGCGGCCGTCTGCAGATCCGATCCGAGACCCGGTAGCCGGAGGTCGCGATTGCCCAGGACGAACATCTCGCATGCCATCAGGAAAAACCAGCCGCCCGCGACGGACATCATCGAATTCCACACCAGCCCGATCATCGCGTAGGGCAATTCCATTTGCGTGAATCTCTGCCACCAACTCCAGCGATATATCCGCGCGACTTCGCGCATTTCGGTCGGGATGCTCTTCAGGGAGGAGTAGAAGCTGAACGTCATGTTCCACACCTGTCCCGTGAAAATCAGGATGATCGATCCCAATTCCAGGCCCAATTGCCGGGTGGGAAACAGGGCGACCATCGCGATCATTACGCTGGGAAGAAAACTCAAAACGGGAATGGACTGCAGCGTGTCGAGAATCGGAATCATGAACCGCTCGGCCTTCGCGTTATACGCCGCAACGTATCCGTAAACGAACGTGAACGCGAGACTCAGCAGATAGGCGATGGCAATCCGCAAGACGGAATAGGTCGCGTACATGGGCAATGCGGATGGGCTGAGACTTATTTCCGCATGCGCGTTTACAGGCGTCATCCAATAATGCGTCGTCGCCAGAACGGCATAAAACATCGCCAGTGCGGCGAAGATGATGGGAAGGTCCCGGACAATCGAGTACGCCTCCAGAGGCAACTTCCCCCAGGCCAAGGCGTTGACAGCCGTTTTCGCAGTGGGTCGCGCCATCAGTGGAGCGCTTCGTCTTCCATGGGATGATGAATATGTTCGGGCAAATGCAAATGCAGCATGTCACTCATGGGATCGTACGTCAGAATTTCCGCGTACCTGCCCCAATACAGGGCTGTTTCGATTTGCTGTTGCTCGTCCTTCTCCGAGAAATGTTCGTCCAACAAGTCACGGAAGAACTCGAGAGGCATCGCATGGTCGGATTTCTTTTCCAGCGCCGCATTCATCTGCTGAAGGAGAGGCGCGTGTTGCAACGCGGCTTCGCGAAAGAGTTTCTTTCGCGTGGGAATATCGGCTTCGGCAAAAGCTTTTCCTTCCGGAGTGATCTCGATATCGCCCTCGCGGGCTTTCGCGAAACCGAGCAGTTCCGCGGCTTCCATGATCGGCAGCAAGTCGTTCACTTCCAGCAGAAGGTCCTCCGACACGTGGTACATGTCTTCCCCGCCACCGCGATCGATCAGGAGTTCGAGCAAGCCCGCGATGCCTCCGGGTCGCGCATGGGGCAACCGAGATACGGGAGTTTCCGCACGCGGCTCCGTAGCTGAGGGAGGCGCAAGGTCAAGCTGCGGCTGCGTCATCACTTTGTAAATGTAATCGACGTACAGAAAAAACGAAGCGGATTTCCGGTCGCGCGGATATTTCAGGTTTACGCGGAAATCCGCGCGAATCCTGGCAGGGTTCCGTCCCAGGACAATGACGCGATCCGCCAGGAGCACGGCTTCCTCGATGTTGTGAGTCACCATGAAAATGCCGCGCGTGGGGATCTTCTTCGCAAGCCAGAGCTCCAATAGTTCACCGCGCAGGTTTTCCGCCGTGAGCACGTCCAGCGCGGAAAATGGCTCGTCCATGAAGAGTATCTCGGGTTCCACAGCCAATGCCCGCGCAAACCCGACGCGCTGCCTCATGCCGCCTGAAAGTTCCTTGGGATACGCGTTTTCAAAGCCGTGCAATCCCACGGAGTCGAGAGCGCTGAGCGCCCGGCGATGGCGCTCCATGTGTTCCATGCCTCGCGCGAGGAGAGGCGCTTCCACGTTGTCGAGGACCGTAAGCCACGGGAAAAGCGCAAAGCTCTGAAAGACAATTGCGACGTTCGGACTGCAACGATCCATCGGGGCTCCATGCCACAAGACTTCGCCGGCAGTGGGCACAGAAAGCCCCGAGAGAATTCGCAATAGCGTAGATTTGCCGGAGCCCGATGGACCCAGCAGCGCGGTGATGGAGTCAGGTTCGACATTCAAATCGACCGGAGCTATGACCTGAATTTGTCTCCCATCCGGTTGCGCAAAACTCTTTTCAATTTGATGCGCCTCGATGATCGGCTTTACGGGAGCGGCGGGAATTGCGATGGGAGGCGCTTCCTCGACGGTCGCCGGAGCTGGGGCAGCGCCGGAAACTCCTCCACCGCTCTCTCCCGCGGCAAGCTCGTCCATCAAGCTCTGCCACGCTTCCTCGGGCAGAGCATCCAGGAAGAGGTCGCGCTCGGCGGAATTCATTTTGTCCACGATGGCGCACATTTCCGCGACGGGCCGCGAATGCAGAAGTACGTATGAGTGGTAATACGGGAAATGAACGATCAGCGTCGCGGCAAAATCAGGCGCCAGTTTTCGGAACAGCGTTTGTTGGTCTTCAAAAGGCACGCTCATCAGGAAATTCGCGGCGGCTGCCGGAGTTTGCTCTTTTAGCGATTCCAAAAGGGGCTGCCATTGTCCCTGGGCGAGGAGGGTCCGGAGTTTTTCGTTGGGCAAATGAGTCATAAGGGCACCCGACAGCCTACTACGCTTGGTCCGTATCCGCGAGGGCCATGCGCACTGTTGGTCATGTGGGTGCAGTCATGGTGTTATACCCGGATCGGTACCGAAACCCTAAAGGTTCGCAGGCCCTTCCGGCTACTTCAAAATGCTGAACAGACTGCTGTAATCATCCGTCCACACAAGTTCGTCGATGCCAGCGGTGTGAATCCTTCCCGCTTTTTCGATCTCGGATTTACCGAGGAATCCTCGTGGATCACCTACAAGCAACCAGGTCGCAGGGTAGATGCCGCTCTGGTTGCTTCCCTGTCCGAAATTCACAACCACAGCCTCCTTGCCGAGTTTCGTTGCCGCGCCTTCGACGACAGGCTGAAGGTTCAAATACTGGTTCGAGATGTGCACGGCGAGCACGCCGTCCGGCTTGAGGTGCCAAAAATACAACGCGAAGGCCTCGCGCGTGAGCAAATGGACAGGAATTGAATCGCCCGAAAATGCGTCCACCACGAGAACGTCAAAGCCGCGCGGAGTTTCGCGTTCGAGCGAGATTCTTGCGTCACCCAACACGATTTCACTGTTCGCGGCGGCGTCGCCGAGAAAAGTAAAATACTGATTCGCGACCCGGATGACCAGGGGATTGATCTCGTAAAAAGTGTATGCATCGCCCGCTCGTCCGTACGCCGCAAGAGTTCCTACACCAAGGCCGATCACGCCCACTCGCAAATTGTTGCGCGTGCCGGCGGCTCGCAGCGCGACTCCCACGCCTGAATTCGGGCCATAATAAGCGGTTGGCTCACGTCGCCGGGACGGCGCGAGGAACTGCAGTCCATGCTCGATCGTGCCATTCATTAGTTTCCGAAATCGAAGATCGCTCCCCGCCTGCCCGGAAATCTCATCCTTAACGTCAACGGCATCGGCTCTTCCCTCGTCGATCACGCGCAAAACGCCGTAGAAATTCCGCGCTATCACTTTCGCGTGCGTCGCGTACTGCGCGCCCGTGACAAACAGACTCACAATGGCAATCAGAACCACACCCACCAAGCCAAGCCAGGCTGGCTGCCAGCGCGCGCGGTAGAACTTGCTGCCCGGGTCGCGCCGCAGGACAACAAGTACAAGCAACGCGCAACATCCCATCGCAATCTGCAACTCGTAGTACCCGGAGAATACGCGCGGCGCCACCAATGCGACGAACACAGCCCCAATCGCTCCGCCAAGCGAGACCATCAAGTAAAACGATGTGAGATGTTCCGGCGAAGGCTTCAGCCGAACCAATTCGCCGTGGCAGAACATGCAACAAACAAATAGCCCGCAACAGTAGAGAGGAATCAAGACACTCCAAGGAAGGCCTGCGTACGATGGCGTCAAAGCGTAGATCATGCCGCCTAGCGATATTCCCAATAAACGCAGAAACAGGCCGCGTCGGTACCAGCCTCTGCCATCGAAGCACAAAATAAAACTAAGCAGGTACAGGCTGAGAGGTATTACCCACAAAAATGGGACCGCAGCGATGTTCTGTGAAACGTGATTCGTGACCGCGAGCAAAAGCGCCGATCCGCACGCGGCCAAGCCAATCCACAATAATTGAGTTTGCCAGGCTGGCCGGGGTGTCGTCTCGGCTACGGGAACCTCTCCAATCCTGCTTCGAGACACGATAGAAACTACGGCGCATAGAATCGCGACGCCCGCGTAAGCGATAGACCAATACGCAGCCTGATGCGCACTCGAAAGGTGCGGCTCGACCAGGACGGGATAGCTCAGTAGCGCCAGCAGTGAGCCGACATTGGAGAGGGCGTAGAAACGGTAAGGCGCCGCATGCTCGCGCGATTGCGAATACCATGCTTGCAAAAGGGGACTGGTGGACGAGAGCAGAAAGTAGGGCAAGCCGGCCGTGAAGACCAGCAGCACGAGAATGCGGATTGTCGGGTCGCCCACGCCCGTGGGCTTCCAGGAGTCCTTCGGAAGGATCGGCAACACCAACAGGCTGGCTGCAATGAGCGTGACGTGAATCCAAACCTGCGCGCCCGGTCGAAGACTCTTCGTCAGCAAATGAGCGTAGAGATATCCGAGCAATAGCACAACCTGGAAGAACAACAAGCAAACAGTCCAGACAGCCGCCGCTCCTCCGAACCAGGGAACAATTATCTTTGCGATTAGAGGCTCGACCTGAAATAGAAGAAACGCGCTCGTAAATATCGTGAGGCCGCAGATAAGCCGCGTGCCGGCGCCATTTCGAGAGCGTATGGGAGGCAATTGTGCGTTGTGGAGATCAGTGACAGGAGGCTGGGATTGGGCCGTCTGCATCTTTCTAATGTGCCACAATTCGCCGCGCCAAAACGCTGTTCCGCCGGTGTGCGGGGATTACCGCTTGACTACGATCCAATCGCCGCGAGCGTTTCCCGCGCGATCGAAGGATTCAAAGCCACTCACGCCTTGAAAGTTCGTTTTCGCGGAGAGGGCGTCTCGCAAACGAGCGCGATTAGGACCGGAAACTCGCAGCGCTGAGATGATTAAACGAACAGCATCATATGTTTGCGCTGCTGCTATTTCAGGCGCCGCTCCCGTCCGCAATTGGAAGTGCTGCGCGAATTCTTGCAACTCTGCTCCTGAGCCGCCCTTGGTGGAAGCGACAATCCAAATTCCAGCGAGTTTCGACGAGCCTTTGGAGGCCGCAGCGCCATCTGGCGAGGCAGCGTCAGCAGCCTTTCGGCAGACATAAATCGGGACATCCGGCTTCGCGCGTCGCACGAGGGGTACGATCTTTGCCGCGGTCTCTGGCTCGACCCAGAGGACAATCGCTTCGACGCTTTGCGTGCCAATATTCGACGCTGAGAATTCGGCGTCCGAGAAAGACGACGAAATTTCCCGTTGGGCGGGCGACGACGCATTAATTTCCCGCACAGTTTTTAAAAACTCTTCCGCGCCCATGCGCCCGTCATGACTGGAGTCGGAGATCAGGAGCACCTTTCTGAACCCCTGCACTCCGTAAATTTGCTGCGCGAACGCATGCGCCTGTTCCGCGTCGCTCGGGCCCAGCCGGAAGATCCATGGAATGTTGATTTCCGTGGTTGTCGCATCGCTCGCCAGAGTCAGAATCGGAATGCCGATCTTGTTGGATACCTGCTCGGCCTGATGCGCGATGTTCCCGTTCGTGGATGTGATGAGCGCCATAGCCTGATTCTGCACGATCAACCGCACGATTTCGTTGCTCGCCTGTCCCCATTGCCCGCTCTCGTCGCCCGCAGCGAGTTTCACTTTGCGGCCATCGGGCAAAGGACTCGCGGCTTCTTCCTCCAATGCCAACTCCGCCGCCGCGAGCATTGCCTTCCCTTCCAATTCGCGACTGCCCGCGTGCGGGAGAATTATGCCGATAGTGATGGCGCTCCCCGGCAGGTCGCTCGAAGCTTCGCGACCGGGACCTGAATAGTTGACGCCGTTCCGATTCATGACGGCATAAGGTTTTGCAGGGGGCGTGTCCGTTTGGCTCGAGACAACTTGACCCGTTAGGACAATCACGACGAGGACTAACAGAAAGCGCGGCACCATTAAAAAAAGAAACGGAAATCGACATGCCGTGAGAGTTCGATCTCGGGAATCAGGCGGATCGATGAGAGGCATCGGGCTTCTCAATTCTCTACTTGGTTGGGGCAGGCTCTCGGCTGGGCATCCAGTAAACGAACTTGCCTGCCTCCACGCGCGCCAATGCGACGGGTGCGATGTTGTTCAGCGTGTAGTCGAATTGCGCGCGGCCGCTCGCGCCGTCGTAGTCTTTCATTTCATATTCTCGAAGAGTATCCATGATGCGCGCTCGGTTTAGCCCCGCCTTTTCGATCGCCTTGATGAGAATCGTCATCCCATCGTAAGCGTGGGCGGCGTAGGCATCCGGAGCTTCGTTGAATTTCTCTTGGTATTCTCCTTGAAACTCTTTCCACTTCGCGTCGGTTCGCGTGGGGTCCATTGCGCAAACCGTGACCAATCCTTCGGCGGCAGGACCCGCTGCATCCAAGAGCTGGGGATAGGCAAGGCGGCTTGAGCCGAAGACGGGCTGCTTCATGCCCAAGGCGCGCATCTGTTTGAGGATAATCGCGACGTCAGGCGGCTCGCCCCAGATTACCAATCCTTCGATGCGGGCGTTTTGCAGCATGCGAAGCTGAGTGGAAAAATCCGTATCGCCTCGCTCGAATTTTACTTCGAGGACCGGCTGGTGTCCCATGCGCCGGGCCTGGTCGGCAAATTTCTCCACGCCCATGCGCGCGTACCGAGATTGAGTTCGCAGCACGCCGATTCGTTTCAGCTTGCGATCCTTGAAGACGTAATTGGCGAGCGCGTATCCCATCTGCCGGTCGTCGGGGAAATCGTGCATCAACCATTGGATGCGCGTTTCGGTGACGGTCGGGTCCGTCGTGCCTGTGTCCATGATGGGGAATTCCAGCTTCAAAGCCACGCGGAGCATGATGTGCGTCGAAGCGCCATCCACCGAGCCAAGAACCGCCACAACATGCTCGTCAAAATCCATCTTAACTGCCTCGGTGGAAGATGCGCCCCATTGCGCTGAGTCGTTGTGAATCTTGAGCGCGTAGGGTTTGCCTTTCCCTGTGCCATCGGGCCGGTAACCGCCGCGTGCATTTGCTTCTTCGATCGCCAATTGAGCGCCGTGCAACATCGCAAGCCCATACGGAGATTCGTAATTGTTCTCGATGGGGCCGAGAAATCCGATGTTTACGCTTTCCGATCCAAGCACGTCGGGGAGATCGCGCTCGCGAGCCGCGCCATTGTATTCAAGCGTGTTGCCCTCGACGTACCACTCTTTGTAGGGCTTCGTGAATTTGCGGAACGGCACGGCCTCTTCGGGCATGTTGGCATAACGCTGGACGGAGGAGTTCTGAGTGTCCATGGGCTCGCCATACTGCGGCCACGCAGGAATCGCACCGAGGACCATAAATAGAATCGCGGAGATGATTGCTATACGCATCGTCCTTCCTTTCCGATTGCCCCGCGGCAAACGTCCGATTCTTCCGTCAGACGTAACAGGCCTTTTTCTTTGCCAGATACTCATGCCTCGCTTCGATGAACTCGATGATGGACTTCAATGTTGCCGGTCCAATGGCCTGCGCCGCGTCGCATTTCGGCTTGGGCGCCCCTGGCCGGTCACTGGCCACCTCGATGATTAGTCCTTGACTCCCAAACTCGATGGCGGCGCGGCTGGCCGGCTCGACCATTGAGGCGACTCCCGTGGCGTGGCTTGGGTCAACGATCACTGGAAGGAACGTATGAGCCTTCACGGCGGGAATCACGTTTAAGTCCAACACGTATCGCGAGTATTCGCCTGATGGATACGCCTTGATTCCGCGCTCGCAGAGAACGATATCCAGGTTTCCTTCCTTGGCGATGTACTCCGCAGCTCCCAGCCATTCGCACAGGCTCGCGGCCATGCCGCGCTTGAGGAGGATCGGCTTTCGCGTGCGGCCAACCTCCGCCAGCAACGAATAGTTCTGCATATTCCGGGAACCAACCTGAATCATGTCGGCATATTCAGCCACCTGCTCCACGCATCGGGTGTCCATCACTTCGGTCACAGTGGGCAGGCCGGTTACCTCGCTCACTTCGCGCAAAATCTTCAACCCTTCGAGGCCGAGTCCCTGGAAATCGTGCGGCGAGGTGCGAGGCTTGAACGTGCCTCCTCGGAGCATGTCGGCGCCGGCATCTTTCACGGCGCGCGCCACTTCAAGAGTTTGCTCGCGGCTTTCGACCGCGCATGGCCCGGCGATGACGACAGGTTGTTCGTCTCCGAAGCAGGCGCGCCCGACTTTCACAACCCGTGTCTTGTCTCCGGCGTATGCGGAGCCCGCGCTCCGGCTCAATATGGGACAAACCTTCGGTATGTCTTCTGGATTAATCTGGCCCGCGATCTTCATTTCAACCTTCCTTGCCTGGAAGCCGCCCACTTCGCCGCCGCCAATCATTGCTGCATCCGTCCAAACGATTTTTCAAGGAGCAAAGGGCTGTGCGTTTGCGCAACCCTTCGCTCCTTCCCTACACCCCGCGATACAACACCAAGACCGATTATCCTTTGCGATCGGAATCGAAAATCGCAATGGCCTCCATCTCAATCAGCAAATCCGGCCGGCAAAGAATCGCCTGAATGCCGGTGGAGGCAGGCAGCGGATCCAGTCCCTGCTCTTTGAAGAATTGCGTGCGGATTTCATTGAAATCCGCATAGTCGCGCTCGATGTCGCGCAGGTAGCACGTGGTCCGCACGATGTCTTTCCACGTTGCGCCCTCGGCCTTCAGGAGGGCGGTGATGTTGCGGTACGTCCGCCAAGTCTGAGCCTTGAAATCGCCAGCGTGGACGGTCGCGCCGTATTCATCGACGCTGGCCGTGCCCGAAATGAGAATAATGGTGACGCCTCTAATGTCGAGCCGCAGAGCTCGCGTGAAGGATGACGGCTTCTGATAATCGTAGGCCTCATTCAGCACTTCTGGCGCGCTGACCGCTTTCTTTCGCACCAGGCCCTCATCCTTGTTGTTGTTTGCGGCAAGATCAACGGTTGCTTGTGGATTGTTCATTTGGTTTCCCTTCCTTGTTGGATTCACGAATGCCATGGCTCAGTCCCAGTGCGGTTGCTACCCAAATATCCTTGCCCTGAAAGTCCATGTTCAAAATGTAGTTGTGAGCGAGAGACGTTGGAGTATCGAGCTTGCTCACTTTCTTATCGGGCCGCGTAATCAGGATTTCGCCGCGGCTTCCTTCCTTGGCGGGCCTATACGTCACCCAGGTGTCCGTTTTGAAGTTGAGGTAGCTCAGGCCCTTATCGGTGCAAGCCCAGACTTCGTCGCCGCGCGATTTTGCTGCATTGATGAAGTCGGAGGCCAGACCGCTGTCTGTAGTGAGGTAATTGTACCATTTGTGGCCGTCGTACCCGCTCAGGCCGAAATACGTGGACGCCCAAAACATCTTGGTGTCCGTGTTGTAAGCGATGCCGCTGACAATGACGTGGATCAACCCCTGGTTCTTGAACAATACGATTTCCATTTCACCGTCGGGGTCCGTGTAAGGCTTCCAATATCCTCCGGCAATGTCGTATTCAAGGACGCCGCCACCCCACACGGCAAAATAGACTTTCTTTTCAGCGACGGCGATACCGTATCCCCAAGGCTCGTGCATCGGCGCATTCTTCTCGCTGAAAATCAGCCATTCTCCCGTCCGCTTGTTCAAACGGTTGATGCCGGCCGTGGTGGCCACCCAGATGTATTCGCCCTGAATGGCGACGGCGTACACGATGTCGTTCGCCAGCCCGGTCGTCAGGCTGGTGTAATTCGTGAATTTCCCTCCGGAGAACTGGCTGAGCCCTCCGAATGTGGCGATCCAAAGGTCGCCGGTCTCTTTGTCCACCGCGATTCCTGTCACAACGCGATTGGCCAAGCCGTCTTCCGGCTTGAATACCCGCGCGACCTTTCCCTTCTCGATCAGGACAAGGCCGTTCTCGGTGCCTGCCCAGACTTTGTCGCCATCCACGGTCACACAGAGGACCTTTTGATCCGGCATGCCATTCGCGGTCGTGAAGTTTTCCCACTTAGTATAGAGGGGCAGGTCTTGCGCAGCCGCACGCGGCAGGAACGCCAGCAAAATCGCAGCGCCCAGCAATCCGCATTTGATACGTCCCGTCTTCACGCTAAGCCTCCGTCCCGCGAAATCCTCATCACCTAAATCGCCCGATAAATCATCGCTACAGAGTCTTCAGATACTCGATCAAATCGTTTAACTGTTCCTTGGTCATGTCGGACGTGATCCCGTGCTTATCCGTGGGGTTGTATTTCGTCCAAATCTCTTCGAGCGACAATGCCTGGCCGGTGTGCATATAGGGCGCCCGCTCGTAAACGCGGTCGAGTTGGGGAATATCAAAAACGCCCGAGGTGTCGTACTTGGCGGCCGTCCCCGCGTCCACGCTGATTTTTGCCGTGTAATGCGTTTCCGGCGTGTGACAAGTGTCGCAGCTCTTCTTAAAAAAAATGTCTTTGCCTCGCTCTTGTGGCAACGTGAGTTCGCCGTCCGCCGCAAGGTGCCGGTTCGGCGGCAGAGGGATCGACTTTATAAACGCCACAAGGTCTTCCAATTGGTCGTGATTGAAACCTTCGGACCGAAACAAGAACTTGGCGGTTCGCGGGCCGCATTGCGTTTGGAGATCGGGATTGTGCCCGTTCCATTTGTAGGGAGCCGTATCGGCGATGCCGCGCAGCGTTCGATTTAACACGCGATCGCGGCCCAGTTGAGGCGTTTCCAAATTCCACGCAAGGCCGTCAACGTGGTTGTCCGGGTGGCAAGTCGCGCACGCGAACTGCCCCTGAAAACAGAAACGAGCGTCGTGGAACATTCGCTCGCCGCGCCGCAAGGCCGTTAATTCTTTCGGTCCGCCCAAATCGATTCGCGATTTCACTTGCATCCGGCGAACGTCCACCACCGTCAGGCTGTCGTCCAATCGATTGGCGATGTATGCCAACTGGCTATCAGGCGAAACCACGATGGCAGTTGGATCGGACCCGGTGGGCAAACGGCGCACTACAAACTCGCGCGCTGAATCGAGGCGATTGGCAAAGTCAACGCCACGTCTCTGGCTCAGAAGTCGCTGCAATTTTGCTGTGTCGATGATTGAAACAATGTCTGCTTCGGACGATGTCACCAAAGCATAGCGGCCATCGGGAGTGAACGCGGCCCCGTTCGTACCGGCATAGTAATAGTCGATGTCATCGAGGAGAACCTGCGTCACTTCAGGGTGCGCGGCATGCTGCTGCGTACCGGTGCCGGGCCAAATGACTGCCATGCCATGCGTGACAATCCAGCCTTGCGCAACCTGAATCATTGGCCCGAGATTCTTTGGCCGCAAGAATGGCACGAGCAGGTACGAGCCTTTCGCAGCGGGTGCTTCGGCGATGTGCCGCAACTCGACTACTCCGTGGATCGGGATGCGTTCAGCAACGATTTGTCTGACGGTGTCGATCACCGTCAATTCGGAATCGGGCGGCTGGTCGGGCGGTCCCAGGTGTCCAAGCATGTTCGCCACATACACGCGGCGCCCGTCGCGGGACAGCGCGATTTGATGCGGCGAGCGCCAAGCAGCAAGACGTTTGATTTCTTTCCCGTGGACGAGGTCGACAACCGAAACATCGTTCCCGATGCTGTTCGCGACATAGAGGAATCTGCCAGCGTGATCGGTCGTCAGCCCAATCGGGCCCCAACCGACCGCGAGAGTTCTGCGAACCTTGAATGAATTCGCGTCAATTTCGGTGACCGAGTCGTCCCATTCGTTCGAGACATAAAGTGACTTGCCATCGGGCGCGAGCGCAACATCCTTCGGCTTGTGTCCGACTTTCACCTTCCCCACAACGCGTCCGGTCCTCGCATCGACTGCCAGCAAGGAATCGCCGTCTTCACAAACGACGTATAGCTTCCAACCGTCGGGAGAAATCTTTAGCTCAATGGGTGTGAGGTAGCCGGGCTGCGTGACGTCGGGCGCGTTTTTCTCCTGTCTCGCGGCATTCGTCCGCCCACACAGGAACATACTGCCAAGCGCGGTGGCTACGAACACGGCCAGCAAGGAGACCTTGCCGTGCGGAGTTCGTCTTGTGCCGCGCGCACTCATTTGCTCTTGGCTCCTTGCGTCGCGCCCACTGATTCGCTTGGTTCCGTGATGGTCAGAATCTGGTCGGCTTTGACATGGTCGAGAGATTGCGTGATTCCGCTCGGCCAACGAATCGTCAATTGGTCCACTTCAGCGTGCTGTCCCAAACCGAAATGAGGCCGCGGGTCGTTCTGCGAAAGGTAGCCGGACTGTGGAACGTTTTCCACGGTCTGGCGCAAATCCCCCGCGACTGCTTCGATTCGCGCGCCATATCCGTCGCGATTGCTTTTCGTGCCAATCAGTTTGAGCGTGAGCCAGTGGTTTTTCTTGCTTCCC
>Ga0326727_10014579_pt1 | contig 17090 bp, 17 predicted proteins | sample MB2enrmetagenome_FD_207643 | JGI IMG/M metagenome (GOLD analysis project Ga0326727, IMG submission 207643) | Lab enriched peat soil microbial communities from McLean, Ithaca, NY, United States - MB29MY | ecosystem: Environmental > Terrestrial > Soil > Wetlands > Peat | place: USA: New York...
GCCCGGTCGCGAGCGTGCGCAGCCCGCTATCCGTGGTATGGGTCAGACAGATGTCCCGGGTCGGGCTGTTCCCAAGCTGGTTGGTGACGAACAACTCGGCGCTCGCCACTCGCACATCGGGAAGCGCAATCGGGAAGCTCCAGCTCCCGCTGTAGGGGCTGCCGAAAAAGCCCGGCGGGAACGGCGCGATCACCGTCTTGCTCAGAAGAGGATACACCGGCGTTTGTGCGGCGTGTGCCGCCGCCAGACTGCCATCGAGGGCTCGCGTCACACTGTACTCGGTGCCGTTGTTCGCGACCGCCTCGACGCGGATCACCTCCAATTCGATCTGGATATAGCTTCCGGGCTGCGCGGCCCCGGCCGCGCTCAGGGTCAGTAGAGTATCGGCGGTTCCCACGGCGCTGGCCAGCGCGATCGCCGGCGTGCCCTGCAATTCATCCCAGCAGTACATCGTCAGCGTAGCCGCCGAAATGGTCCGCGTGTTCGTCAGGTCGGTGAAGGAAACCCCGCTCAGTTCCACCGTTCCGCCGCCCTGGCCCGGCCCCAGCCCGAAGAATGGCATCGGGGGAACCTCGCTGTCGCCGGTCCCGCCGCCGCCGATCTGCCACCGCGTGACCGTGGATAACTCCGGAGCGCATTCGACATTGTTCACGTTGGCCGCACGCCCGGTGAGATGAACCACCTCTCCCGATCGGTTGGGAACCTCAAACTGAACCGGGCTGCTCGTGGTGAGAGCGCCGAACTGCCACCCCGTTTCCGCTACTACGAAGAAACTCGTGGCATCCGGCACCACGCTCCACGGAGGCGCGATCGTCAGGCTGGTGGCGTCGTTGGCCGCGATGGCGCGCTCCTGCCCGGCGCCCGTGCCTCGCGTGATCCGTACAATCATGCTTTGGTAACGGTTCACGGTCATCTGCAACGACCCGTTTCCCACCGTCGTCGCCGACTGCATCGTCACGCCGCTTTCCGGTTGCAGCTCCATCCGCCAGTAGAAGTTGGCGTGATCGAAATTCGAATCGGGCGGGGCCACCAGTTGATCCGCCAGGCCCGTATCCGTGAACTGGGCGGCCAGCGCCTGCGCCGAGGCGATTCGAAAGAGTTGCGCCGGCGTGGCTCCCCGATAAACGTCGAACGCGCTCGTTCCCGGCGCGAAACTCAACCCCGACAGCGTTACACTGCTCCCCGCGCTCGAGATCGACGCCCGGACGATGAATGACAGCCCACTCTCGTTCCCGGCGCTGTCCTGGCCGGAGACCGCGTAGTACAGCGTCTGCCCGCTCTGCAGCGTTCCGCCCGTTCCGACGGTGGGCACCAGGCCCAACAACGGTATCCCGGGCCCGCTGGCCGGCGAGCCGGCTCCTGCGCCAGCGGGTGGAACGAAACTGACCGATACGCTGGTTTCGACCGTGCCATCGCTGCTCACGGCGGTCGATTCCACGACGCCGAACTGAACGTCTCCGTTTTCGTCCAGCACCGCGCCGATCAGGGGCCTCGGCACGCCCACGCCGGCGTTCCCGTGCGTCACCCCTCCGGGCGAAGTCACCTGGCCGTTGGTGTCGGAGTACCACGCGTCGTCGTGGATCTGCGCATTTATGGTGGAAGTCCGGTAGTTAGTGGCCGGCGAAATCTTCAGAACCCGCAGCGGCTGGCGATTCAAGCCCTCTTTCAGGTATGTAAGTGTAATCAAGTCTCCCGGCCGGATCCCGAAGGCTTTTACGCTGGTCTCGAATGCGATGTAAGTGTTCCCGCGAATCGACTTATCCAGATTGAATTTCAGAATCCTGGCCGCCTGGTCGTAATTCGGGAGTCCCATCGCCGAAACGGTCATGGAGACCTCTTGTCCGGCCAGGGCGACGTCGTCCGGGTCCACCAGTTCATAGCTGTCCTGCTGGTAACCGTTGAGCGCGTCCTGAAATTCCACGGAAAGGCGGTTCGGGGTATCCGCGATGCTGCGCGCGGTCACGGTCACGCTTGGCTCGCCATTCGGCTGTCTCAAGATCCCCGAAAAACCGGTGCTGCCGTCTCCGAATTCGTAACTCGGCCAGCCTCCGTTCAGTGGCTCCGTGCTGTTCGAGCAATCCGGCTTGGCAGGCTGCTGCAGCGCCGCCGTGTTCTCCACCCGCAACTGCAGCACCCCTCCCGGCCCATAGGTGAGGTACAGCCGCGCGGCATTGCGGACGCCGCGGACCACGTCTCCGCCGCTGCGCCGGTTTTGCAGGACCAGGTTGCACTGAAACCGGGGAAGCGTGATGGGGTTGCCGTTCAGATCCGTCGAGTCGATCGATTCATCGCAATATGCCGCCGCGGCCGCAAAACTGGCGATGTCGATTTCCGAGGCGGCCCATCCGCTCCGCCGCAGAACGTCCAGTACAACCCATGCCGGGTTGCTCGAGAATTGGTCGCTGGTGTAGGTCCCGTCCGCCGCATAGATCGGCACCTTCAGACCCTGTGCCAGCACCGTCACCGTGGGCAGCGAAGTCCCGTTGTTCAACTGGTTGGGGACCACCACGGAAAGGTACGCCATGCTGCCGTAAGGGTCTCCGGCCGGATTCCCGCTCCCATCCAGAAAGTTGTAATCGAACGCGCCGTCGCGCGTCCCCAGCGTCTGAATGTTGTACCAGCCCGTGCCGGTCATGTTGGCGCCGGAAACTCCCAATGGAATCTCGACGCCGCTCACCAACACCGTCAGCACGCCCTCCATCTCGCCGACTCCCAGGAGCGCCTCCATCCGGGTGAGGTTGCCGTCGTTGCGCGCAAAAACCACCAACGGCTCCCACCAGGCCGTGCCGTACACCATCGGAACGTAATCGTTATACTCCGCCTGGTTGTCCGAGACGGCCGAGGTCGACCAGTCTTTTCCGTAACCGCGCACGGCGATCGCCGGAGGTAGGTACTCGAGCCCGCCGAACCGGGTGAACATTCCTCGCGCCTGGCAGTCCTGCCGCGTGTACCCGCATGAAGTGAACGGCACGCCGCCATTCAGATTGCCCGTTCCCCCGGCGATCCCGGCGGAATAGCCACAACGGTAATAGAGTGAATACTTGCCGTTGGCGCCACCATCGATGGCTTCGGTCCGCTGGCCCGCGGTCGCCGGAAACTGCCACGGACACCTCCGCTGGATGCGGATCTGCGGAAGCATCAGCCGTTGCAGGTTCATCCGGTTGATGGCCGTCAGGCGGAATGTCGATTGCTTGATCTGGTCTGGCGGGTTGCAGATCCCCTGAAACACCACCGCGATATCCGTCAGCGGAACGTCGTTTCGCAAATCGTAAAAGAGGAATCCGACGGTCAGGCGCGCGCCCTTCCATCCAGTCGCGCGCTCGATTTCCGAGAAGTGCGAGTCGGCGTTGGCCAGCACGACCGAGATTCGCGGGCTCCCGTCTATGCCCTGGTCGGACGCTGTCTGAATGTCGAAGGCGCTGTGCTGAAGAACTCGCGCCTCGTACGTCGCGCCGTCCACCGTCACCTGGTGCGTGCTCCACTGTTCCGTCTGGCCGTTCGAGAGCACGCAGTCGAAGACTAGAAGCGGCGTATCCGTGACCGCCTGTTCCTTCAGCTCAGAGATGGTTTGCATAAATGATGTTGACCGTGGCGGAGTGGCGGTTTACGCCGGTTGTGGTTATGGAGAGGACGTCATCGCGGAAGCGCGCGTCCTCATAAACGCCGCCCGTGGTGGTCGCTTTGTAGAGCGACGCGCCGCCCTGCGGCTCCACCTGCATGCCGAACACATCCGCGGACCCTCCGGCCGGCAGCTCCAGGCCAAAGGCGATCGATTCCGCCGTCGCGTCGCCGCTGGCTGTCAAAGCGATCCGGCTCCAGTTTGTTCCCAGAATTCGATCGGCCCGGTTGCTTCCGTGCATCAGGGTCGCCGTGGTGGCTTGCGGCGACCGTGCGAATACGCTGAGGCAATACACGTACCCCGCCGGAGCGGACAACGTCTGGCAGATGGTCTGAGCGCCGGCGCCCGAATCGGTGAGGTGCCATGCATTCGTCCCGCCCGCCGGGTCGGCGATTCCGCCCGCAATCGAGAAGAACGGATCCTTTGCCCATGCCGCATTATCCAGCTTGTCGCTCCAGGCGAAAAGGTTGCCGGTTGGATCCAGGAACGTGAAACTATTGAGCGTTCCCTCGGTGGCCGCGAAGAAATCCTGCAAGGCGGCGACTTCGTCATCGGTCAAACCCGCGTACGCCAACTGCCATTCCGTGGTTTCCGCTCCCGGATCGGCCAGCTTGATCGCCCTCCCGTCCAGAGACGTATTCACAACGGTCCGCAAACGGCGCCGCTTTTGGACCGGAAACTGGCTCAATGCTCCGGTGGCGAGTTGTGGGTATACCAGCATGTGCTATTCCCGGTTCTCGATCACGGTCAGCGAGGTTTTGCCCTGCATTTCCGCCATCGCGGTCAGGTCCAGTTCGTCGCTCGCCAGGCTGCAATTGGCGTATTGAGTTCCGTCCCATGGATCGATGAATGCGAAGTTTCCGAAGCAGCCCTGGTTGTCGAAGAAAAATTGCTCCAGCGCCGCCATTTCACTCTCGTCCAGCGCGTCCAGGCGGATGTCCCAGCGGTGCAGCGGCCCGGCCGAGTCCCGGTAGCGTTGTTCCACTCCGTCCACGAACCGGATCGCCTGGTTTTGGTACCGGAAAGCCCTGGTCGCCGGATACTGCGCCACCGCGTTGGTCTTTAGCTTGGGAAAGGTGGACATGTCAGAGGTTGTTCACCACGTCGTTGATCGAATTGGAATTCAACATCGCGGCGCGAACCGCTTGGGCGATTTCGTTGCTGTGGTCCAGAAACGATTGCGAGTCCATGGCTTGCACGTTCACGGTGATCTGAGCCGCCCCAGCGCCGCTGGGCCCAGAGGGCACCCCGCTGCCGCCGCTGCTGCCCGGAGATGCAGTCCCGCTGGTCTGCGCGCTGGTTCCGTCCGGCGCCGCGCTGTACGCTCTCGGCATCCCCATCTGGTCGTAATCGGCGCCGCTCACGTCGCTGCCGGTGTCCGCGCCCTCGAAGTAGAGCCGGTCCGGCATCGCATATTTCTCCAGCGTAGGCGGCGCCGGTGTCCCCCCGCCTCCGAACAGTCCCAGCAGCCCGACAATCAAGGGAACCATGCCCAGCCCGCTCTCCAGAACTGTCGATGCAATGGACTCTGCCGAAATGCCGCCGCTGCTGGTTGTGCTCGCGCTGGGGGTGCCGCTGCTGCCGCCACTCGCCGCCTGCGCTGTGCTGCTGCCCTGGAGTTCGCCCAGTTGGTTCACCGTGTCGCTCAGGGAGGCGGCCATTTCCTCGCCGCTCGCGAGCGCCCCGCCCGGGTTGGAATCCTGTTGCCCCGATACCGCGACAAAGGTTTGGTAGAGCTTATCTTGTGTTGTGCTGGCCATGGTTGATCTCCGCCGCAAAAGCCCTTTCCAGAATCACGAACGCTTCCACTTGCCGCGCGCTCAGCTTCGCAAAATCCATCCCTCCGAGGCGCCGCCGCACAAAGAAATCCTCCACCAGCGTCTGGCTCTCAGCCGTGATATACGGCTTCGGGCAGGTTCTGAGCGCCACATCCCTTCTCGCCCACACCAGCGGCCCACTGGCGTCCTCGCCCATCCCCAGCCACCCGCACCGGCGCTTTTTCTCCAGGCCGGACCTCCGGCAAACGTCGCACTTCCAACCGGCCTGGTTGGAGAATTGAAAGTGGAAGGCGACCATCAGTTTTTTCGTTCCGCCTCGGTCAGTCCCGTTTCCGCCCGCACCGCCGCCAGCGCTTCCCGGAACAGGTCCTCCGGCCCGGCCTCCGCCAGCAGTTCGGGTGTGGCATCCGCCCCGTCCAGCTCCAGCCCCGATACGGCCCGTAGTCCCCACGTCAGGAACAGCCGGTCGATCTCGGTCTGGAGCAGCGCCGCGTCCATCTTGTCGCCCGGCGCCTGGCCGGCTTCCAGGAACTCCATTCGCCTGGCCAGCTCCCGCACCTGGCGCATCAACTCCACGCGGCGCCCGAACGATATCTTCGCCAGCGTGAAAATCACCCCGCGCGCCACCCGCGATTCCACCATCCTTACGCTTTCGTAGGTCATGATTATGCGAATGCCACCGCGATTTCGTCGTCCACCGTGCCCTGTGCGCGCGATTGCCGGAACTTCCACTGCAACCGGTTCTGGCCGTCATCGAACTCCGGCACCTCGGGAATCACGCTCTGCAGGTACACGCCCATCACCTGGCTCTGGGCAACGCCCAACTGAAACATGACGGCGATCGGCGATTGCTGCCTGGCGGCCTGATACAGCCCCTTGGTAGCGTCGTCGTCCTGGCTGACGAGCTCGAACGCCGCCGTCACGGACCGCTGACCGGGAGAAATGGCGCGCGGCAGGTTCGATCCGAACTCTTTGGACCGCGTGTCCAGTTGGTTTTTGAGAACGATGGATGCGCTGGTGATGGTGAGGAACTGCGCGGGCGTTGTTCCCAGCCACGCCTGGCCCATGTTCCCCGGCACAATCGAATAGTCGAAGGCAGCCAACGCCGGCTCCGCTGGAAAGCTTTGAAGCTGTCCGACGTTGGCCGAGGAAAAGCTGCTGCTATCGAGCACGTCCTGCGCCAGGCCGCTGAAGTGGAACTCGTGGTAATCGCCGTTCACCTGGATTTCCATCTGGTCGACGGCGGCCCCGCACAGCAGCCTGTGCACCGCCGTCGCCGGGCTCCAGTAATCGAATACGCTGGCGCTCGGCAGCTCCGTGGCGGGCACGTAGGTGACCGCGGCGCCTATGGCCGCGCCGGTCCCGGGCAGGACGGTAAACGGCGCGTTCAGTTGCACCGTGCTCGCGTCCACGATCGCGGCCACGAACCGGATCTCCCCCGCGCACGAGACCGCCTGCCCCGCGGCCAGCCCGTGCGGCGCTGCGAACCCCAGCCTTCCGGCGGACGTGCTGGATGCCGCGGCCCCGCCGGCGAACTGCAGCGGCGCGCTCCCTAGTGCCGCCTGAAACAGCGGGCCGTATCCCGGGTTTCCCGCCGCTTGCTGCCAGCTCGTCATGTATGTCTGCAACTCGAAATTCGTCTGCAGCCGGCCGCCCGGCGGCTGGCCCGGAAACGTCCGGCTGCCCGTCTTGTCCTTCCGCTGCGCCGAGGCGAGTTTCTGCTGGACCGTCAGCTTCAGAGCCGGAATCCGGTTGCCGGATGTGATCGATCCCACCTGGCCGTAGCTCGCTTCCAGCGCCGTGTAGAACCGGTTTGCGTTAGATGAAATATATGCCATACTAGCTAACACTCACTCCAATCTCGAAGGTGACCTTCGCCACCTGGATGAAATTCTTTCCGCCTTGCTTGACGGCTCCGAAGGACGCTTCGTATCCGCCCGCGTAAAACATCCCATTGCCCCAATCGCCGCGGTTCGCGGCCAGCACCTGCGTGGCGGCGTCCGTGTAGAGCTGTAAACTGTCCTGGAGCCCCTCCAACCGGTCCTGGGAGTGTCGAACCTCGATGGTCATCTGAGCCGTGCCGGAGAATGTCCGAAACTTCTCCGTCAATTTGTTGGCCACCTTCTCGCAGTACACGTTCACAACCGGGTACTTCACCGTGCTGGCGCGTTCGGCCAGGTCCGCCGCCACGTTCTGCGCGCGTACTTGCGCCATGTCCAGCGGACCGGCCAGCGCCTGGTCCGCTTGCGTGAGCGCGGCCAGGCTCGAATTCAAACCGCTGGCGCCCGTGATGAGTTGCATCACTTGGGCCGTAGTTGCGCTTCCGATCTTTGCCGTCATCAGCCCCTCTGGATCACCCGTGGAACCGGCTTCAGATAACTGGGGCGTTGCCCCGGTCCCGGCGGCCGCCCCGCCGCCAGGGTTGCCGGCTGCAGCCACGTCTGCCCGATGGCGATGGGCGATCCGTTTTGCAGCGCCATCGAATCGGGACCAGTGCCCACATAGACATTCCATCCCGCCGCGGTCTTTGGCGGATTGCCTCCCGGCTGGACCAGCAGCGAACTCCCCGTGGTCGCGATGGTGGCCGGTATGGCGCTTGCCCCGTCTTCGCCCGCCGCGTTGACCCAGGCCACGGTTGCGTAGTAGGTTTCATCCGGCAGCGGGGTTCCCGGTGGCGGGGCCGTCGCGGCCGTCACCACCGGCATGGCCGCCCGCGGCACGGGGACCGACGCTATGCCGATCCCAGCCTGAACCAGCATTTCGTATGCCCACTTGGCCCTTAGGTGGAACTGGTCACGCTTGCCGGCGTAGCGGTCGTTCAACTGGCTGTTGTACGCGTCGCTGTAGACCATTTCCAAACTGCGAAAGGTATGCCACAATTTCAGCGCCGGCGTCACCACCACGCTGCCCAGGTTCGGCTGGGGCGCCAGCCAGAACAACTGGTCCACGTAGCTCAGCCTGGTCAACAGCGCGTTCAGCTCCAGGGTGAGTTCGTCCTGGGCCAGAAACAGTTTCTGGGTCACGTCGATTCCCTCGACGCTGGCCACGTCGAGAAGCTGCGAATCCTGCGCCGTCAGGTCTTCCATCGACGAAGCGGGGCCGTCTGTGAACAGAGCCATGGTGGTTGGCCTAGTCCTCGGAGGATCCCGGGACACCCTTCAGCATGTTTAGTTCCGCGGTCGACAGCACCGTGAACTGCAACTTGGCCGCCGCCGCCTCCTGGTCGGCCACCCGCTTGGCTTCCGCTTGCGCCGCCCTGAATGCATTGGCTTCCTCGGGGGTAGCCAGGTGCGCCGAGCCTTCCACCAGCATCTTGGCGGCGATTCCGGGTGTCACTTCCGTCAGAACCCCCGCCTTTCCGCCGTCCGGCGTCTCATTGCTCACCACCACTGGGAACGCCTCTGTAATCTTCGATTCCGTGTCGCGAATTTTCTGGTAATAGATTTTCAGATCCATCGATTCCTCCTGAATGAAACAGGGGCGAGGCGTAGCTCGCCCCCCATACGCCAGGCCTTGTCGGCTACGTGATGACCTGAACACCCGAGGTGCTGCGCAGCACGCCACAGCCGTACAGCACGTCCACCGTGAACTGCTGCGCCAGCGTGTTCGGCTGGTAGCTCATCACCACGCGCATTCCGAAGTTGCCCAACTCCGCGTATTCCGCGATGGCCCCGGTTCCGGGCAGCGGCTGCGGCAGCCGCCGGATCACCAGGCCGATGCCGTCCTTGGTGAACGCCATGTTGTGGGTGGTCACGGTGGTGGTGCCCGTCTTCTGCACGAACTGGGAGCGGAAGACGAAGAAGTCCTTGATCTTCCCGACGGTGCCTTCGATCAGCGCGCGCAGGCCTGCTTCGCCCGAGTTCTGGAATTCGCTGAAGCGCGGAATCTGCCGCCAGGTGGAATAGGTCGCCGCGTCCACCACAATAAACTTCTGCTCTTGAGGCGGGACCTTCGACAGGAACAGCGTTGTCTCCGCCGCGTCTATCACGGCTTCCGTGATCGGCGTCGCCGGCGTCCCGACCGTGGTTGTGAAACCGGCGTACAGGCTCAAAAGGTCGGTCTCGATCCTCTGAGCGATAGCGGCCACCGACGGCTGCATGTAGATCTTCAGCAGGTCCGGAACCGCCAGCACCTTGGTCACGTCTGGAATCTGGAAAGTCGCTTCCACGTGCGTATTGAGCACAATCTGCGCGTTTCCCAGACTGGGGTTTTGCGTTTGCACCGAGTCGCCTTCGAGGATGTTGTTTGCCACCATAATTGGCGGAATCGGTATGTTGACCGTGTCGCCGGCATTCGCCAGCACCGGCTCGTAATCGCGATTCACCAGGTTCCCCATGACGAGGTTCCCGACCAGCACCGGCAATGCGTCCGCCGCCACCAGCTTGACAATCGCGTTTGCGACGTTAGTTGAGGTAATAGCTGCCATTCGTTCTCCTTGACTTGATTGTTCTTGCCGGCCGCTTGTCGTTGGGCCGGGTTGTTACTACAGGCCCCGAAGGGTCTGCGACGCCACGCGCACGATTTCCTCTCGTACCCGTTGCATCTCTTCCGCGCTCATGCCCGGGCGGATCTGTTCGATGCTCACCGTTTCTCTGCCCGTGGACGGCGCTTTGAAGGTCGCGGTCATCCCGGTTCCGCCGGCAATGCGCGCCGGCAGAAACTCCGGATTCTCATTCACGAACGCCGCCAGGTGTTCCTTCAACGGCGTTTCGCCGGCGTCGCCGCGGGCCACCAGCCGCCCGTCCTCGGTCCGCACGATCCCGTCCTGCACCGCCTTGAACGCAAGGTCGATCTTCGCTACGCCGAGCCGCTGCAGTTCGGCCCTCACGGCCGAGCTTCGCTCGGCTTCCGCGGCCATCTGGCGGCTGCGCTTGTTCTCCGCCACCAACTCGTTGAGCCTGCGCTCCAATTGCTCCCTGCGCTTGCGCTCCTCCTGCAGTTCCGCCTTGTAAGCCGGCTCATTCTTGGACTGCTCGTTGGTCGCGAACTCCTCGATCGCCTGCCGCACGATCGCTTGAACGTCGATGCCTTCCATATGCCTCCTATGAAACTCCCTCTACGTACTTCATCCGATCGATCTCTTCCGCCACCTGGTTCTTGACTTCCTGCCGCGCATCGCTCAGGTACTTCAAGGCCAGCTTCTTGAAGACCTGCTTCTTCAACGTCTCCGAGCCGATTCCCAGATCCAGCAGCTTTTTGGCGTCGTCCAACTCCGTGCCGAGATCGTCGATGTCGAACTCGTCCAGTCCCGAGACGCCGATCGAAATTCCGTCCTGCCGCGCCGCCGCGATGGCCCATAAGACCTGCTTCAGGGTGTCTTTCACCACATCGCCGTATCCGCGCAGCACCTCCTGCGTGGTGTTGAAGTCCAACTGCTTGCTGACTGCGGACTGCCGGCCTCCGCCACTGGACGATCCGGCCTGGATCATCAGGTAGCAGACGCGGTAGATCTCGTCCTTCAACTGGTTCAGGTTGTCGGCGGCGATCTGGTAGACCTTGCCTTCCGGCTCCGTCCATCCGAACCGGTCGCCCGCTCCGAGCTGGATGTAATAGGATTCGCCGACAATTTGTGTGAACTCACGGTCCGAATAGACCACCGGCGTGGCGAACAGCCCCATGGTCAGCGCCCAGGAAAGCGCGTTGGACTTGTTGAAGTGCTCCAGTTGCAGGAGCGCGGCCTTGTTCAGCAGCCACAACCCCTCCGACACCTTCATCTGGAACATGGGCACCCGCTGCAGCGACGCCAGCCCGTGCCGTCCCTGGTCGATCAGCTCGATAGGGCTCGAATCGCCCGCTTGGCGGTACATCAGGTAGTTTTCGCGGTCGTAGTAGATCCAGCGCGTCTCCCGCTCCCATTTCGAATCCGTGACTTTGGATTGTTGCAGGCAGGAGGTGCGGATCACCGCCCACTCCAGCCCGCCCGACGGGTCGTAGTTCCAGTTGATGACCTCGTCCGGCCCGTAGTCCACCAGGTAGGCGCGCGACCGTCCCGAAGCGTCCTCTTCCGCGCGCGTCAGCAGGGCGGGGGATCCCTGCGGACCAGCCCGCGGAAAGTCCACCACGATGAAGCTGCCGCCGCATACCATGGTCTGGATGAATCGCTGGCGGAAAAACTCGCTGAGGCTGGATCCCTTTAAATCGCAATCGTCCGTCAGCGCGGTGTAGAAGCTCTTGGCGGCGGTGTCGGTACCTTCCAACAACAGGATCGGCTCCCGCCGCATCAGCGTGGCCGCATACCAGTCGACGATCGACCCGATGTAGTTCTCGTAGAACATGCGGGTGAGCCGTTCCTGGTAGACCTCGCTCGGCTCTTTGTGCCGCCGCACCAGGTATTCCGAGGCGGCCGCGCGCATTCGCTCGCCGCCCGCATAGAGGTCTTTGTACTGCTTCCACATCGCCTTGCGCGCGATGTACTCGGGATGTTCCCGGTTGATGTTCTTCATAATGAAAGGATTCGCCCCCCCCGCTCGCCGCCAGACTTGACCGGCATGCATTCCTGCCAGAGCAGGTACCCCAGCGCATCGGACAGGTGCGTTCTCAGCCGGTCCCGGTCCTTGTCGATCTGGTAGGTGTCGGCCTTAAAAGACACCTGCTCGAAATCCATGATCAGTTCCTTGCACTTGAAGTCCACCAGCAGCCCGATCTCGCCGGCGGCCGATCGCAGCCTGGCGTTGGTCAGGTTGATTCGCTCCCGCACGCACGGATTCGATTTCGGCGCCTTGTAGGTCACCAGCATGGGGGAGTGGACCCGGAAATACTCGTGGATCATGTCGTAGTCCGACGCTCCGGTGGTGTGTTGCTGGTACCCCGAAGCGTCCCCATAGACCACGATGCCGGCCGGGCTCTTGGGAAATCGTTGCAAGAACTTCTCGCAGGCCTCGGCGGTGGTGGAGTGCCGGAGCACGATTTCATCCAGCACCCGCACCTTGCCGCGAACTATTTGCACCACCAGCGAGCTCATCGGATCCACGTTGAAATCCAGCGCCCAAAGCAGCGGCCAAGCAGGATCGAGACTCAAATCCGCGAGATTTTCGTTGCGCCCGAAGGAGGCATATACCAGTGCTGAATCCAGGTTCAGGTACAGGCCCATTACTTCCTGTTGATAGAAGCGATCGTCGTAGCTGTCTTTGAGCCGCTCGTAGTAATCCGGAATTTGTTGGAGCAGGTACTGGTTCTCGCTCGGCTGGGCGACGATGGCTTCGTACCCCTTGACCGGCTTTGCTATAAACCTCCGGTAGACCCAGTCGTAGCCCTTGGGAGTCCACGCCGCAAAGCCGCACAGGCGCTTGGCCCGGGGGTCGCGCAGGCGCCCCTCCAGGCGCAGCCACGCTTCTTCCTGGGTATAGGTCAGTTCGTCCAGGCCGAACCATGCCAGGTTGGTGCCGCGCAGCCGCTCGAATTCGTCCATGGGCCGGAACAGGATTTTGGATCGCGTGTCGCGCATGATCAGCGTGTTCTCCGCCTTGCTGTGATCGAACGGAATCTTGTTCCCATTCAGAATCTCGAATAGTGCCGCCTGCGTCGCATCCCGCAACATCGGATAGGTGGGCGCACCTAACAGTCCCATGCGCCCCTGGTTCAGATAGCTGAGGCGGATGGCCTCATGGCACACCGCCTGGCTCTTCCCGCTGCCAATGGGTCCCGAAAAGCCCTTGAATCGGGCCTTTGAGTCGTGAAATTTCTGTTGCGAAGGCAGCGGGTGATACGCTATGCCCCGAGTTATTCCGGGGAGTCCGACGTCACTGCCGGTTCGACCCATGTGACCTTGATCTCCCTGATTTCTTCCTGCTCGAGATCGATTTCCATCTGCAGGAGTTTGAGGTAGTCCCCCATGGTCGGCTTGAAGTCCTGGGCATTGAACCGGGCTTCGATCCCCACAATGGCTTTGTCCAAAAGATCCGAAATACGAATTCTCAAGGTTTTGGGAGCCTTCTGTTCTTCGATCACCGTGGTTTCCATTTGTGCTCCTCAAAAAAAACGGCTTCGCGAATCCGCGAAGCCGCGCAACCTTCTTCCCAATTCGAGACTAGCACCCCGGACCCCGCATTCAGCCGGGATCGGATGTCCAAGTGATTGAAAACAGGGGAAAGAAAATTGTTATTTATTTGTGAAGAGGAATTTGCCGCCACTCGCGGCCACCACGTGCAAGGCCGTTTTGCCCACTAACTTCTCGATCCGCGGCGCCTGCGGCCCTTCCACCACCAGGTAATACCGCTCCGGGCTCGGCCAGCGCTCGGCCAGGTCGCGATCGTCGATGAAAACGTCCGTGGGCGCGTCCGGCGCGTAAGACCCGTACACCAGATTATTGACCCGCCCGTTCAGCAACAGCGCGCGCCGGTTGGTGTAGAAGAATACCGATGAGAAGGTGTAATACTGGTCGTCAACAATCAGCTTTCCGGGTGGCGCCTGGAGCAGCGCCTCGGCCAGCGGCCGCGACGACATGTAAGGATCGAACACCACCAACGCCAGTCGCGCCGCATGGAAGAACAGCACCATCATGGCCGCCAGCGCAGCCAGCGGCACCAGCCTGCGGCCGGCGGGCCGCCAGGCCCCCGCCGCGCCCACCACAAACGCCACCCCCGCCACCGCCAGCGGCAGCCTCAAATAAGCGAACGCCCACAGCGTCAGGTCCGTCATGTGGCCCAGCGAGAGCGTATAGACCTCCGGGTTCTGGCTCAGCGCCCCCGCAATATCACCGGGTGTGGCGAGGCCGCGAACCATCCACAGAATGCCCGCGATGGCCGCCGCCGCCAGTGTCGCCACCACCGCAATCGCCCTGGTGCCGTACCGCAGCCACGGGTCCTGGCCGGCGATCGCCGATCCCAGCAGCAGCGCCAGCGCCGGATAGCACGGCATGGAGTAATACTCCTGCGTCGTGGAAAACGTGAAGAATACCAGGATGAATCCGCTCCAGCACAAGGCCATCAGCCGCACCCGCGAGGCCCGGTCCGGCTTACGGTAACTCAGTCTCAGGGCCGCCGGGAAATACACGCTCCACGGGAACAGCCAGAGCAGGTGGAACAGCCAGAACCAGGCGCGCGGCACGGTGTTGTAATCCCGCGGATAGCGCAGGTTCAAAAAGCGCAGAACGTGCTCGTTGATGAAGTAGAACCAGAAAAACCCATGGTAGGAGCCCCGCTCGCTGTGCATGGTGAAATCGAAATACGGAGGGTTGCGCAGCGTAGCCAGCACGTGCCAGGGCGCGGCAATCGCCAGGAATAGCAGGATGCCGGAGAACGGCCGCAGCCGCGCCCAGGTCCGGCGCAGGGACAACTGCCGCGTGAGGCCAAGGTAGACGAGGCCGGCCGCCACTGGGAAGCAGGCGGCGACTAGCCCTTTCAGCAGTAGTCCGGTTCCCATCGAGCCCCACATGAGCATGGCCCAGCGCGCCGGATGCGGCTCCTCTTCCTCGATGGCGCGCAAGAGGCTCCATAGCGCCAGCGTGATGGCCAGCGTGAGAATCACATCCGGGATCAGGATGCGCGTGAAGAGAAACAGCCCTACGCTGGTGGCCAGTACGATGCCCGAGCACAAGCCCGTGCGGCGCCGGAGCCCAGGGGGCGCGCCCCACGCGCCGAAACGCGCCGTGACCCAGCACAGCAGCACCGTCGAGAGCGCAATGGGAATCCGCGCCGCCCAATCGTGCACCCCGTAGATCAGAAACGACACCGCGATCATCCAGTATTTGAGGGGAGACTTTTCCAGGTAGGCGACGCCATCCAGCCGCGCCGTCACCCAGTCGCCGGATTGCAGCATGTTGCGGGCAATCTGCGCCTGCACCGAATCGACGTCGTCCATCAAGGATGGCGGACTCACGATGCACCCCACGAAAATCACCGCTGCCACCAGCGCGACGACCACCTGATAGGGAACGGTCGAATCCTTGGATACCAGCATGAATAGGTCTCTCCACATGATCGCCTATCGGAGGGTGGACTGCGCGGTGTGGGCCGCTAGTTCCTGAACTCCGCGATCGATTGGGCGACCTTGGATTCCACACCGGCTGGTTCCACAAGGGAAAACCGTTGGCGGAACAGGCGGAGTGTGCGGGGAAGGCAGACGTGCCGAGGCTGTGGAGACGTTCCGCTTGGCAGACTGTGCAAAGAGTAGGCGTTTTGAAGTCGCCATTGTGGAAAAGCACCACAGTACGGTACTTTTGGGTTCTGAACCCGTAATAAACCCTAAAAAATGCTTGCGCTGGTCCCACATAACGACATAGGATACGCCTAAAGGGTTTCGATTGATGACCTTGGTTAGCAACCCGGGAGTTCAAAACGGAAATCTTGGGCTATAATATCTAGGCTTGCTATCTGGGGCGAAAGGTGAAAAGATTGTCATGCAACACAGACTTCTGCGTATTCTCGCGCTTGTCTTTTTCGTGTCCACTCTGGCCAACGCCGGAGTGGTCTTCTCAGGAAGCTTCACGGGTGCCTTTGACCCCGCTAACTGGACACTGACCAACAACAACGGCGGGGATGGATACCAGGTGGTTAACTCGCCGACTTCCGTCTCTGTGTTCGGAGCTGATAATGGGGTCGGGCCGAACATCACTACCTTCTGGATCACTTCGCCGGCTTCCGGAACTGTCGACGTCGATTGGCTGTACAATACGTACGATTGCTGTGGTTCAGAATGGGATCCCGCAGGCTACGAGATCAATGGCGTCACCTCTCAACTCTCAGTAAGCAACGGCAACCCAGGGGTCTCGCAAACGGGCGAGATCTCATTTTCGGTGAATGCAGGCGACACGTTCGGGTTCTATGTCTATTCCGCGGACAGTATTTTGGGGCGGGGGGAGATCACAATTACTCCAGGATCGAGCGTCATCCCAGAACCTTCTACAGTCGGCTATTTGACGACCGGTCTTGTGGCTTTGTGGTTTGGGCGGCGTCGGTGGTTCACCCGCTAGTTGCACGTGCTATACAGCCGCGCGGGTGATCCCGACTACTACTCCGCTGCTGCATGGACTTGCCCGCGGAGATAAGGCGCCGCTGAACCGCTTGGCACGCCACGAAAATCAGGGCCGCGTCACGCCCTTCAGCCGGTAGTCGTCTGGAGGTGCTGCAACGCCGCTTTCTGGAGTCCGCCGCGCTTGTTACAGGAGGCTAAACGTGCATACTGGACCCCGGAACGCTGGAGCATTGCCGTGAAGAAGCCCTGGATGGTGTACGCTGCCCGGGCCCTGGCGTTGTTGTGGGCCGGATTCTGGATTTTCTTCTTCGTGGGCTCCGTCATGGTTGAGCCCACACCCGCTCATGTAATAGTGGTCGGGTCCGTAGCCCTTCTGCTCTTTGTGATCCTGGCACTGGTCCCCTGGCGCTGGGAAGCGGCCGGAGGCCTTCTGCTCGTGGTAATGAGCTTGCTGATCGGGGCGACCTATGCGATCGCGTCGGCTTCCTTCTTCAGGAGGAACGACGGGTCGCGGCTCCCTCTGGTTGTCCGCGCGATCACGACCGTGGTTTTCACTGGACCGCCTCTAATGGCCGGGGTTCTCTTCCTGCTGCATCACCGGACGGCGAACACTCGGGACGGCGCCGCGTGAGGCGCTTCCAGCGGCGGAACCACCTCGACCTTCCATCTCTTCATCCACAGGAAAAGCGTCAGCAAACCCCACAGGTGAAAACCCGCGTTGATGCGCCGCTCCATGTGATCGCTTATCAGAGATTGAATCGCGCGCGCGTCGAAGATCCCCG
>Ga0326727_10014580_pt1 | contig 17089 bp, 20 predicted proteins | sample MB2enrmetagenome_FD_207643 | JGI IMG/M metagenome (GOLD analysis project Ga0326727, IMG submission 207643) | Lab enriched peat soil microbial communities from McLean, Ithaca, NY, United States - MB29MY | ecosystem: Environmental > Terrestrial > Soil > Wetlands > Peat | place: USA: New York...
ACACACAGCGGCCCATAACACATTGGCCCAGGAACTGCTGAAGCAAGAGACGGTGAGCGGTAGTGACGTGAAAGAAGCGCTAAAGAATACCCAGAGCCCGGGATCTCCCGCCGCTGGCAGTCACTGACATAAGGCTTCATTATTCTCGCCCCAATGGAGGAACGGAGGAAGCTAGCGTGGGAGGCATGATTCCATTATCGGATGAATCTCGACAGCCCAGAAGTTTCCCCGTCGTCACGACCGCCATCATCGCCGTGAACGCGGTCGTCTTCGTGATGGAACTGGTGGGCGGTGAGCCATTTGTGATGCGGTGGGCGGAAGTTCCCGCCACTATTGTCGCAGGCCACCGCTGGATCACCATCTTGACGGCGATGTTCATGCACGCCGGCTGGATGCACATTATAGGCAACATGGTGTTCCTATGGGCGTTTGGCCCGGAAGTCGAAGACGCAATGGGGCCGCTACAGTACTTGGCGTTTTACCTGCTCAGCGGTCTGGCGGCTTCGCTGGCGCAGACCGCCATGATGCCCCATTCCACCGTTCCCAACCTGGGCGCCAGCGGCGCGATCGCGGGTGTGATGGGCGCCTTTCTGATCACCTACCCTCGTGATCAGATACGCACACTGTTTCTGTTCGGCTGGTGGACCCGCATCACATTTATCCCCGCGGCCCTCTTGATCGGATTCTGGTTTCTCATCCAGCTCTTCGATCAGGTGGGCGCCGTGGCAAGTGCGCAGGGGGGTGGCGGCGTCGCTTATATGGCTCATGTTGGCGGCTTCATCTTTGGGGCAGCTACCGCACGAATTTTCGAGGGTTTCCGGCGCATTGATTAGGTTAGTTAGCCATGTCACCCAACACTGATCGAACCCAGGTCGAGATTGCCGGCTTGACAGCACAGGAAGCAGCGGCACGGCTAGACCAGTTCGGGCCGAATGAGCCTGCGGCGACACAGCACCATTCTCTTCTCTCCGCTGCCGTGCATGTGTTCATGAATCCGCTGACGTTGATTCTGTTGATTGCCGCCATCGTATCGGCATTCACGGGCGACGCGGTAGATGCGGGAATCATCGGCGTTATTGTTCTGCTGAGTGGGGCTATCGACTTAAGTCAGACGTACCGCTCCGAGCGCGCCGTCGAACAACTGCGCGATCAGGTTGCCCCGACAGCAACCGTCCTGCGCGGCGGGGAGTGGAAGGAAATTCAGCGGCGTGACGTGGTGCCGGGAGACATCGTCCGGCTTTCCGCCGGAGATCTTGTTCCCGCCGACGCGCGTCTCTTGATTGCTCGTGACCTCTATGTCCAGCAAGGAATGCTAACCGGCGAATCGCTCCCCACCGATAAAGAAGCGACCGGAGAGCCCCCCTCGACCAAAGCGGATGCGCGCAATATGGTCTTTCTGGGCACCTCCATCGTGAGCGGAACGGCAACCGCCGAGGTCGTCGCCACGGGCGCCCGGACCGCCTTCGGCGATATTGCGGCTCGCCTCGCCGCACGCCCGGAAGAAACAGCCTTCGATAAGGGCTTGCGAAATTTCAGCCAGCTCATTGCGCGAACGGTCTTCATCCTCGTACTCTTCCTAATTATCGTCAGCATTGTACGCCACCGCGATCCGCTTCAATCTCTGATGTTTGCGGTGGCGCTGGCGGTTGGCTTGACACCCGAGTTTCTGCCCATGATTACGTCGGTGACGCTTTCGAAAGGCGCCGTCGCTATGGCCCACAAGAAGGTCATCGTCAAGCATCTCTCTTCGATTCAGAACCTCGGCAGTTTGGATGTGCTTTGCAGCGATAAAACCGGAACGCTCACCGCGGGAGCTATGTCGCTCGACCGCTCTCTTGATCCCTTCGGGAAACCATCCCCCCGCGCGCTGGAACTCGCCTATCTCAACAGTAAGTTCCAAACGGGTATCCGCAGTCCATTAGATGACACCATTCTCCATCAGTCTCCGCCCAAGACGGAAGATTACATCAAGCGCGACGAGATTCCTTTCGATTTCGATCGGCGGCGGCTTTCGGTGGTGGCGGAGCGGCAGTCCCAGCGGATTCTCATCACGAAAGGTGCTCTGGAAGGGATTCTTCCACTCCTCTCCGGCTACGAGGCCGAAGGCAAAGTACAACCCATCAGCAAGGACGCTACCCAGCGTATCCAACAGACCAGCGATGAGCTGAATAACCAGGGATTCCGCTCTCTGGCGGTGGCCTACGCCGAAGTTCCTGCGCGCCCGGATTACTCAGTGGCGGACGAGCGCAATCTGGTCCTGGCCGGTTTTTTGAGCTTTGCTGATCCGCCATTGCCTGACGCTGCCCAGGTTCTGGCTTCTCTAAAGCAGGATGGTGTTGAGGTCAAGGTCATCTCCGGTGATAACGACCGCGTCACCGCCCACGTCTGCGCGCAGGTAGGAATCGAACCCGGCCACATCGTCACTGGCGACGAATTGGACGTCACGACGGACCCAGCGCTGGCGCACCTCGCCGAGGAGACGCGTGAGTTCGCGCGCATTTCCCCGGTGCAGAAGAACCGCATTCTCCTGGCTCTCAAACACAATGGCCATGCGGTGGGGTTCATGGGTGACGGCATCAACGATGCGCCATCGCTGCACGCGGCTGATGTGGGCATTTCAGTGTCCAGCGCTGCGGACGTGGCTCGAGAGTCTGCCGACGTCATTCTCGTTAAGCCTGGCCTGCGGGTCTTACACGATGGCATTATCGAGGGGCGCAAGGCCTTTGGTAACGTGATGAAGTATCTGCTGATGGGTACAAGCTCGAATTTTGGAAATGTACTCAGCATGGCGGCGGCTTCTCTCTTCCTGCCGTTCTTGCCCATGCTGCCCACGCAAATCCTGCTCAACAACCTTCTTTACGACGTAGGCCAACTCACCATTCCCACGGACAATGTGGACGAGACTTACCTCGAAAAGCCCCAACGTTGGAATATCAATCTGATCCGCAATTTCATGGTCTTCATCGGACCAATCAGTTCCATCTTCGATTTTCTGACCTTCTATGTGTTGCTGCATTTCCTCCACGCGAACGAAGCGCAGTTTCATACCGGTTGGTTTGTCGAATCACTGGCCACCCAGACGCTGGTGCTGTTCGTCATCCGTACATCCAAAAATCCGTTCCGCAGCCGTCCGAGTATTCCCTTGATCGCAACTTGCCTGGGGGTTGTAGCAATCGGGCTATGTTTGCCGTTCAGCCCGCTGGCCGGCGTGCTCGGCTTCACGCGGCTGCCAGCGGGATACTTTGCTTTTCTTGTCGTCGCGACGGCAGCCTATCTTTTGCTGGTGGAAGCCGCCAAACGGCGACTTCTCCCTGGGGCAAGCCCCAAAACTGCGGCCAAGCCTGCATCTACTCTAGGGGCCGAAGCCTAGGCTCGGACAAGGAGATGTCTAAAATGGAAAACATGAAAGCAGTACGCATCCATCAATACGGCGGCCCTGAAGTCCTCATATTCGAGGATGCGCCACGGCCCGTGCCGGGTCCTGCCGAGTTGCTGATAAGAGTCCATGCTGCTGGTGTAAACCCTGTTGACTGGAAAATTCGCGCCGGCTATCTGAAAGATTCCCGTCCCTATACGTTTCCCTTGATCCTGGGCTGGGACCTCTCGGGGGTTGTCGAAGCAGTGGGTCCCGGCGCCGCGAAGTTTAAAAAAGGCGATGAGGTTTATTCCCGGCCCGACAGCTCTCGTAACGGGGCTTATGCCGAATACATCGCAGTGAAAGAGGCGGAAGTGGCCTTCAAGCCAAAAACGATTGACCACATCCACGCCGGCGCCATTCCTCTGGCGTGTTTGACAGCGTGGCAGGCAATTTTCGATACCGCCGGGTTGAGTGCGGGTCAGAAGATTCTGATTCATGGCGCCGCTGGCGGCGTCGGCAGCTTTGCCGTGCAACTGGCCAAGTGGAAGGGCGCTTACGTAATCGGGACTGCTTCGGGAGAGAATCAGTCCTTTCTTCGAGGGTTGGGGGTCGATGAACCCATCGATTACGAAGAGACGCGATTCGATCGTCTAGTCCGCGACGTGGATGTGATACTCGACACTATCGGCGGGGACACCCAAAAACGTTCGTGGAAGGTGTTGAAGAGGGGCGGAATCCTTGTCTCCATTGTGGCTCCACCTTCGGCAGAAAAGGCCGCCAAGATCGGTGTGCGGCAGGCGTTCATGTGGATGGCGCCCAATAGCGCGGAGTTGACTGAGATCGCTGGGCTCGTGGATTCCGGCAAACTGAAAGCCGTGGTCGAAACCATCATGGCGCTTTCGGATGCCCGGCAGGCCCACGAGCTCATTCAAATGGGCCACACACGCGGCAAGATCGTTCTGCGTGTCCCCTAAGGACAGTCAGAGGACTGGTGTCAATACCGAGAATATAATTGGCAGGAGTAAAGTCGCCATGATCCGAAAAGTCGTGCCTGCGGTCGCATTGCTGGCCGGGTTGGCCGCGGCCGCCCTAGCCAGCTCTTCTCAGTCGAATCCTGACTTGGAAGCGTTCTTTCGGCAGAACATCGGACTGAGTGAGGATCAGATCGCGGCTATCCGAAGCGGACAGCCGGTGGTGGTGGCCCTCCCGCCTCGCACGCCGGCCGAGGTCTTGTTGTTCGGTGCGGTTTACATCCATGTTACTCCTGAGACCTACTTCCAGTTTGCCCGCAATTTCGACCGCATTCGTGAGGTTCCCGGCTTCTTGGCGCTTGGGGTGTTCACCGATCCTCCGCAGCTTTCTGACTTGAAGGGGTTTGTGTTGGGTAGCGATGACATCCAGGACTTGAAGAACTGCGAACCCGGCAATTGTCGGATTCAGATGCCCGCGACCTCCATCGAAGAGCTTCACCAATCCATCAATTGGTCTGCCCCCGACGTGGACGGACAAGTGAATCAACTCCTGCAAAAGACGGCATTCGAGCTCTTGCTTGCCTACCAGCGCGAGGGCAATGTAGCTCTGGGGTTTTATAACGATAAGCGTAACCCGACCGCGGTGCCTGAGCAGTTCGCCTACTTGCTCAGCTATGATAATGCCTTGGTGGAGCACGAGCCGGATTTCTACCATTACCTTCTCACCTATCCCAAGGGGAAGCCCGCGAAGTTCGAGGAAACGTTCTTTTGGACGAAGGTGAAATTCGGATTGAAGCCGACGTTGCGCATCGAGCACATGGTGACCATGCGCGGAAGGCCTGGTGACCAGGTAGCATGTGCCATCGCCAACAAGCAGCTCTACTCGAGTCACTACTTCCGGACCGCGTTGGACCTCTCCATCTGTGTCCGCGAGGGTGACGACCCGAAGCAACCTAGCTTCTATCTGATCAAGGCCTTGGGTTCCGAGCAAGCGGGTCTGAGCGGCGCCAGAGGATCGATCGTCCGAAGAGCCGCGGTGGGCCGGGCGGTTTCAAATCTCCAAAAAGGCCTCACGCGCCTCAAGAACACATTGGAAGATAACCGGTAGGCCCGGGAGATCTGCCGGCACATCAACTTCGCCGAGACTGTCAGTCTCTTTGCGAACGGTCAACATCTTCGCATTGGGGATCACGCTCATTGTTTTCTCTCTTAGTCTATTTCTCCGCGAGCTTGTGCCTTCACCGGGCCAGCATTCAACCTCTTGGAATATTGATTCCTGGACTTTAGCCCTTAACGACGAATTGCTGGTAAAACCCGCTCATCCCGTAGATGCGCGACGGCATGCTTGGGTTACACCATGAGCTGCCACTTTCGGTCGCTCCCTAACGAGACAGAGCATTTGACCTCCCAAAGTGAGTTGGATTTGTTCTAACTGCCGCCAGGGCCGCGACCACGCAGCCGCGCCAGACTCAGCATGGGGCAGGAATCAAACGGCAGAATTGCGAAGTTGAGGTTTTGGAGGCAGGTCGTAGGTTACTACCACGCGGAGCGGATACGTTAGAACCTTATCGAAGAGCAAGATCATCAGATTGATTTGGCGAGTGCTCTTGGTAGGGAGGTTGTGGATATTAACGCGCTCCGCAAGCGAGCTAACTAGAATGCACGTCGCATGCAAGTAGATGTTCCCCGTTTATTTTTCCCCAACTGGAGGTCGTTTCATGACGACTCGAGTACGCACACAGAACGGATCCTCTTCTCCGCCCCAGCCGATCCGCGGCGAGGAGGGCGCACCGATCATCGGCCCGACGAACCCCGCACGTGAGGCCGAGAGCCGGGACAGACTCGCGCCACCTAGCACGGACAACGGTACGCTGCCCAACCTGAAGTGGTCCTTCGCCGATTGCCACAATCGCTTGCAGCCAGGCGGATGGGCGCGGCAGACGACCGGGCGAGAGCTGCAGATTGCCCAGGCGCTGAACTGCGTCAACATGCGGCTCAAGGCTGGCGCGGTCCGGGAGCTGCACTGGCACAAGCCGGACGAATGGGGCTTCGTGATCAAAGGCCGGATGCGGATCACCGCCGTCGACCAGGATGGTCATGCCTTCCAGGACGATATGGGGGAGGGGGACATCTGGAATTTTCCAGGCGGCATTCCCCACTCGCTCCAGGGACTCGGGGGTGAGGGATCCGAGTTCCTGCTCGTCTTCAACGATGGCAACTTCAATGAAGATGAGACCTTCCTGGTCACGGATTTTCTGGCCCACATCCCGAAAGAGGTTCTCGCCAAGAACTTCGGTGTGCCCGAAAGCGCCTTCGCTAACATCCCCAAGCGGGAGCTCTACATCTTCCAGTCGGAAGTGCCCGGCCCCCTCGCCACGGATCGGGTGGCCGGCGCCGGGCCGGTGCCCTTGACCTTCAGCCATCGGCTGATGGCCCAAGAGCCGATACGCCCGAAGAGCGGCGCCGTCCGCATCGTTGATTCCTCCAATTTCCCAGCGGCCAAGATGATCGCCGCCGGGCTGGTGGAGGTCGAGCCCGGCGGGATGCGCGAGCTCCACTGGCACCCTAATTCGGATGAGTTGCAGTATTACATCGCAGGCGAGGGCCGGATGACGGTGTACGCCTCCGGTTCCGCCGCCCAAACCTTCGACTATCAGGGAGGCGACGTCGGCTACGTGCCCAAGAGCATGCCCCACTATATCGAGAACACGGGCGCGACGAAGTTGCGTTACCTCGAGCTTTGGCAGTCCGACCACTTCTCCGACGTCTCGCTGGCGCAGTGGTTGGCCTTTACACCGTACGAGCTCGTGAAGGCGCACCTCAATATTGACAAGTCTGTCCTGTCAAAGGTCTCGACGCAAAAGACGCCAGTGGTAGGGCTCTGAGAAAGTTATGAGCGAGGCGCTTCCTGTTATTTACCTGGCGCGACACGGCGAGACGGCCTGGAACCTTACGGGCCAGCACATGGGATTAATCGATATGCAGCTGACCGAGCGGGGCGAGCGCAACGCTCGGCGGCTCGGGGACCGCCTGCGGGGGCTGACCTTCGCCAAGGTCTTCACCAGCCCGCTCCAGCGGGCCTCGCGGACGTGTGAGCTGGCCGGCTTCAAGGCCGCCGCCCTGGTCGATCCTGACCTGATCGAGTGGAACTACGGCGGCTACGAGGGTAAGACGACGGAGGACATCCTCAAGGAACGGCCTGGCTGGGAGATGTTCCGCGACGGCTGCCCGGGCGGCGAATCGGCGGAACAGGTCGGCGTCCGAGCAGATCGGGTAGTGAGTCGGGTGCGGGCCATCGAGGGGGACACACTGCTGTTCTCGCACGGGCATTTCCTGCGGGTGCTGGCTGCCCGCTGGCTCGGTCTCGAACCAGAAGCCGGGAGGCTCTTTTTCCTGAACCCCGCCAGCCTGAGCGCTCTGGGCTATGAGGACAACCGTTCTCAGCCGGTGATTCGACTCTGGGACGATACCTGCCATCTGTATACAGAGGTCACGTTCCAGCCCGACTCATCTCTGCGTCAGGGCGGAAAGTGTGACCTCCCATGAAAGGAAAACAGCCATGACAACGAAGGCCACAATCATGGGCGAATGCCTACGGGGCAAGGTAGCAGTGGTCACCGGCGCCGCCCGCGGAATCGGTCGCGCTACGGCCGTCGCCTTTGCCTGCGAGGGTGCGGACATCGTCGGTCTCGATATCTGCGCGCCGGTGGACCCGCGTTCCGGTGTTAAGCCCTCAACCCCAGAGGACTTGGAGGAAACTGGCCGACTGATCCGGCCGACCGGCCGCCGTTGGCTGGGCGCCAAGCTCGACCAGCGCGACCTGCCCGCGCTGCGAGCGGCTGCCATACAAACGGAACGCGAGTTCGGCGGCATCGACATCTTCTTCGCCAATGCCGGCATCCAGAGCTTCCATCCGCTGCTCGAGATGGAAGATGCGGACTGGCACATCACCATTGACGTCAACCTGACGGGGACGGCGAACGCCGTCCGGGCCTTCGCGCCTTACATGGTGAAGCGTGGTGGCGGACGCATCATCTTGACCTCCTCGACCCAAGGACAGCACGGCACGAAGTATGGGGCAGCCTACTCGGCATCGAAGTGGGGGATTATCGGATTGATGAAGTCGGCAGCCCTGGAACTCGGGCCATATCACATCACGGTGAACACCCTGATTCCCGGTCTGATCGACACGCCACTCACCCGCCATGAGGAGCGTTACGCGCAAGTGCTCGAAGATGCCGGAAAGCAGCCGACTGGATCATCCCAAGACGAGGAAGAGGCCCGAAAGATTCTCACCACCAAGACACCGCTCGGCGTGCCTTGGATTGAGCCCGCAGATGTCGCGCCTGTGGTGGTCTTCCTCGCCTCGGACGCGGCAGGCATGGTTTCAGGTGGGACCTTCGATGTTACCGCAGGCGACAGCGCCCGCAATACCGCATGAATACGCCGCCTGCCCTTGGGGTAAGTCAATATCACACGGGCGAAGGAACGCGAATTCTAGTGGCGCATGGATTCGCCGACGTGGTGGGAATCACGTCGCGACGTGGACCCAGCCGGCTTCGACTTTCGTTTCGTAGGTGCGGAGGGATTCCGTGCGGACGTCCTTCATCAGCGCGCCGACGTGCTGGAGGAATGCGGCCAGTCTGGGCGGAAGGCTCTCGTTGCCCACGTCCGCCGGAACCGGGCCGGAGAGTGCTTGGCCGGTGGTGACGTCGAACTGGGCGCAGTGCATGGCGCAGGTGACGAACCTGCCGTCGAGCGTGCCCAATTCCAGTGGCGCATTCATGTGTCCGCAGCGTCGCTGGATGGCGTAGTAAGCTCCGTCGCAATTGCAGATGACGATCTCGTGCCCTTCGAGCTCGACGCTTTTCATCCCGCCGGGCGCGATCTCGTCAGTGCTTATTGCGGGGATGAATCTCTCACTCAAGGCCCACATCCTTTGGCGACAGTTGGGGCAGGCTGTCCGGGTCGACGACGTCCTTGTGGACGAAGAGGCCGCACCAACAGCGTTTGATAGCGTCGAAATGTTTCCGGTGAAAGGGAATGCATGGGCAGACGATCTGCATGTCGCGCGCGCGGTCGTGGCGCAGCGGCTGGCAGGGGCAGAAGGGGATGCCGTGCTTGGCCTCCAGCATCACCTCCTGTTCGAGCAGAAAATCCATCAACTCTGCGTCGGGTGTGAACTTGAAGCCCAACGGCCCCACGACCTTATCGAAGAAATAGTGAAGCGCCTTTTTCCTTGATTCAGCTTCCATTCAACGCCTCCTTACAATCTCAGCGCGCCCGAATAGCGTTCCGGCTGATAGCCCGAGATGACCTCGTCGCCGATTTTGACGTACGGGAAGCCAGTGACGCCGGCGGCATCGAGCTCCTGCATAATCTTTTCCTGGGTCGCGTCGTCGGCGAGATCGTAGTCGATGTAAGTGAACGGGATGTTGCGCTCAGCGAAAAACTTCTTCGCCTTGCGGCACCAAGGACAAGTCGAGAGAGTATACATACTGACTCTTTTCATGCCATTTCCTTTCAACCGAGGTTAACGAACAGTTTGCCTGCCTCGAGCTTTGTGGGGTACACAGTGAGGCCAAGTTCCGGCGCATCGAGGAACCTGCCGGTTCGAACATCGAAACGCCAGTCATGGCATGGGCAGACGACCGTGTAGCCCTCCAGCCTTCCCATGAACAGCGGACACGCCATGTGCGCACACTTGCCGGAAACTGCGTAGACCGCGCCGCCAACCCGCGCCAGAAGGACATTCACTCCCCGCGGATAGACCGGCGTCATCTGACCCTCTGCCAACCCGCTATCGTCCAATACGGATATCCAACGGGGCGCACTGCTGGGTGTGGCTCCGGCCTTTTCCAGCGATGCTAGTCGTTGGGTAGACTCCATGTTTTCCTTTTTAATTGTGAGTGGCCTCGCTAATAAGTGTAGCACGAAAGCCCTTCACCCTTCCGCTCATATCTTGTGCAGGATAAAGGACGTTTACTTGGAACGGCCGTGGGAGGCTGACATGGTCTGCCGCCGGGGCTACTCCAAAGCGTCGCGGGAGTGGTAACATTAGTGAGGGACGTTGCGGAATGGTGGATGGGTGCAGACGTAGCATCCGTCGTGGAGGTTCACATGTCGATCCGACCAATCAAGCGGCTCATCAAATCCAAACCCACGATCGAAGGTGCGGGCGTCCGCCTTCGGCGGGCCTTCGGATTTGGAAATACGAAAGACTTTGATCCCTTCCTCTTGCTGGACGACTTCCGCAACGATGTTCCAGAGGATTATCTGGCGGGTTTTCCATGGCATCCACACCGGGGAATCGAAACCATCACTTACGTCCTGGCCGGAACGGTTGAACACGGCGACAGCATGGGGAATCGCGGCGTCATCGGCGCCGGCGACATACAGTGGATGACCGCCGGCAGCGGAATCATCCACCAGGAAATGCCAAAGGGGGACCAGACTGGACGCATGCACGGTTTTCAACTATGGGGCAATCTTCCCTCTTCCCTCAAAATGACCGCACCGCGTTATCAGGAAGTGAAGGCGGCAGATGTGCCGGAAGTCACCGATGATGACGGGACGCACGTGCGAATCGTGTCCGGGAATCTCTGGGGCAAAGCCGGTCCGGTGGAGGGAGTCGCTGCTGACCCAGTCTACCTGGATGTATCGGTCGCTCCAGAGAAGCGGAAGACTCTTCCCGTGGAGACGACGCGTCATGCGTTTGCTTATGTTTTTGCCGGCAGCGGAAAATTCTGCAACGCATCGGGCCCGCTGGCCGTGCCAACCGAGACGATCAAATGGCTGGATACGACGCCACCGGTGGAAGCGGATAATCGTTCCCTGATCCTCTTTGATCGCGGCGATGAAGTTACGGTACAAGCCGGCGACGACGGAATCCGTTTTCTGTTGGTCTCGGGCAAGCCGCTCGAAGAGCCGGTTGCATGGTACGGCCCGATCGTGATGAATACCCAGGAGCAGCTTCGGCAGGCATTCACGGAACTACAAGAGGGGACGTTCCTGAAACACTCACGCAGCAAGTAAACGTCCACCGCTGGGCCTCCAAGCTCCTTACCTGAGGGAGGCATACCATTCCACCATCGCGCTAGGGAAAATGCGCGAGCAGCCGATCAACTCATTCCACCACCGGGCATTACTTTCGCTATGCAACCAGTGGACACTGCGGCGGGTGGTCGCATTGGCACGCGATCTCCGTCTCTTTGCTGCTTGCAATGCGACAGGCGTCTCCGCAGTACTCTTGTCCTTCCGGTACCTGGCAACGGCACGGGATATGCGCGCACTTTTTCATTTTTGGGTCTGCCATGATTCATCTCCTCCAGGCCGAGTCATTGAGCTCGGCTTTTGAATTTGGATAAGCATTTCCGGAACGAACAACTACTGTCTTTGGCTTCCATCGTTTCCTTTAGAATTTCACTAATGTCTCGAACGTGCGGCTCCTTTTCGTCCTTTCCTCCCGGCAGTCATCCAGCTTCGTCGGGGCAATCCAAGGGCCAATCAGTAAACTATTCAAAACGCTCGGGCTCGCACCTCACCAGAGTCGCGCATCCTTCGCGAATTTGCGAAGTTCGCGAAGAAACTATGTTGGACTCTTGAGGGGGCAATTCTGATTGAAGTGCTGCCTGGTTTAATTGACCCGAGGCCGTAACCAGACCGCCAAAATGACGAGTTACGATAACCCGGCGTTTGATCATTCCGGCATGGCAAAGAACTTGAAGCGCAACGCGGACTCGTAATCTTTCTGCACCACTTTCACCCACGGCAGAAGGCCATCGAGGGCGGGCGCGCCGCGGCCACACGGTGCGTTGACTCCTCACCTCTGTTGACCCGATTTGCGGGGGTCCGTTGCACTCTGCCTGGGCGTGGCACGAACATGTCCAGGAGACCAACGATCTGCATTGCCGTCAAAGGTGTCTCCAAATAATCCAAGGCTCCGGAATGCATTGCCTGGAAACAGCAGCCGGGGTCATAAGACCGCGCCGTTACCACCACCGGCAGCTCCGCTTCGGTCTCCATGGCACGCTGGAGCACCTCCGGGCCTGGAGGACCTGGTGCGAAACCTCATAACTCATTCAATTTATTGTCATTATTTGCTCACTGGAAGATTTGGTAGCGCTACCGGGAATCGAACCCGGGTTTTCAGATTGAGAATCTGACGTCCTAAAACATCCTCTGAAAACAATATGTTTAGCTGCGTGGTGTCCGTCAATTTAGAAAAAGTGGACACCACGCGAGGCGTATAGTAGACTCCATTTATGTTCAGCGTCAACCTTGTTCTTCGCGTCAAATCGGACAAGGGTTGGGTCCGAATTCCCGTCCGCAAAACACCGCAAGGCAAGTTCATCTGGGACAATCCCGACCACGGCGTCTACTACCTGGAGTGGTATGAAGATGGCAAGCGCAAGCGGCAAGCTGCCGGACTCCGCCCTGCCGAAATCCTTGACGCTCGTCGCCGCAAGATTCTCGAACTTAAAGGAAGAGCAATTGAGAATGGTCGAACGGTTCAGCCATGCGTCAGCGAAGACAGCCCTGTGCCACTGGCCGCAACAGTAGATACCTACTTAAACCACCTCAAAATTAACCAGAAGCTAAACACGTACCGCCGCTACCGATCGGTTCTCGATAATTTCCGCCAATACTTCGCAAGCAAGAAGTACCTGAACGAGATCTCGCGGGGCGACATTCTTGAATACCGAGATTTTCGCGCCACGCTCGTTGCATCTCCAGTGACCCTCAATAGCGAAATCACGATGATTCGCGCATTCCTCTATTGGTGCGTCCAGTTCAAGGATCTCCGTGAAAACCCCGCTGCGAAGATAAAGCCCCGCAAGGTCGTCGAGAGGCCACCCGAGGTTTACAGCGATAAGGAAATCGCAAAGCTCCTGGGAGCTGCCGATCCTATAGAACAGGCTGTGCTCCTGACCCTTCTCTTTACCGGCCTTCGCGAACAGGAACTATGCCATCTAACCTGGGATGATGTTGATTTCAAGAAGAAGGTGCTCAGGGTCACCGCAAAACCAGAAGAAAAATTCACGCCCAAAACCTGGGAAGAACGGGACATCGAGATGAGCGACCGGCTGATCCAGTCCTTAAATCTCCTGCCACGCAGGGCCCGTTGGGTGTTTCCGACAGTTGGCGGAAAACGGCATGCCCATGTCTACAAAATCGTAGAGCGGGTAGCGGAGAATGCAGAAATCAAAGGCGCACACCCCCACAAGTTCCGCGCCACTTTTCTCACGCGCCTCCTTCAGTCCGGATGCGATATCGCCAATGTTCAGGCCCTCGCCGGCCACCGCAACATTAAAACCACTCAGCGGTATCTCGGCGTCTCGACAGCCCTGCGCCGGGAGGCCGTCAATCGTCTCGCCTTCCCGGCGCCTGCACCCAAAAGCGAAAAGGCCTCGAAAGAAACGCCGTCTGCTTCCACGCCATCCTGAGCGGCCATTCTATTTCCGGATGCCTCAAGGATTCGATCCAAAGATTGGGCGTCACTTCGCATGATTAGCATAAAGCTTTGGTCTATGGGTTTGCGCCTCAATCCAGCTCAAGATTTCCTGCTTGAGAAAGCGGACATTGGACTGAATTTTCACGTAAGGAATCAAGCCTCGATGTACATAGCCATAGATCGTTTTCACATCGATCTTTAGCATCGCTTCGAGTTCTCTGGCGGTCATCAATTCAGGCGCAGCCCGCGCGCTCTGAGGGTCCCACCTTCCGAATGTGTTTACATTTGCCGTTGCCATAGCTTAATCCCTTCCCGCGCTTGCGCAGCCACTTTCCTTTCCTGATTGTGGTGAGCGGGTTGAGGAGGTGTGTAGCGAGGAATCCCGTCTCATTTGATAGAACAAATTCTTTCTTGCGTCAAACGGGCATGTCCAGTCATCCCAGGAGGCTTAGCCGGGAGCCTGAAAGCCGCTGAGGTTCCAAGGCTTGGCAGGCGAAGGGCCGGGAGAGTTGCGCGGTTCTCACAAACGTCGACCCGCGAAAAAAAGTTGGCAGGCGATTTGATCACTGACGCGGGGCGCAAAAGACGGAAGCCAATGGCTGGGCAATATTCCGCCCAGGATGGTTGAAAGCCCCTGACTTCACTCAAGGCTAATCCGGAGCGTTTCGCCGAAAGGTGCCATTCTGCGTGAATCGGTCACCCAAAGGACCGGGTATTCCGGGGCCTCCGGATACGAATGGCAGCACAAGTCGGTGAGATAGATAAAGCAGACTGGCGCGATATTGTTTTCAGCCACCCACTTGAACGGCGGGCAGAAATCGGTGCCCCCACCGCCTCTAGGCTCGAGTCGCACTGGCTCTGAGGGGCCAAACTGTTGAGTGCATTGAACCGCTGCGTCGCAGTACACCACGTGGATGGTCTCCGGTTGCGCCTCCTCGGAAATCGCTGAGATCTCACCTGCAAATTGTTCCAACTCGGGGCTTCCTATCGACCCAGAGGTATCGACCGCAATCACAATCTCGCCCAACCCTCGGCGTTCGACTGATGGTAAGTACAAGCCCGATGCGATGTGGCGGCGATTGGGTGGCATCCAGCGATAATCACAGGGGGTCGTGGCGGCCACAAAATCGCGCAGAATCGCACGCCAATCCTGCTGGGATTGACGGCTTTCGCTAAGAGGCCTTTCGATGCCTGCGGGTTCGTGCCCCCACGCCTTGGCCGACCGAAGGGCCTGCTCAGCAGCAATGCCCCACTCATGCTCTTGGCGACGCTTCTCGGCCGGCGAGGCCGTTTGCCCCCCCTCGTCGGTCGCGTCCCATACCTCGCCGAACCCTCCGGGCCGTATCGACGTTGGCCCCACGGCTTCACCCGTCGCCCCCTCACGTTGATCTGAAGCTGGCTGATGCGAGGGGTCTTGCTTCGGAGTGGCGGGCATCGTGCCGTCTGTCCCTTGGGGACCGGTAACGGTGCCCCCGCCAGCATTCCTCTGCTGCCTTGGCTTTGTTCCTCCGTCTTCCTCGCTTCTCCTGCGCAGCAGCCGGGCGTAGATTTCTTCTGCGCTCAAGTTTGCAAAGGCAGGTTCAATCAGCGCACCAGCCGGAAGCACGAAACCGTTTCCGATCACAAGAGGGTTGACGGCGAAGTCCGCTGCTACATTCCAAAGCTCTGGATCTCGCTCGCCGCGGCGACACTGATGCCCTAGCGCGCAGTGCAGGATTTCATGGGCAAGCGTTCCCTCGAGTTCCGCTGGCTTGAGCCCCTCCACGAAGGCTGGATTATAGACAATCCGCGAGCCATCAGTCGCCATCGTTGGCAGCGTTCCGGGCATCAGTTTCAACCTCAAGCTAAGCGTGCCAAAGAAAGGCTGCTTCAAGATGAGTTGAACCCGGCCGCGAGTTAGCTTTTGTGCCGCAGTGGTGTGAACAGGAGGCTTCACGCGGCCCTCCCTTCGCCTTGCGCAGGGAGTGAATAGCCGCCCATATATGCCGCCATCCGGTCACAAATTGCTGACGCCTTTTTCGCGGTCTCGCTACGAATCGACTCAGATCTCCGCAGTTCTTGGGGATCGACCACCAGCGACGCCCGCACCTGGTCAGCCAGCCGTTGTAGTTCGGGGTCCGCTGTGACGTTCAGCTTGGGCAGAACATCGACGAGTTTCATTAAGTTGGTGACGACGGAATCACGGAAGGGATGTTCCACTCCCTCGTCGGTCACTTTGTAGGCTTGGAGGCGTTCGCCCAAATGGCTGACAGCTTCGTAAAGGCGTTGCCACAGTTCCCGGCTGGCGACCTGAAGTGACGCCTCGACAGCGGCGGTGATCTGGCGCTTGATTCGCTCCTTCTCCTCCTCACCCAGTGTGACCCGGAAGTCGCCCGCATCCGGTAGAGGCATCACTTTGGTCTCGAAAGAGAACTTCCGACGAAGCTCATCGGGAGCGGGGTAGTCTTCGGGCCGGAACAAGCCGCCTAGTCGCACCTTGGCCTGTTCCACAAGTTTTCCGAACTCACCGGCCAGAGCATCGACAGCCGGGCCGAACCGATTGGATAGCTCTCGCATTTTCTCCGTGTGATCCATGTAGGCAGCGCTCGGGAGCACACGATAGCCGTTATCATCCCAGGGCAGCGTCATGAAGTAATGCTCCTGGCGAGCATCGCTCACGATCTTCTGGACCTCGGCAAGCGCCTCCTTGGGAAGAAGCACCTTGTGGTAGCGACCAGCATCGGCATGAGCACCGTGGCGTTGGGCGATCTCCTGCGATGCGTCAGGGTCGTGTTTCCGGGCTGACCACATGCTGATAGAGAGCGAGCAAAGCATGGCCCGCGAAGACAGAGAGGGTTCCGAAATGCATGTTCCGTTCATGGGAATATCTCCTCCTTATTCTCGAAAGTTGGGGTGAGAAGGAAAGGGGGATTCAAGCGACGACAACGATTGAGCACCTCTTGGTTGGCACAGCCCTGACCGAGGAGTAAGACGTGCTGCCATCGGTGAATAAAAGGTGAATAGACGAAGCATTGCACGGTATCATTCGTCGATTTGGGCGGCATCCGGCATTCGGTCGAAGTGCAAGCGGATTCGATGTGTGAAGCGGCTGTGGGGCTCTGGAGAGTTTTCATTAGCATGAATGCTCGCCTGTAATTGGCAGTAAATTGGAAATTCAGGTGCGGAGCGCCGTCACCCATCTTTCAATTACCCACAAATTGGGCTTGCGGGTTTATGGCTGCTTCGACCTCCTTCGCGGTAATGCGGGACGGGATGTCCAGGGCGCCTCGGCGAGAGCTTTACGCAGGAGTGTCGCTAGGTCTCTCT
>Ga0326727_10014583_pt1 | contig 17084 bp, 14 predicted proteins | sample MB2enrmetagenome_FD_207643 | JGI IMG/M metagenome (GOLD analysis project Ga0326727, IMG submission 207643) | Lab enriched peat soil microbial communities from McLean, Ithaca, NY, United States - MB29MY | ecosystem: Environmental > Terrestrial > Soil > Wetlands > Peat | place: USA: New York...
GCTGCGCACCATCATCGAGAAGTACGACGGCGGCCCGGTCGGCCTCAACACCCTCGCCGCCGCTCTCGCCGAGGAGCAGGACGCGCTGGAAGAGGTCTACGAACCCTTCCTGATCCAGATCGGCTTCCTCGACCGCACCCCCCGCGGCCGCGTCGCCACCCGCCTCGCCTACGAGCACCTCAACATCCCCCTCCCCCGTAAATTAGGCCTCTTCTAGCCGCTAGTGATAGAATTCGCGGCGAGGTCTGTAGCCATGAAATCGCTACGCGAACTCCTCGCCACCATCGGCCTGCTGTTCGCGATTCTCACGGTAGCCGTCCAGTATCACGATCTGCCGCGCAGAATCCCGGTCCACTTCGCTGCCAACGGCCTCGCCAACGGCTGGGACGATAAGTCGTTCCTCTGGTTCCTCGTCGGAATCACCTGCGTGGTCTACCTCGGCTTGACCATGATCCCCTTCGCTCCCAAAGGTTCCTTCAGCCTTCCCGTCAGCCCCAAACTGCGCGCAGCCGCCATCCCGCTTGCGCTCGACATGGTGGCATGGCTCAAGGCGGAGTTGACCTGGATATTTGCCGCCATCACTTGGTCCATGGTGGTCGTGGCGCATGGCCGCAGCAAGGGCATGACCGTGTGGTTCACCCCATTGGCGTTTGGCGTCGTCTTTGCCACCGTGCTGTATTACATCGCACGCATGTTGGCTCTCAGCACTCCGAAGCCGGACGGGCCGGCGAAACACGGCTAGCGTTCCTTCCGCCTCAGGATCACAGGCCTGTTCGGCCTGCTCCCGCAGGGTCCATCTCCCCCCAACAGATGTGATGAAAATCACATAATTTCTATTCCGTCTGAACCAAAATTGTCATCAAGACGAAAGACGGATAGGTAGATAGGAATAGCCACGGACCGGCGCGTGTAAGTAGGGGAAATATCCGCGCCCTTCCGTGGCTCGTTTTTTATGCCTTATGCTCCCGCCGCCGCCGGCAGCCTTCTTAGTCACTAATTCGCCGACGGCTTTTCGACTGCGTCGATTACCAGCACGGGGACCGGCCCTTTGGCTGCCACCAGCTTGAGGCCAAGCTGCTCTTCGAGCGCGGTGAAGATGGTAGGGCCGGCTGATGCATCGGTCGAGTCGGCCGGAGCGTCGCGCACCCAGTCGAGCGTCAAGTCGTAGCTTCCCGTCAGCCCTGTCTTGTCCACCACCATCCGGTCCACCTCATTCGTCAGCACCGATACGATAAGGTCGGCGGTGACGCCGGTAGCCGTCTGGTGCATCTGCAAGCCGGGCCCGCTGCGGGTGTCGGAGTTCTGCTCGTTTGCCTGGGCTGTAGTCGGCTTTAGCTTCGCGCCTCCCTTCGCCTGGACCAGTTCATAGATGGGCAGCTCCTTCGTCGCCATGTGGCACTTCAGTTGGAACCGATCCATCAACATGGACTGCACCTGCTGCATGCGTTTGTCCCACAGGGCCTGCTGCTCGGCCCGGCTCAGTTTGGAGAAGTCGGGATCGGGCGTTTCGTTCTTCGCATTCACCACCCAGGTTGCAGTGGAGACCCAGTCCGGGCTACCCATAAGCTGGAAGTCGTGCAGGTTGAAGCCGAACAGCATCATCCGCCGCAGCGAACCGATCATGACGACGCCATCAGGTATTTCGTGAATGGAGGAGCTGTCGCTCGGCGTCTGGCTGGGCTTGATGGAGACGACATCGAAGCTGGCGCGCGCACCCGCAGCGCATGGGTCGGGCGCCGGGGCATTCTGCGCCACTGCTGGCAATACCGTTGCCAGCAAACAGGACATCATATATACATTCCGCACGGTATCCTCCGTCGCTGGAACGAAAGTCGCCGAACCCATTATACGTTCGATGGCACAACTGGTTGACGAATCCCCGCCGGTCAGCGGTTCAGGAATGTTCCATTTTTTACGCGCCCACCGTCGCCGGCAGAATCTCCTCCACATCCACCCACTGCGTCGGATACACACCCGTGTAGCAAGCCGTGCAGAAGCTGGCCGGCGACAGCCCATTCGCCGGCTCATTCGTGGTGCAGGAGTACGTCAGCCCCACCAGCGACAGGTACGCCAGCGAGTCCGCCTCGATAAACTCGCAGATCTCTTCAATCGACTTGTTGGCCGCAATCAGCTCCCGCCTGCTCGGCGTGTCCACCCCGTAGAAACACGGGCTGATGGTCGGCGGGCACGAGATGCGCATGTGCACCTCCTTCGCCCCCGCCGCTCGCACCATCCGCACAATCTTCCGGCTAGTCGTCCCGCGAATAATCGAGTCATCGATCAGGATGATCCGCTTCCCCTCCAGCAGGCTGCGCACCGGGTTCAGCTTCATGCGCACACCAAAGTCACGCGTCCTTTGTTCCGGCTGGATGAACGTCCGCCCCACATAGTGGTTGCGGATCAGCCCGAAGTTGAACGGAATCCCGCTCTCCGCCGCATAGCCCAGGGCCGCAGTCACGCCCGAGTCCGGCACCGGCACCACCAGGTCCGCCTCCACAGCCGACTCCCGCGCCAGTTGCCGCCCCATCTCCTCTCGCGACTGCTGCACCCACCGCCCGAAGATACGCGAGTCCGGCCGCGCAAAGTAGACGTGTTCAAAGATGCAGCTCGCCGGCGGCGTCGTCTCCGGAGCGAACCTCCGGCTGGTCACGCCGTCTTCGCTCACCATCACAAGCTCGCCCGGCCTAACGTCGCGCTCGTACTTTGCGTGCAGCAGGTCGAACGCGCAGGTCTCCGACGCAAACACAACCGTGTCCGGCTCGCCATCCACCCCCGCAATCCGCCCCATACTCAGCGGTCGGAAGCCATGTGGGTCCCTCGCCGCGAAGATCCGGTTGCGCGTCATCATCACAATCGAGAACGCACCGTCCACCTGCGCCAGTGAATTCGCAATGCAGTCCACCAGCATGTTGCATCGCGAGTGCGCAATCAGTTGCACGATAATTTCGGAATCAGAGGTCGTCTGGAAGACCGCGCCATCCCGCTCCAGCCGCTCCTTGGAGTTGCCCAGGTTCACCAAGTTTCCATTGTGTGCAATCGCAATCAACCCCTTGTTGCTCTCCACCGAGATCGGTTGCGCATTCAGCAGCGCCGAGTCTCCAGTCGTCGAGTAGCGCGTGTGCCCAATCGCCATGTGCCCCGGCAACCGCGCCAGCACCTCGTCGGTAAAGATCTCGCTCACCAGCCCCATGCCCTTGATGTCGTTCAGCTCGTGCCCATCGGCGGTCGCAATCCCCGCCGACTCCTGCCCGCGATGCTGCAGCGCATACAGCCCCCAGTACGTCATCCGCGCGGCATCGGGATGCCCATACACCGCCATAATGCCGCACTCCTCGCGCAGCTTGTCGAAGGGGGTGCCGTCCTGATCGTCACAGGGAACAGGAATCAGGGAACAGGGAGCAGGCGTCCCAACGGCCGTCATTCTGGACTGCACGCAGTCCAGAATCTCCGTCGTTGTGTTGCCTCGTGGAGCCGCACCCATTTCAACCGTCTTGCTTAAGGGCACGGCTTCAGCCGTGCCGTAAAAGCTCGCCGCGGAGAGGAGCACGTGGCCCGAGGCTTCAGCCTCGGGTATCCCCTGAGGTCCACCTTCTTCCTGGGCCGCCATCAACTCGCTCATGCGGTCACCACCTCCGCCGCAAGCTGCGCCTCCAACGTGCCCGAGAAAACACCTCGGGCCTCATCAATCGTGCACTGCACAACTGGCCTCTTGTTGAGAAGGAGGTCGATTCTGCCGCCTCCAGTCGTCCCGATCACTTCGCTGTAGAGGGCGTCCGTGGCCTCTGCCATAGCGTCGATCGCCGCGGTGTTCTCAGCATCACACGTGAGGAGCACCATGCTCGGATACTCCCCGAAATACATACCGAGGGGGTCATTCCAAGCATTGGGACGGTCCGTATGAACACCAATCCCTAGCCCAAAGGTCGCCTTTGCAAGGGCGACTGCAAGACCGCCATCGGAAACGTCGGATGCAGAGTGGATCAGACCGCTCGAGACAAGCCCCCCAAGCAACTTATGTAGTTTCGCCTCCACCTCCAAGTGGAGGACAGGAGGCGTCCCCCAAGGGGCCCCATAGGTCGCCCTGGCAAGCTCAGACGAACCGAAGGCCCGCAATTCCTCCGGCCACTCGATACCCTCCGACTTGATCCCTGAATAGAGAATCACCACCGTGTCGCCAGCCTTTTGAAACCCCGCCGGCACGGCCTTACTCACATCCTCCAGAATCCCCACCACCCCCACCACCGGAGTCGGATAGATCCCCTCGCCGCGCGTCTCGTTGTAGAACGAAACATTACCGCCCGTAATCGGCGTCCCCAGCGCCGTGCACGCCTCCGCAATCCCATCGATCGTCGCCGAAAACTGCGCCATGATCTCCGGCTTCTCCGGGTTGCCGAAGTTCAGGCAGTTCGTCGCCGCCACCGGAATCGCCCCCGTGCAAGCCACCTTGCGCGCCGCCTCTGCCACCGCATGCATCGCGCCCAGCTTCGGGTCCAGCCAGCACCACCGCCCATTGCCCGCCAGCGCCATCGCCAGCCCGCGTTCCGGCTTGCCGTCGCCCGTTCCCTTAATCCGCATCACGCCGGCTTCGCCACCCGGCCCCTGCACCGTATTGCTCTGCACCATCGAGTCGTACTGCTCATACACCCATCGCTTGTCGCAGATATTCGCGCTCGCCAGCAGCTTCTTCAGGTCCGCAGTGTAGTCCCGCGGCTTCTTCAATTCCTCCAACACCCAATCCGGCGGGTCTAAAGATACCGGCGCCTTCCACACACCCACGGGTCGCTTGTACACCGGAGCCTCATCGGTCAGCGCCTTATTGGGAATCTCCGCGACCAGCTCTCCGTGGTGCGTCACGCGCATCGTATCGTCCGCCGTCACAATCCCCACAATGGAAGCGTCCAGCCCCCACTTCGCGAAGACCGCCAGCACCTCGCCCTCGCGCCCCTTGTCCGCCACCAGCAGCATCCGCTCCTGCGACTCCGAGAGCATAATCTCGTACGCAGTCATGCCCGTCGCCCGCTGCGGCACCAGGTCCAGCTCAATCGTCAACCCCAGCTCGCCTCGCGCGCCCATCTCGCAGGTCGAGCAGGTCAACCCCGCCGCGCCCATGTCCTGAATCCCCACCACCGCTCCGGTCGCCATCGCCTCCAGGCACGCCTCCAGCAGCAGCTTCTCCATGAACGGATCGCCCATCTGCACGTTGGGCCGCTTCTGCTCGCTGTCCTCGGTGAACTCCTCGCTCGCCATCGTCGCGCCGTGGATTCCGTCCCGCCCCGTCTTCGCCCCCACGTAGATCACCGGGTTGCCCACGCCGGTCGCCTTGGCGTAAAAAATCTCGTCCTTCCGCACCAGCCCCAGCGCAAACGCATTCACCAGCGGGTTCCCCGAGTAGCACGCCTCGAACTTCGTCTCGCCCGCCAGGTTCGGCACGCCGAAGCAGTTCCCGTAGCTGGCAATCCCGCCCACCACGCCATTCACCACCGCATGGTTGCGCCGCCGCAGCGCCGCGTCCTTCTCTTCCTCGTCGAGCGGCCCGAACCGCAGCGAGTCCATCACCGCCAGCGGCCGCGCATTCATGGTAAAGATGTCGCGCAGAATCCCGCCCACGCCCGTCGCCGCACCCTGGAACGGCTCCACGTAGCTGGGATGGTTGTGGCTCTCGATCTTGAACGCGCACGCCCACCCATCGCCCACGTCGATGATCCCGGCGTTTTCGCCCGGGCCTTGGACAACGCTTCCGGGGCCTTCAGCCCGCGTCCCACGCGTCGGCAGTCGCTTCAGGTGGACGCGGCTGCTCTTGTACGAACAATGCTCGCTCCACATCACGCTGAAGATTCCCAACTCGGTCAGGCTCGGCACGCGCCCCATCTTCTTTTCGATGCTCGCGTACTCCTCCGCCGTAATGCTGTGCGTCTTCAGCAGCGCGGGCGTAATCTGCGCAGGCGTGGGTACGGTCGGCGCTTTAACTTCGAGTGCTGAGTCGGCAGGAAGACTGGGCATGGCTCGGTACCTAGATTGTCGCATGTTCCACCCACCCGCCGCACCACCCAGCCGTAAGCCTCGCAAGGCCTAGCGCCAACGGCGCGACCTATACCAGCCTGGGGTATCGCCCCAGGTGCTCTTAATTCGGCGATGGCTTCGATATACTCTCCACCACATACATTGGCATCGCTTCCTTCGCCGAAACGATCTGCAATCCCTGCTCCTTCAGTGCTTGTGCCAACGATGGTTTGTTGTAATCCTCAGGCGGCGTCCCACCCATGTATGCATACGTGTCGAAGTCAAGCAGAATAGCGTACCTTCCCTCGATTCCTGTCTTGTCCATCACAGGCCGCTTTACAACAGACGTAAGCCATCTCGCTAGTTGCGCCGGATTCGTAATCCCACAAATAACCGTGTTGTCCCGTGTGCAACGCGGGAATGTCTCACCTTTAGCCAGCGGTTTTAGCTTCGACCCACCCTTGTCCACCACAAGGTCGTAAACATCGAACTCCTTCGTCTCCTGCCGCACCTGCAGCTTGAAGCGGTCGACCAGCAGCGACTTTAGCATCGCTGTCATCTCTTCCTTGCTCGCATCCGTCTTCTCGGTCTTCGCCTCGATGGCGTACCAGTCCGTTGTGAGCCATCCTGGACCGCCGGTCACCTGGTAGTCCTGCACGCCGTACGCTACCTGGATCACCTGCTTAATCCAGCTATCGCCCGAGAACCTCCCCCCCGGCAGAAACCGCAGGTAACTACCGGCCGTTGTGCCACTCAGCCGGATCGCAGCTACATCAAACGAAGGTGCCGCTGCAGTCTGCGCAAACGACGCCAACGCACTGCATATCAGGATTGCAATCCAGCACGTCCGTCTCATCGGTAATCACCTCCCGATGAGGATATACCTCACTTACCCCAGGGCACCCCACACTCTCGATTCTGAGATGTGGGCACCCTCACTTCCCAGTACTGCCAAATCCCCCCGCGCCTCTTGCCGCCTCGCCTAACTCCGCGACCTCCTCGAAGCTCGCCTCGATCCGCTGCACAATCCTCAACTGAGCAATCCTGTCTCAGGCCTTGATCTCCACCGGCGCGGCGCGATCCAACAGTAATTTATCAAATATGATAAACTGCCTTTAGTGAGCCGAGAAGAGCTGGAACGGTGGAACATCGATTTTTTTGCTGAAGACAACGGCAGACTACCTGTCCAGGTCTGGCTCGACAGCTTGCCGGTGGAAGTTCGCGGTAAGGTGATTGCTCGAATCGACCTGCTCAGGAAGGAAGGTCCGACACTCGACTTTCCTTACACCTCGCAGATCGAGGGCAAACTCCGCGAAGCAAGACTGCGGATGGGAAAGACCCGTTACCGGGTGTTGTACTTCTTCGACGAGGATCGCAGGGTGATACTGCTGCACGGATTCACTAAGAACACGGCTTCCGTAGAAGAGGCCGATAAGAAAATTGGTCGCGCCAGAATGGGCCGGCACGAGGCCCGCCTGGAAGCGAGGAAGCTCGCAAGAGCGGGCAAATCGGATCGATCGAAAGGGAAGGGAAGATGAAAACCGCCTGGGATCGTTATGTAAAAAAGCAGCTCAAGACTCCGGCCGTTCGACAGGCATTTGAGGAGGAGACGAAGGCGCTGACCATTGGCCTTCAGCTTGCCAATCAGCGAAAGCGCAAAGGGCTAACGCAGGCGCAGGTCGCAAAGAAGATTGGAACCAGCACTCCGCAGCTCAGTCGCACGGAACGGCGACCCGAAAACGTGAATATGCGTACCCTGATGCGCTATGCGGAAGCGGTCGGCATGGACCTCGATATCAAACTCGTCGCAAGAGCATAGTTAGGTTTCGCCCGTCGCCGTCACTTCCCCGTACTTCCAAATCCCCCCGCTCCTCTTGCCGCCTCGCCCAACTCCGCAACCTCCTCGAAGCTCGCCTCGATCCGCTGCACAATCCTTAACTGCGCAATCCGCTCGCCCGCCTTGATCTCCACCGGCGACGCGTTCAGGTTCGTCATCACCACCCGAATCTCCCCGCGGTACCCCGGATCGATCACTCCCGCCAGCGTCGTCACCCCGCGCATCGCCAGCCCCGACCGGTCCTCCACCAGAGCCCCGTGCGTCGAAGGAAACTCCATCGCAATCCCCGTCGCCACCGCCGTCGTCGATCCCGCCTCGCCCGCCGCCTCCAGCCGCGCGTCCGCCGATGCATACAGGTCCGCCGCCAGATCGCCGTACTCCCCCACATGGGCATACCGCGGCATCTGCGCTCCCTCCGCCAGCTTCTTCACTTTGATATAAACCATCGCCTCACAATTCTAGCGTCTAGAATCAAGGTGCGGATGAGTGCCACCACCACAGGAACGAAGTTGGCCGCATGGATGCGCAGCGAGGGCAACGAGCCGCGCCTGCTTCGCCGCATCTTCTGGGTTGGCTTCCTCGTCCGCGTCCTTTACATGACGCTGGCCCACACCTACCACATGCGCCTTATTCTCGATCACTTCGAGTTTGGCTGGGAGATGGGACGCATCGCGCGCGCTCTGGTCGCAGGCTACGGATTCGCCAATCCATTCAACGGGCACAGCGGCCCCACCGCATGGTGTCCGCCGCTCTATCCCCTGCTGCTCGCCGCGGTCTTCAAGCTCTTCGGCGTCTATACCCTCAAATCGGGTTGGGTGATCCTCACCATCAACAGCATCTTCTCCGCCGCAACCGCCCTCGCCATCTACCAGATCGCGTGGCGCTGCTTTGGCCGCACCGCCCAGGGCCTCAAGGTCGCGCTCTGGTCGGCCTGGCTGTGGGCGCTCTATCCGGCGGCCATGCAATACGCCGTCAAATGGGTCTGGGACATGGCCCTCACCGCCTTTCTCTTCGCCTGGGTCATCGTCCTCGCCCTGCGCATCCGCGGCGTGGGCGACTCCACCTCCAGTCCTCAACCAACAACCAGCAACCAGCAACCAACAACCTACTGGCTCCTCTTCGGCCTGCTCTGGGGACTCATTGCTCTCTCCAACAGTTCCCTGCTCACCTTCCTCCCAGCCTGCGGCCTTTGGATCATCTGGCCCGCGCTGCGCACCCGCACTCACCTCGGCGCAGCTCTGCGCAACGCCGTTCTTGGGGCCTTCTGCTGCATCACTATCATCAGCCCCTGGATCGTCCGCAACTGGGTTGTCTTCCACGCTTTCGTCCCCATGCGCTCCAACTTCGGCGCCGAACTGTACGAGGCCACCATCTTCTCCAACGACGGTTTTCCCTGGATGGCCACCCTCCCTCTGGCCGAATCCGCGCCCGAATTCCGGCGCTACGAACGCCTCGGCGAGATCGCCTACAGCCAACAGCAGGGCGAGATCGCCAAAGCCAAAATCCGCGCCCACCCCTACCTCTTCGCCCGCAACGCCCTCCGCCGTGTCTACTTCTTCTGGATTAGCGTCCCTCATCCCACCGACGCGGGCGTCTCCGTCGAAGCCATCCGGCGCATCAACTTCTCTTTCACCAGCTTCGCCGGACTGCTCGGCCTTGCGCTCGCCCTGCGCCGCCACGTTCCCGGAGCGTGGCTCTTCTTCTGGGCCTTCGCCATCATCCCGTTCATCTACTACTTCGTCACCGTGCAGGCGCGCTTCCGCCATCCGTTGGAACCGATCATCTGCGTCTTGTCCGTCTACCTCTTCCAGTCCGCCGACCGCACTGGTACATGGTCCCGGCAGAAGCCCGCGGGTGTTTCCGTATGAAGAAAGTTCTCGTAACCGGTGGCTCAGGGTTCTTCGGAGGCATACTCAAGAATCGATTGCTGGCCGAAGGCTTCAGCGTAGTGAACCTCGACATGGTTGCCGACCCGGACAGGCACCAGAACCTGACCAGTGTGCAGGGAGACATTCGCGCGGCCGCCCTGGTCGACCAGGTCTTTGCTCAGCATCACTTCGACGCCGTCCTGCACTGCGCCGCGATGTTGGCCCACGAGAAGATCGACGAGGCAACCTTATGGAGCTCGAATGTAGATGGCACTCGTACTTTGGCTGACGCATGTCGCCGCCACGGCGTCAATAGCCTGGTCTTCACCTCCAGTAACTGCCTCTGGGCGCATAACGTCGGTCACCCTGTCCGCGAAGACGACCCGCCGGCCCCGGTGGAACTCTACGGCCGATCCAAGTTCGCCGCCGAGCAGGTCCTCCAGCAATACCAGACCGACCTCGCGGTAGTCGTGATCCGCTGCCCCACCATCATCGACAGCGGTCGCCTCGGCCTGCTTGCCATCCTCTTCGAGTTCATCGACGAAGGCCGCAAAGTCTGGGTCGTCGGCAATGGGACCAACCGCTACCAATTCATCTACGCACAGGACCTCGCAACAGCCTGTCTCCAGTCCTTGCAGCTTAGCCGTTCAGAGACCTTCCACGTAGGTTCAGACAATGTGCCGACCCTGCGAGAGGTATATGAGGCCGTTATTCGTGCCGCCGGTACTGCCTCGCGCGTGGCCTGTCTCCCCCGGCGTGCAACCATTGCCGCCATGAAGCTGGCCAACAGGCTCGGAGTTTCCCCGCTCGGTCCCTACCACTACCGCATGATTGCCGAAGACTTCGTCTTCGATACCACGCGAATCAAGAACATGCTGGGGTGGAAGCCTTCGCTGTCAAACCAGCAGATGATGGTCAAGGCCTACCTCTATTACTCGCAGCGACGCAAGGAGATCGAGACGCGGGCAGGCGAAGTGTCGGCGCACTCCCGGCTGGCTGCCATGGGAATCATCCGGTTGCTCAAATGGATCTCCTAGCCGAACTCGCTTCCGCCATCCCCTGGAACCGATCGTCTGCATCCTCGCCGTCTATCTCTTCCAATCCGCCGAGCGCACAAAATCTAATGCGTCAGCCGCTCTTGCGTTGCACCTTCTTTGCAACATTCCCGTTTACCGGGCTTTGCACGAGCAGGCCTTATACTGGAGACCTATGGTGCGTGATGGCTACTTCTATGCGTTGGGGATGGGTGTGATCGCCGTTCTTCTGTGGCTGCTGACCCAGAAGATGACGCTGACGTTGCTGCCTTTGCTGATGGCGCTGTGTTTCCTGTGGTTCTTCCGCGACCCAGAGCGCATCATACCCACGGAGCCGGGTGCGATCGTCTCGCCCGCCGACGGTGTCATCACCCAGTCCGAGTGGATCGAGACCTCCAGCGGAAGCCGCCTGCGCCTCAGCATCTTTCTCAGCATCTTCGATGTGCATGTCAATCGAGCGCCCATCTCCGGCACGGTCCGCGCGGTGGAGTACCGCGAAGGCGATTTCATGAACGCCATGAGTGCCATGTCGGCCGTGACCAACGAGCAGACCCTGGTGGTGATCGACGCGGGCAATTGCGAAGTCAGCTACAAACAAATCGCCGGCCTGCTTGCCCGCCGCATCATTTGCACTGTCAAGGTTGGAGATCGCGTCCAGCGCGGTCAGCGCGTCGGCATGATCAAATTCGGATCGCGGGTCGATGTTCTGATTCCCGCTGACGCTGTGCCCAGGGTCAGCTTGGCCACCCATGTGCGCGGCGGATCCACCATCCTTGCGGTTCTGCAGCAGCCGGCCGGCGAGCCCGCCGTAGCAGCCCCGGCGGTGGCCTCCTGATGGCCGCCGAGCAGTTGGGCCTGCGAGATCACAATGGCAAGGAGATCCGGCCGCAACGTCCCAGTCGCGGCATGTACGTCCTGCCATCGCTGTTTACCGCAGGCAACATTGCCCTCGGCTACTACGCCATGACGCAGAGCGTACAGGGTTCGGCGGCCGAGCCGGCTTACTTCGACCGTGCCGCGCTGGCCATCGGGGCCGCAGCTCTTCTGGACGGCGTGGACGGTTACATCGCGCGTATCACCCACACCGCCAGCGACTTTGGCCGTGAGTTGGACTCGCTGGCCGACGTCATTACCTTCGGCGTCGCGCCCAGTCTGCTGGCCTACATCTGGGGCTTCCGCATGTTGCCGCTCACGGTCCATCCCGACCTGCGCCGCAATGTGCTGCACGCCGGCGTCTTCGTCTGTTTTCTCTTCCTCATCTGCGGGGCCAGCCGTCTGGCGCGCTTCAATATCGGCACCAATCCGCAGCCGCGCAACCCCGGTAAACCGGGACACAAGTTCTTCGTCGGCATGCCCATCCCGGCCGGCGCGGGTGTCGTGGCCGCCACCGTCCATTTCTTCAACGGAGAGCCCATCGTCAACCCCTGGATCGCGCTGGCTTGGCTCCTTCTGCTTCTCTTTACCGGCTACCTTATGGTCAGCAGTTGGCGCTTCTGGAGCGCCAAGGAGGTCACCTCCGGCGACCGCCATCCAGCCCGTTTCTTCACGCTGATGGCGGTGATCTTCGCCCTGATCTTCTGGAACTCCGAGTGGGCGTTGATGATCATTGCCTTCGGCTACCTGATCTCCGGAGTGCTGGCGCGGCTGGCGTACTCCTGGGGGCGCAGGCAGCGTCACCCCCGGCAACACGGCCCGGCTCTGCCGTAGTGCATGGTCTCTGGGACTGCTGTACCCAGTTGGAGCGGCATAATGCTGGCAAATTGTAGTGAGAGAGGCGATCCAGTCCGTGATGGCGGGTAGAGAATTTCGCATCGGCATCGTCGGGGCCTCCTCGCTGGCAGGCAAGGAGCTCAGCGACTCCCTGGCTGACTCCACACTGGCCGACTGCGACATCACCCTGCTGGACGATGACGATACAGCCGGGCTGATGACCACAGCCGGTGACGAGGTCTCCTTCATCCAGAAGATCGAGCCGGAGTCCTTCGCCGGTCTCGACTTCGTCTTCTTTGCCGGCGGTCCCGCAAACACACTTAAATACTGGAAGACCGCGCGCATGGCCGGGGCCAGCATCATCGACATGACCGGCGCTCTGGAGGCAGAGCCTGCGGTCGTCGTACGCGCTCCATGGGCCGCTCTCTCCGCGGCAACGCCTGAGAACGAACAGACCCACCCAAATACGCGCGAGCCCGACCTCACCACTCCCGCCGTGGTCTCGGCCCATCCCGCCGCTCTGATGTTTCTGATGGTGATCGACCGGCTGCACGCCCGCCGCCCGCTGCGCGCTGCCGCCGCAACCGTCTTCGAGCCCGTATCCCAGCATGGCCGCGCCGCCATGGACGAGCTGCATCAGCAGACCGTGAGCCTGCTCTCCTTCCAAACCCTGCCCCGCGAACAATTCGACGCGCAGGTCGCCTTCAATCTGCTTCCCTCGCTCGGCGACGCGGCCAAGGTCAATCTGGCTGCCGCCAAGTCGCGCATTGCGTCCCACTACGCTGCGCTCTCGGCGGGAGTGCTGCCTCAGCTTGCGCTCAATCTTATCCAGGCCCCGGTCTTCCACGGCTATGTGGCGTCGCTTCTGGTTGAGCTGCAACGCCCGGCAACCATCGCGCAGATGGAAGAGGCTGTGGTGGGCGACCCAGTGGACCTGGTAGACGCACTCTCCGACCCGCCCAGCAATCTCAGCGCAGCCGGCCAGCCTGACCTTCTGCTGCAGATCACACCCGCTTCATCCGGTGCCGCGCATCCAAAAAATGCTCCATCAAACCGCTTCTGGCTCTGGCTCGCGGCAGACAACCTCAAGCTCGCGGCCCTCAACGCAATCGCCTGCGCCAGCGAGTTGCGCCGCCTCAGGCCGCAGGGCAAAGTGCAATAACATCGCGCTCATCACATAGTGCTTCCTCTGGTTCCTTATCCTCTTTGCCGCCGTACTGTGTTACACTGATCTTGCGCTTGATTTGAAACAGCGCAGGCTTCGCAGGCAAGGACACCCTATTTCTGCAACTTACCCGTTGCATCCGTGTCTGGCCAGAGACTGCGATTTGCCTCTACCACCGCAGTTCTTCTGCATCCTGGGCCATGGGGGCGTTGAGTGACTTTGCCGCAACGGCATTTGTCATGGTGCGCCCGGGCCGGATTGGAAGACGAAAAAATGCGCTGGATGCTCTGGCAGAGGATGCGTCAAGGGACGCGTCTCGCCGTGCAGCAGCAACGCTTCGAATGCGACAGCAATGCTGACTACAAGATTTCCAAGGTGCTTCGGCGCCACTGCATCTCTTTGCCGCTCCCTCTACACACATAGAAAAATCGAAAAGGAACCATTTTGACATCCGCAACTCTTGAGCCTGAGGCTATTTCTGAATCATCTAACTACAACATGAACCAGGCAACATCGACCACCTATCCGCCTCCTGCGTACAACGCAGCCAAATCCGCGGCAATCGACGCCATCGTCGATGCCTCCGAGATTGAAACCGATCCGCTCACCCACCTCCCTTTCCTGAAGAATGTCCACTTCAACGACTTTCATATCTCCGATTCGTTGAAGCGCTCTCTCAGCGCAGCCGGCTTCAAGACCCCCACCCCCGTCCAGGCCAAGGCGATCCCGCCCGCGCTCGAAGGCGCCGACATCCTGGCCACGGCCTCCACCGGCACAGGCAAGACGCTCAGCTTCCTCATCCCGATGATCCAGCACATGGATGCCAACCCGCTCCCCGTGGTCAAGGGCAGTCGCGGCCCCATCCGTTCGCTCATTCTTCTGCCCACGCGCGAGCTCGCCATGCAGGTGCTGGAGCACTACTGCAAGCTCGTTCCCAGCTCCAAACACGACGCCGTGCTGGTCTGCGGCGGCCTCAGCGAGAACACTCAGCTCGACCAGCTTGCCCGCGGCCCACGCCTCGTGGTCGCAACCCCCGGCCGGCTCGAGGACTTCCTGCGCCGGCGCGCGGTCTCCATCGGCGCGGTCGAGATGCTCGTGCTCGACGAAGTCGACCGCATGTTGGACATGGGCTTCCTGCCCGCCATTCGCCGCATCGTCGGCGCGCTTCCCCGCATGCGACAGACCATGTGCTACTCCGCCACGCTCGACGCCAACGTGCGCGAGATCGTCCGCGACTACGTCCGCCATCCCGTCCGCGTCGAGATCGGCCCCAACTCCAGGCCCTGCGAACAGGTCGAGCTGCGCGCCTGCACCGTCATGCAGGACCAGAAACTTGGCCTGCTCGACCAGATGCTGCGCGAAGAGACGGGAACCTTCCTCGTCTTTGCGCGCACCAAGCATGGCGCCGACCGCATCTCCAAAAAGCTCGAGCGGATGGGCCACGATGTGGATGTCATCCATGGCGACCGTTCGCAATCGCAGCGCACCGCCGCCCTCAAGGGATTCTCCAACGGCAAACACCGCGTCCTGGTTGCCACCGACGTCGCCGCCCGCGGCATCGACGTGCAGGACATCGCGCATGTCGTCAACTACGACCTGCCCAATGGCTCCGACGACTTTGTGCATCGCATTGGTCGCACCGGCCGCGCCGGCGCAACCGGCATCGCCACCACATTCGTCATGCCCCAGGAACGCTCCGACGCCCGCCGCATGGAGCGCGAGCTCAAAGTAACGTTCCAGTGGAGCGAGGCCGATAAGGGGCTTGAGAAGGAGGAGCGCAACAAGCCCCTCGATCTCTCCGCGCCGGTCACCGACCTCCTCGCGCTCGAAACCCGCGCCTGGAGATCGGGCGACGCATCCGCCCAGAACCAGGTCAGAAACCACTCCGCCAGCCCATCCAACGGCAACGGTCGAAGTGGCTTCCGCAGCCGTCACGCCGGAGGCTTCTCCTCGGGACGAAGCGCAGGCGGACGCGGCAACGGTGTCCCCGGTCGCAGCACTTCGCGTCCCGGCAGCAGCCGCTCCGGCCCTGCTCGCCGCGGCCAATAAGCCGCCATTGAATCGGGTGCCCCACATCTCGATTTTGAGACGTGGGAACTCCTCAACACGCGCCCAAACAATACACCGTCACAAAAGTATCAGCTTCGTTCGGCGCGCCAACCAGCCGCCCAACGAAGCTGTTCTGCATTCATTCAGCGTTCGCCGTTTCCCTGTAAACTTGAAGGTATCCCATGATCTCAGTCTCCAATGTCACCATGCGCTACGGCGCGAAGGTCCTCTTCGAGGATGTCTCGGTCACCTTCACCAGTGGCCGCCGCTATGGCCTCACCGGCCCTAATGGCGCGGGCAAGACCACCTTCATGAAGGTCCTCTCCGGCGAGCTCGATCCGCAGAAGGGCGATGTCGTCCGTCCGCGCAAGCTCGGCGTCCTCTCGCAGGACCAGTTCGCCTTCGACGCCTTCCGCGTCATCGACACCGTCATCATGGGCAACAAGCCGCTCTGGGCCGCGCTTGAGGAGCGCGAACACATCTACGCCAAGCACGAGATGACCGACGCCGACGGCTCCCGTCTCGGCGAGCTTGAAGGCATCGTCGGCGAGGAGGACGGCTACGAAGCCGAGGCCAACGCCGCCATCCTGCTCCAGGGCCTCGACATCCCCGACCCGCTGCACCAGCGCAAGATGTCCGAGCTGCAGGGCGGCCAAAAAGTCCGTGTCCTGCTCGCCCAGGCCCTCTTCGGCGAGCCCCAGGCGCTGCTGCTCGACGAGCCCACCAACTATCTCGACCTCGACTCCATCCTCTGGCTGCAGGACTTCCTCGTGCGCTACAACGGCACGCTCATCACCATCTCCCACGACCGCCACTTCCTCAACTCCATCTGCACCCACATTGCCGACATCGACTACGAGACCATCATCCTCTACAACGGCGGATACGACGACATGGTCGAGCAGAAGACCGCCATCCGCTCGCGCATCGAGAGCCAGAACCAGCAGCGCGAGAAAAAAATCGCCCAGCTCAACGAGTTCATCGCGCGCTTCTCCGGCGGCACGCGCTCCAGCCAGGTCACCTCGCGCCGCAAGGAGGTCGATCGCCTCGCCGTCACCGAGCTGGCCCGCTCCAACATCCAGCGCCCCTACATCCGCTTCGAGCAGGCGCGTCCCTCCGGCAAGCACGTCCTCGAATTTGAAGCCGTCTGCAAGGCCTACCCGCAGCAGGACGGCCCGCCCTTGCAAGTTATCAATAACTTCTCCGCCTCACTCATGCGTGGCGACAAGATCGCCCTCATGGGCCGCAACGGCCAGGGAAAATCCACCCTGCTCAAGGCTCTGCTGGCCAACGCTCCCGGCGTCGACGAGGCCGACGTCTCCATCGACTCCGGCGCCGTCAAGTGGGGCCACGAGGCGCAGATCGGCTACTTCGCCCAGGACTTCATCTCCTCCATCCATCCCGGCATCACCATCAACGAC
>Ga0326727_10014585_pt1 | contig 17082 bp, 6 predicted proteins | sample MB2enrmetagenome_FD_207643 | JGI IMG/M metagenome (GOLD analysis project Ga0326727, IMG submission 207643) | Lab enriched peat soil microbial communities from McLean, Ithaca, NY, United States - MB29MY | ecosystem: Environmental > Terrestrial > Soil > Wetlands > Peat | place: USA: New York...
CCGTCGTGTTGGCGTTGAGCTGGGTTGCGCTCAGCGCCGTGCCGTAGGGGATCGCCGCCGGGGTTGCCCAGGTGATCGCCGGCGCGCCCTTGTTCACCACCAGCGTGATGTACACCGTTGCCGCCGTGTAGTCGGCGCTGTCGGTTGGCGTAAAGGTGACCGAGAGAGTCTGTGGTCCGACGCCGAGGACCACTCCGGCTGCCGGGCTGTAGACGAACATCCCAGCCACCGTCGAGCTGGCGTTGAGCTGGGTCGCGCTCAGCGGTGTCCCATACGGAATCGGCGCTGGCGCCGCCCATGTGATCGCCGGTGTGGCCTTGCTGATCACAAGCGTGTTACTGCTGCTGCCCTGGTAGTCAATGTCGCTGACCGTTCCCACAACGGTATAGTTGCCAACCGCTGTCGGCGCGGTGGAGCTGCCGTTGTAGGTCAAATTCACCGTCAAGCCGCTCGGCGTGGTGCTGGCCGTCGCTGTCAGAGGAGCCCCGGTATAGATCTGCGACAGGTTGCCCAGCATGACCGTCGCCGTGGTCATGCCGACCGTCAGTGTATGAGTGCTGTCACTACTGATGGCAAAGCCCCCTCCCGCCGTGTTGTACACGGCCTGAATGGAATACATGCCCGCCGTTGTTCCGCCCGGCAGAGTATAGGTCACACTGGCTGCACCGCTGCTCACCGTGCCGCTGGTCACCGGCGATCCGATCGTGGTGCTGCCCTGCGTCACCGTGAAGGTCACCGTGCCCGCATTCACCGTTCCCATGCTGCTCGTAACCGTCGCCGACAGGGGCACGCTCTGTGCGCTAACGCTATAGACCGCCGACGCATTGGACGTAACGGTCGTCGTGGGCTTCAGAGTCACATCGAACGGGCTGCTGTTGGAGGAGATTGAAGTCGTTGAATTCAGCAATAGATTGGCCGTCAGCGTGTCGCCGGTTCCTGGCGCGTCGACGTCCAGCGGCGAGTAAGTAGCCACGCCACCGGACGTATTGGCCGATCCACCGCTCAGGTCGAGACTCGTAATATCGTTGCCGCTGCTGTCCTTCAGGGTCAGTGGAATCGTTACAGACGAAGCAAATGGGCTGCCGCTCTCCTGCAATTCGACGGCCGGAGCCGGCGAGATGGGCGTAAGGATCAACGTCGTCGAGGGTTGCTGAAAGAAGCTCAGCGAATAGTCGGTCTGCACCGCGCCGGAGTCCTGGCACGATGTGCCGTTGTAGCTCACCGGCCATGGCATTCCGCGCTGGTCGGTCCCCGTGGCAGAGGGAACAATCGCGCAGATCGCCACGCTGCCCGGCAATGGAATCATGGTCTCGGTCGGGCCGCCGTAGTTGCCCAGCGCAGCCAGGTTGGCGGACACGCCCAGCACGTTGCCGCCCGTGCCATTCGTGGTGCAGGGGCTCCAGTCGATCATGCAATCTCCGCTTCCGTTGCCTGTCGCGATGGTGTTGCTTATCGGAAAGCTGGAACCGGACCCTGCAATGCCGCCCGTGCTGCTGGTTGAGTTGTTTCCGTATAAAGTGCTGCCGCTCACCGCAAACGAGCCGCCCTGGGTGTCGTCGATGGCGCCGCCGCCGGCTGTTCCGGAGTTGTTATAAAAGGTGCTGCCGCTCACTATCACGTTTCCATTCGGCTCAACACAGATGCCGCCGCCGGTGGTCGCGGTGTTGCCATTGAAGGTGCTGCCGCTCACCGTCAGAGTGCCGCTGCTGTCGATGGCGCCGCCGTTGATCGCGGAGTTGCCAGTGAAGGTGCTTTCGTTCACCGTCAGCGTGCCGCTGTTATTGATGCCGCCGCCGTTGCCGCCAGACTTTCCATTCTCAATGGTCATGTTGTTGAGAATCGCCACCGTGCCGCCACTCAGCGTGAAGACCGTGCTCGCCGAGGCACCGCTCACCGCAACCAGGTTGGTCAGCGTCGCGCCGCTGCCCGAGGTTGCCCCAGTGAGTATCGTATTGGTTGGAATTGTGAGCGTCCCATCGGCGCCCAGCGTGATGGTGTTGGCTGCCGCTGAATTTCCGGAGATGAACACTGTCGAGTCGAAGGTGATGTTGCCGCCAATGGCTGTGGCCGCAAGCAGGGCATCGCGCAGCGTGCATGAGCCGCTGCCGCTGCTGGTCGGGTTTGCCGGACAGTTGGAGGCGTCGGGCGTCGAAATGTCGTCCTGGTTTGTATTCACCACGAATGTTGGCACCGTCTCGAAGTCCGCCGTCACCGTCTCCGCCGCGTTCATGGTCACAGTGGTGTTGGCGCTGCTGGTGTTGGCGATGTCTGCATTCGCCAGCCAGCCCGCGAAGTTGTATCCGGGGTTGGCCGTCGCGGAGATGGCAATCTGCAACGTCGGGGCGTAGGTCCCGCCCGAGGCCGGAGTCACCGTGCCTTCCAGCGGATGATTGGCGCCCGTCGTCAGCACATACCCGGTGGCATACACCGTCAGTGGCCGTGAACCCGTCGCCGTGGGATAGAGTCCCGTGCAACTCACGCCCAGCGTGTAGGGCCCCACATCAAGCACGGTCGAGATGTCTACAGGGAAAGCGCTTCCGCCGCTGGGCGTTGCGGTGTAGGCACATGTACTTGGCGCCGGCGTGCCGCCGTAGGTGGTTGTCGCGTTCAGCAGCGCGCTCAATGATGTGCCGTGGATGATCGCGTCCACCGGCGTCCACACCAGCCCCGTGGCCAACAGTCCCAGCAAAGTGATCGGTGTCGACTGGCTGGATGTGTAGATCGCGTCCCCCGCATAGCTGGCCAGAACATTATGCGATGGCGAGGTGGAGAACGACACAGATGCGGTGGCGCCTTCGGTCCAGAGTGCATGCAGCACCGAGACGGTGCCGTCGCTGAAGTTGGCCACGGCCAGGTCGGGGTTCCCATCGCCGTTGAAGTCGCCCACCGCAACCGAAGACGGATTGACTCCAACCGGTATAGGGGACGTCGTGGCGGGAGCGAAGTTCCCCGCTCCATCGCCCTTCAGGATCGTGACGGTGTCGTCGTTGAAGTTGGCTACGGCCAGGTCGAGAGATCCATCGCCGTTGAAGTCGCCCGCCGCTACGAAACGCGGATTCACTCCAACTGTAATTGGGGAACTCGCTGCGGCGGAGAAGCTCCCCGTCCCATCGCCCAGCAGGATCGACACCGTGCCGGGGGAGTTGTTGCAAAGTAGGTCGTTCCCGCAACTGTTCGCCACGGCCAGGTCGAGAACCCCATCGCCGTTGAAGTCCCCCACCGCTACGGCGTACGGACTGTATCCAACCGGGAGTGTCGCAGCGGGGGTGAAGCCCCCCGTTCCATCGCCCAGCAGGATCGACACCGTACCGGGAGATGACTCCGTCGCGTCGTTCCCGAACTGGTTGACCACGGCTAGATCCAGCTTCCCATTGCCCAGAAAGTCGCCCACCACGACAGAAAGCGGGCTGACTCCAACGGCTACTGTGGGCGTCGCCGCGGGCGAGAAGTTCCCCGCTCCGTCGTTCACCAGAATCGACACGGTGCCTTCGTTGGAGTTGGCCACCGCCAGGTCCAGGACCCCATCGCCAGTGAAGTCGCCCACCGCAATGGAAAACGGTTCGGAGTTCCGGTCGCTTCCAACTGTAACGATAGGAGTCGCAGCGGGGGTGAATTCCCCCGTTCCATCGCCCAGCAGGATCGCTACCGTTCCATCGCCGAAGTTGGCCACCGCCAGATCGAGGTTCCCATCGCCGTTGAAGTCGCCCACCGCAACGGAAAACGGACCGGAGTATGGCCCGCTTCCAACCGCCACCGGAGAGCCAGGGAACGGTGTGAAGTTCCCCGCCCCGTCGCCCTTCAGCAACGTCACCGTGCCGGTATAGCTATCGGCCACGGCCAGGTCGAGGTTCCCATCGCCGTTGAAGTCGCCCACCGCTACGGACATCTCTCCGCCATCAGCCGAAGCAGTCGAGAAGGTTGCGAAACCGTAGCCCTTGGTCGTTGGATCCAGGGTCTGCGTGTTCAGCGACGCATTGCCGTTGGAGGCGTCCAGAAACGACACAATGCCCGTCGGCAGAACCGAGGTCAGCGCAGTGACCGTCCCCGTCAGCGAATAGTTGGCCGCTACCCCCGTCGAGCTGATCGCCGTCGTCGTCGGTAGCTGCGATGTGCCGGTCACAGTCACCGCCCGATACGCACTGACGCTCACAGCCAGTCCGAACGATCCCGTATAGATCGCCGAGATCTCATGCAGGCCCATGCCCAGGCTGGGCAGAATCAACTGCGCAGAGCCGCTGCCATTCACCGCAGACTTCCCCAGAAAAGTCCCGCTCGGCGATGCCAGATTGTCGCGGAACTCCACGCTTCCGGCCGTCACCGGAAGGCCTCCCGCGAGCACCGTAGCAGTCAGCGTCTCGCTCGCCCCAACTGTGATCGCGCCACCCGAGACGACCAGGCTGGTCGTGGTTGCCGTCTGCCCCGCCGCCGTGCTGCAGAATGCAATGCCGGCCAGAAGCACCAATGCCGGATGTTGCATCAGCTCCAATATCGAGGTAATCAACCGGACGAATTTACGCCAGATGGAGGCTGGCTTCACACCATGATGCTGGGTCGTCGAAACCATGGCTGGGGCCTCTTCTTGCATGTGCAACTGGTTGCCTGACTCCTCATTCGGTCCCGTCCGCGCTTCCATGCCGTCTCCGGAACTGCGCCGTTCCAGGTGCGTTCAGTCTCCGTTGAGGGCGGGCGTCTGTACGGCAGACCTATTGCTACAGCCGCAAGTCTACAGTCGCTTGCACCCGTCCCCTGTGCCACTTTTGTTGCACTTATGAGTCAATTTGGGTGATACAGAGCAGCAGAAATCCGTCGCATTCGACGCGTGTTGAAAGCCACCCAGGCGCCGCGCTGCGGGGGTGTCTGTGAGAGTGTATTACCTGCCCAGCCCGGCGCGCTCTATCCGGCGTCTGCTTCGCCGTCGAAGTGTTTCCGAATGCGGGCCGCCGTTGCCGCGCTCACCACCGCCGTCAGCGCGTCGGGCCCAGCCTGCCCGATGGCGCGCACGCTGCCAAAGTGTTCCAGCAGCCGCTGCCGGGTGCGTGGGCCGACCCCGGCAATTGCGTCCAGTTCGGAGTCGCGGTCGCGCATCTCGCGCCGCTTGCGGTGGTACGTCACCGCGAAGCGATGGCTCTCGTCGCGGATCATCTGAACCAGGTGCAGCACCGGCGAGCGGCGGTCCAGCACGATCGGCTCTTGCTCCTGCCCATGCACGTACAGCACCTCTTCGCGCTTGGCAATCGACGCCAGCGCCGGATCTCCCGGCACTCCCGGCTGTATCCCGATCTCCGCCAGCGCCGCATACGCCGCATGAAGCTGCCCCACTCCCCCGTCGATCAGAATCAGCGACGGCATCGCCGTCTTCTCCTCCAGCAATCGCTTGTAGCGCCGCCCCACCACCTCGCGCATCGATGCAAAGTCGTCCACGCCCGTCACCGTCTTCACCTGGAACTTGCGGTACTCCGCCTTCCGCATCGCGCCGTCCTCCCACACCACCATCGACGCCACCGTCTCCGTACCCTGGATGTGCGAGATGTCGAAGCACTCGATCCGCCGCGGCAGCTTCTCCAGCGTCAACGCGTCCGCCAACGCCGCTTGGATCGCCTTGATGCTCGGCTGCAGCACGCGGAATCGCTGGTCGTACGACTGCTTCGCATTCAGGCACACCAGGTCCACCAGCGATCGCTTCTCGCCACGCTGCGGCGCCAGAATCTCGATCTTGTGTCCTGTCCGCTCCGTCAGCAGCTCGCCCAGCACCGCGCGGTCTGCAAAATCGACAGGCACTAGAACCGTGCGCGGCACATACGCGTTGCCCAGGTAGATCTGCTTCAGCAGGGAACTGAAGAACGCCGCCGCGCTAAAGTCGCTGGCCGCCTCGCTCGCACCCAGCTTCTGTTCCTCATCTGCGAGTGGTTCATCGGACTCTTCGCCCAGCGGCTCGTCGATCAGCTCCGGCAGCTCCTCCCAGAACATCTCCCTCCGGTCCACAATCTTGCCCCCGCGCATGTGGAAGAGGTTTCCCGCCAGCCTTCCATTCTCGTAGTGGAAGCCGAAGACGTCAGCGTCCTCGTCCTCCGCGCTGGCCATGCGCTGCTTCTCCTGCATCTGGTGCACGGTAATGATCTGGTCGCGCAGCCGCGCCGCGGCCTCGTACAGCTCTGCCTCCGCGGCCTCCTCCATGCGCTTTGTCAGCTCGGCCTCCAGTTCGCCCGCCTTGCCGCCCAGAAAGAGCTGCACGTCGCGGACCGCCTGCTTGTACGTCTCCGGTGTCGTCAGGCCCTCCACGCACGGCCCCAGACATCTCTTGATGTAGTACTGCATACAGGCCCGCGGATGGTAGCGCGATAAATCCACCGAGCAGCTCGGAATCAGAAAGCTGCGATGGATCAGCTCCACCAGCCGGTACGCCAGGCTGCTTGGGAAGTACGGCCCGAAGTACGCCGATCCGTCCCGCCGCAGCCGCCGCGTCACAAACACCTTCGGAAATCGGTCCTTCATCGTCAGTTGAATGTACGGGTAAGTCTTGTCGTCGCGCAGCAGGATGTTGTAGCGCGGCTGCCGCTGTTTGATCAGGCTGTCTTCCAGCGCCAGCGCCTCGCGCTCGTTGCCCACCGTGATGTACTCAATGTCCACCGCCTCGCGCATCAGCGAGCCGGTCTTCGCGTCCGCCTGCGCCGCCTCCAGGAAGTACGACCGAACCCGCGCGCGCAGGTTCTTCGCCTTGCCCACGTAGATCACCGCGCCCTCGGCGTTCTTGTACAGATAGCAGCCGGGCAGCGAGGGAATCGTGCGGATTTTTTCGTGCAGATCCATGGTGTTTCTAACGGTTGCAATTAAGTATTGCGATTAGCTAACGCGATTGCGGAACAATTGTCATTCTGAGCGTAGCGAAGAATCCCCGTATTTCGTCCGTAGAGCGATCAGATGCACCTGCCGTGACAATGTTTCCGCTCTGAGTCGAGTTTAGTCGTTAGCCCGCCGGCGAAGTTAAATGGATTGGGTGCGCCTTTTGAAGACGCACCCATGGATTGGTTGGAACAGCAGCTATTTTGCCGCCGAGTTGGCCACAATCTGCGAGAACGATGCCGCCTCCAGGCTCGCTCCGCCCACCAGCGCCCCGTCAATGTCTTCCTGCGCGCACAGGCTGGCCGTGTTCTCCGGCTTCACCGATCCGCCGTACAGGATGCGCGTGCTGGCGGCCAGCTCTGCCGAAAGCGACTTGGCAATCTGTGCGCGGATGATCTTGTGCGCCTCCTGGGCAATCTCCGGTGTCGCTGTTCGTCCAGTGCCGATGGCCCACACCGGCTCATAGGCAACCACCAGTGTCTTGGCCGCCGCTGGGTCGATACCGGCCAGCGCGCCTGCGGTCTGCCGCTCCAGCACCGCGACGGTCTGCCCCGCCTCGCGCTCGGCCAGCAACTCGCCCACGCAGACGATGGGCACCAGTCCGTGCGCCAGCGCCGACTTCAGCTTCAGGTTCACCGTCTCGTCGGTCTCGTTGAAGTATTGCCGGCGTTCGCTGTGGCCGATCAGCACATGGGTGACGCCGAGCGCCTTGAGCTGCAGCGGCGAAGTCTCGCCGGTGTATGCGCCCTGGTCTAACCAGTGCATGTTTTGCCCCGCGATGGCGACTGGTGTGCTGCGCGCGGCTTCGACGACGGCGGGTAGAAGAGTGGGAGATGGACAGAGAACGATCTCTGCGTGGCTATGGGTGGCGACGAGGGGGATGAAGGCGCGAACGAAGGCTACGGCCTCGCCGGGCGTCTTGTACATCTTCCAATTGGCTGCGATCAATGGCTTGCGCGGTTCTGTAGGCATGAATCAAGTATTTCATCCGCATGCCGTCCGTGGGAAGCGGGTGGTGGGGCCGTTTGAACTCCAGGGCAACCGATGTAACCGGCAACCCCATTTTTCGGGCACATCAGTTGAACGGTAGAGTGTGTTGTAGAAATCAAAGAGGAAAGACATCGATTGTGCGGACGGGTTCAAGTTGACTGTTGTTCGGCCACACTTTCGACATTGGTCTTGCAATACCCTTTCGGAGCGGTACAATACTCGCGATTCAAATCCGCAAGCTGAGAGTCCAGTCAGGCAACATAAGCCCCTTCCTCACAATATTCGTTCTGAAAGGTTGCGTCATGACCAAAGCAAGGCTCCTCTTCGTATCCCTGTTTCTTGCCCTGGCAGTTGTCCTGACATATGGCGCAGTGGCGCAGCAGGCCGCCAAAGTGCAGCCTGCCTCTCAAGCGAAGCCTGCCGGCCATGTGCTGCCAAAGGTCGCCAAAGTCCCGGTCAACGATCCGGTGACCCTCACCGACAACGGCGACACCTGGACAATGGACAACGGCATCATTAAGGCTACCATCGTCAAGAAGAACGGCAGTTTGCTGCAGGTGATTTATCACGGCATCGAAATGTTGCGCCCTTCGATCTCGCGCGGGTCGGATAATCTCCATTTGCCGCCGACGCCCGCCGGCAGCCCGATCCCGTCCTGGGAGCAGATGCCGTCCGGAACCGTGACCCCCTCGGTGACCATCGACCCGGCGACCAACGGCGGCGTCCGAGCGGAGGTCGCCGTCAAGGGCATCAATCCCGGCGGTGGCGGCGCTCCAGGTGGCGGCGCTTCTGGTGCATTCAGTGGCGGTGGCGGTCGTGGCGGAGGCATGGATATTGAGACGCGCTACACGATGGAGCGCGGCCTGAGCGGCTTTTACGCCTACGCCGAGTTCTCCCACCCGGCTTCGTATCCTGCCGCGCATGTGGGTGAAAGCCAATTCATCCTGCAGCTCGATTCCAGCTTCAACTGGTTCTCCGTCGACGCCGACCGCAACATGCTCACGCCCGCCACCGAGGATATGCGCGCCGGTATTATGGTCCACGCGCCGGAGCAGACCATCCTGAAAGCCGGCTACTATAAGAACTCGGTCGAGCACAAATACACTTACTGCGGCGTCATGTACCGGCTTCCCGCCTGGGGCTTCGCCAGCCCCAAAAATCACATCGGCGTTTATTTAATTAACCCAACCACCGAATATATTGGGGGCGGCGCCGAAAAGCTGGACCTGATAGGCCCCTTTGCGTGGGGTTCGAATAACACCATTCAGGTTTACTGGACCAGCGGCCACTACGCGGGCGGAGCGAACACGGACATCGCCGCCGGTCAGGACTGGAAGCGGGTGGTTGGCCCGATCTTTGTCTACTTCAATGCGGTGGACAAGCCCAGGGACCCGACGCAGGCCGATCTCGACAAGTTCACCGCCAGCTACGGTAGCGGAATGCCGGCAGTGCCGCAGGTGTGGCACGACAACGCGCTCACTCTGTGGAATGACGCGGTCGAGAAGTCGAAGGCGGTGAAGGCCGCGTGGCCCTACGACTGGGTCGAGGGCATGGATTACCCGCACAAGTCGGAACGCGGCACGGTTACCGGGCAACTCGTCCTCGACGACCCGCAAGCTGCTTCCAAGAGCCTTCCGAACCTCACCGTTGGCCTCACTCATGCAAACTATCAGGGCGCTGGAAGCGGTTATCAACTGCGGGCAGGGAACGGCAACATCGTAACCTGGCCGCATGACGGGGACTACTACGAGTTCTGGGTGAACGGCTCCGCGGACGGTCGATTCACCATCCCCAACGTCCGGCCCGGCACCTACGTTCTGCGCGCCTTTGCCAACGGAGTCCTCGGAGAATTCGACCGGACCGCGAAGGTGACCGTCGAAGCTGGCAAGAAGATTGATCTTGGCAGAATCAACTGGCAGCCCGTCCGCTACGGCAGGCAGATCTGGGAGATCGGCTATCCCGACCGCACCGGCGACAAGTTCTTCAAGGGCGACGGCGCCAACTACTGGCTCTGGGGATGGCCGTTGCGCTATGCCGGTCTCTTCCCCAACGACATCACCTACACCATCGGCAAGAGCAATCCCGCCAAGGACTGGTTCTTCGAGGAGGTGCCGCACTCCGAGACCACAGCCTGGCTGAACACCGGCGCTAAGGACCCCTACAACCAGCACTTCGGCTGGGTGGCTATTCCACCCACCAATGCTGACCCGTGGCGCGAGTGGGGACGCGGCCGGGCCACCACCTGGACGGTGAAGTTCAACAGGGCCAAGGCATCGCAAGGCACGGCCGTGCTGCGCATCGCGCTGGCTGGAGCTGATGGCACTACCCTGGCTATCGGCGTCAACGGACAGACAGTTGGAACTATCCGCCCCGTCGCCACCAACGCTCTGCGTTACAACACGAATAAGGGCGTTTGGAACCAGTACATCGTGAAGTTCGACGCCTCGCTAATGAAGGCGGGCGCCAATGAGATGACCTTCACCGTCCCAGCAGGAGACGTCACCACCGGCGTTGTATGGGACTACCTGCGCCTGGAGTTGAACGACGGAAGCAAGACCTATCCGGCTCCGCCCGACAACAATAGGCCCGACTATCCGACGCTGGAATAGGCTGGGCCAACCTGTAGAGGAGGGTTGCTTAAGGGAAGAGAAGACGTTGGATTGACCAGAATCAGCTACGTGATTCCTGAGCCAAACGGAGTGTACTCTTCGGCTGGATTGAACTGCCTGAAAAGTTGGGTTATCAGGAACTTCAATGATTCATTTCAAACGGACCCACTGCCTGAATGTGCAGCAATCAAGCCAGCCACGCGCACGGCTCATCCGAAGGGTCGTCACAGAAGCACACGCGAAACTCCTCCAGCTTGTGCCTCGCCGTCCACTCGCGCCCCTGGATGAAGTACGGTTTGGCCCACGCCTCGCCGTCGATGGCGCGCGGCGCAATCACGGATACCGATCCGCGCGCCTCCGCTGGAAATCCCGTCCGCGGGTCCATGATGTGGGCGTAGACGCCTCCCTCCGCGCGGAAGAACTTCTCCGTGCTGCCGGAGGTCGAAAGTGACGCGTCATTCAGGAATACCTCGTCCACCGTGCGCCGCCTGTTGCGCGGATCCTTGATCCCCACCCGCCAGCCCCTCGGTTCCTCGGGAGGAGTGCCCATCCCGTACACCGTGCTCTCCGACCCGGCCACCAGGGCGCTGTTAAATCCCCGCCGCCGCAGCTCGTCCACCATGCAGTCCACGGCGTATCCCTTGCCGATTCCGCCGGGGTCCAGCTCCACTCCGGCGCAGTCGAACCGCACCGTCCGGTTCTCCGCGTCCAGAACAACGTGTCGCCAACCCACCCTTGGCAGCACCTCATCCACCTCAGCCCGGCTGGGCAGGCGGCCCGATCCTTTATAGAAGCCCCACAACTTCATCAGCGGCCCCACCGCAATATCGAAGGCCCCTTCGCTCGCGCGGCTGGTAGCCATGCACATCGAGAGCAGTTGAAAGAGCTCCGGCGAAACCCTCACCGGCTCTTCGGCGGCGCGACGGTTCACCTCGCTCCATTCGCTCTCCGCCCTGTAGTTGGAGAGCAGTGCGTCGAGCCGCGCAACCTCGGCGAACGCCGCGTCTATCGCAGCATCCATCGCTGCCCGCTCCCGCCCATAGAGGACAACGGAGAAGGTAGCGCCCATGGCGTCGCCGTACTCCACAATCCGCAGTAGCTCGCTGGATTCAACGCCGGTTTCCGACACAGCTACCTCAACCCGCCGCTCGCCGTCGCGGGAGTTTGCGGTGTAGTGTTCCGGATCACGCCTTCTTCGCCGCCGCGGCCAGGATCTTGTCGCGCACCGCGCTGTAGCTGAACACGACCTGCGACACTGGCACGCCGACCACCTCGTTGCGGCTCATGTCGCGCATTCCTATTCCCAGGCCCTCCCCGAGCTGTAGCATGCTGTCCGAGCTGGCAAACGGCGCCGTTCCCCGGACGGCCATGGGATCGTACCCCATCACGGCCATGGCCACCGCGTCGGTCGCAACGCAGTTGGTCCCGGCAATCAGCACTCCGGGGTTCACCGCCGCCTGCGGCCGGCTTCCATAGTTTGTCTCCGCGCCGGTTGCGCTCTTCACGCCGTCGATGATCGCCAGGTGCACCGGCCGCGCCGTGCACAGTTCCGCGACGATGCGCGGAATCCTGTACCCCGCGTCCTTCGGCAGGCTCATGTCGATCTGCTGGGGTGCGCTCTTGGACGGCATGCGGCGGGCAAAGTGGAAGACCCCGCCACGTCCGCCGTGCGGCCGTATGCTCGGCTCGTCCACTCCCGCGCCCTCGCCGTAGATCGTGATTGGAGTGGACCCGTACACACACTTCATCGACAGCGTGACGCCTGTGGCCGCGTGCTCCTTCATCTTGGCCAGCGAGACGAAGACGTCGCAGTCCGCATACGAATGGTTCAGGTCGTACCCCGGATAGATCAGCCCTCCGCCCGGCACCATCAGCCGCGAGTACGTCTTCCCGCGCCCCAGATAATTTGTGTTCTCGAACTCCACGTTGTCGGCCGCGCTCAGAATGTCCTGCGGCTTCCAGTTCATCGAGTACATCACCTCTTCCAGCGTCTCCGCGCTCGACCACGGCCCTTCCACCACGCGGATCCGGCGCGCGCCGGCCTTGCCCAACAGGTGCACCACTCCACCGATCACCACGGGATTCGTCCAGAAGGTCTCCTCCATGGGTGCGGTCCCCAGCCTTTGCGAGCGCACGCCAATCATGTTGATCTTCACCGCGACCGTCTTGCCCCTCACCAGCCGGTCCAGCCCGCCCAGTTGATCGAACATCGTCGCCAATGTGGGCAACACCTCCGGCCCATAGTTCATGCATCGCCCCACGCTGACCCGTGCGGCTGGCGCGGTTACGGCTGCGCGGCCCCAAGCCGGAAACGCAGGCAGCGTCAGCAGGGCACCGGCCCCCAGTAGCATCTCTCTCCTGGTCAACTCATCTTTCATTGCGCTCTCCTTCGCTTGCTAGTTCTCCAACTCGACTGCGCCATACACGGAAATCTTCGGTAGCGGCAACTCCGACCCGCCCGCCTCCTGCGGGGCCCAGTGAAGCTCAGCGGGCGTGGCCAACTCCGGACTCACCAACCGCGCCGTCCGCTGCGGCTTCCTCACATAGAATAGCGGCCCATCGCTCGCCGGCCGGCGCGAGTAGTTCAACAGTTGGATCATGCTCTTGCCGCCCTGCGCCGACGCCTGGTAGAAGAAGTTCATCGACGGCGCGTTATACAGCCGTATCTGGTCGTTCCGGTGGCTGATGATGTTCTGGATGTCCGCCACCGAGTCGTACACATCCGGCTGCTCTTCCTTGCACACCGCCAGCCGTCCCTTGCCCAGCGTATGCACGTTGAACAGCAGGTACGGCTCGGCCTTCGCAGGCGGGCCCTCCGGGTTCGGCCACTTGGAGGACACAAACAGGGTTCCGCCGCCCTCCGCAAACGCGAGCAGCTTCTCCCGCAGCGCCGCGCCCGGGGCCTCCGGATCGATATAGTAGATCGCCTGCAGTCCCGCAAACGATGCGCCCACTGCCCGCGACCGCGCAATCACCCGGAACGGCTGGCGGATCCGCGGCAGCAGGTTGATCGCCTCCTCGCCGCGCTGCCAGTAGTCTCCGGTGAAGCTCGAGATCACCGCCAGCGGCCCCATCGCCTCGTAGCTCCGGGCCTCCCTGTGCTCTTGGAAGAACGCCAGCATTCCCGCGATCTTCTTCCACGTATCCAACGCCGGCTGCTTCTTCGCCGTCAGGTCGGCGCGCAACCCGTCGTCCAGCGACACCACCCACCTCGCCCCGTAGCTCGCCGGGTCCGCCACCGCCAGCATGTAGGCATCGGCAGTCAGTGCCGCGGCCTGCTGCGGCGGGTCGAACTCGATCCATACACCCTTGCCGGGGGCCATCGCCCGCGCAATCTGCAGCACCGCCCCGTTGGAATCGACCCAGGGAAGATTGGTCGGCCCGCCCACCTGGTTTACGTCCTGCGGAATCCCCGGCCATATCCCGTCCGAAATACTCAGCACGCGCGAGGCCGCAGCCCAGCTCATCTGCGCGGCTGCGTCGCGTGGGATCACAGGAATCCCCGCGTCCGCGGGCGCCTTGCCCTCCATCATCACAGCCGAGAGCCCCGCCGACCGCGCCGCTGCCACTGCGGCTCCCTTGTTCGCATCATTCTCGATCACGCCCACGAAGGAAAGCCCAGTCTGTTTTCCCTTCTCAATCAGCGGCTTCAGCGCCTTTTGCTGGTCGGCGTCCGCCGCCAGCCCCGAAGCCCAACTGACCGCAAGGCAGTTCACCGGCGTTCCCTGCAATATTCCCAGCGAGGCCGGATCAAGCCAGTTGCGTAGCACCTCTGCCTTCTCCGCCGTGAATCCCTTGGTCTTTTCTCGCAGTGCGATCTCCAAAGGGCCGGCTGGCCATCGCATTGGGTTGGACTCTGTGTTTAGGGCCATGCTCCTATGCCTCCCATCTCTTCCGCCGTCGTCGCAGACCCTTCCACGGACGACGCAGATGCAACGGAATCGACTTGATGTTCTCTTGGCAGAGTACGATACTCTCCCGGTTCTTTCGTTGGCAATACATTAAGTTGACTAAAATAAACGATATCCGATGAAGTCCTCACGCAGACTGTCTCCCTCCTCGTCCCGCGCGTGGGGTACGATGTGGAAGGCAACCGCGACGGGCCCGGATGGCGAAACTGGCAGACGCAGCGGACTTAAAATCCGCAGACCGTAACTGGTCGTGGGAGTTCAAGTCTCCCTCCGGGCACCATGGAACCACAGCATGAAACCAAGAACCAGTGAGCGGTTGACGCCACAGAGCAACAACCTCTGGCTTAGATCCACTTCTTCCACAGCAGCCAGACCTTCACGGTCTGCGTAAGGCCCGCGTAGGCAAGCAGCGTCAGCAGCAGGATCGGCCAGTAAAGCCCCGGCAGGTGGACGAGGCCCAGCGAAGAAGCCAGCGGGGAGAACGGAAGCCACGCTCCGAAGGCCATAATGGCCGCCGTCGTCAGCGTCAGCGACCAGCTTGCGCGGCTCTGCAGGAACGGAATCTTGTTGGTGCGAATGACGTGGATGATCAACGTCTGCGTCATCAGCGACTCGACGAACCAGCCCGTCTGAAACAGCGGAGCGTTGGATGGGTGCCAGCACTTGAAGATGTGGAGCATGACAAAGAAGGTGGTGTAGTCGAAGATCGAGCTGATGGGCCCGACGAAGAGAATGAACCGCCGGATCTCCGCGATGTTCCAGGGGCGCGGCTTCGCCACCTGTTCCTCGTCCACGGCGTCGGTGGGAATCGGAATCTGCGAGATGTCGTAGAGCATGTTGTTGGTCAGGATCTGAATGGGCGCCATTGGAATGAACGGCAGAAACGCGCTCGCGCCAAGCACGCTGAACATATTTCCAAAGTTGGAACTGGCGCCCATGCGAATGTACTTGAGAATGTTGGCGAAGACCTTGCGTCCCTCGATCACGCCACCTTCCAGCACATTCAGGTCCTTCTCCAGCAGGATCAGGTCCGCCGACTCCTTGGCAATGTCCACCGCCGTATCCACCGAGATGCCGATGTCCGCGGCGTGCAGCGCGGGCGCGTCGTTGATGCCATCTCCCATGAATCCGACGACGTGTCCCTTGCCCTGCAGCGCGCGCACGATCCGCTGCTTGTGGGCCGGCGAGAGGCGCGCGAAGAGCGTCGTCTTCTCCGCCGCCTCCGCCAGCTCGGCGTCCGTCATCTTCTCCACCGCATCGCCCAGCAACATGGGATCGGGCGCCAGTCCCACGTCGCCGCAGACCTTGCGGCTGATGAGGTCGTTATCGCCGGTCAGAATCTTCACGCCCACGCCGTGCTGGTGCAGCGAGTTGATTGCGGTCGCTGCACTCGGCTTGGGCGGGTCGAGAAATGCGACATAGCCCTTCAGGACCAGATCGCGCTCGTCGTCCTTGGAACAGGACTTCTTTCCGTCGAGATCCTTTTTTGCGACGGCCAGAACGCGGAATCCGTCGCCGCTGAGGCTTGCGTACTCATCCTTCAGCCCCTGAATCAAAGCGGGGTCCATGGGCGAGAGCTTGCCGTCCAGCTCGAACTGCGAACACTGGCGAAAGATCTCCTCCGGCGCGCCTTTGGTCAGCAGGATCGCGTGGCCGTCGGGGTCTTCGACCATCACCGACATCATGCGCCGCGTGAAGTCGAAGGGAATCTCATCGAGCTTCTTGAACTTCCCGATCAGTTCCTGCTGATGAAAATCCGAGCTGTTCAGGATCGCCGTGTCCAGCAGGTTTTTCAGCCCCGTCTGGAAGTGGCTGATCAGGTAGCCATCGAGCAGCACCTCGTCGGTCTCGCGTCCCGCGACGTTGCAATGCCGCTGCAGCACCACGCGGTCTTCGGTCAGCGTTCCGGTCTTATCGGTACACAGCACATCCATGCCGCCGAAGTTCTGGATGGCGTTCAGACGCTTGACGATCACCTTCTTGCGGCTCATCGCGATCGCGCCTTTGGCCAGGCAGACGGAGACGATCATCGGCAGCATCTCCGGCGTCAGTCCCACGGCCACAGCCATCGCAAAGAAGAAGGCGCTCTTCCAGTCGTGCTTGGTAAGCCCGTTAATGACGAAGACCAGCGGCACCATCACCGCCATCAACTGAATCATCAGCCAGGTGAAGCGGCTGAGGCCGCGGTCGAAGCTGGTCGGCGGTTCCTGCTCGGTAATCGAGCCGGCCATGCTGCCGAGATACGTGTTGACTCCGGTCACCACCACTACCGCGGTGGCCGTACCGCTCTGCACGCTGGTTCCCAGGAAGCAGGTGTTCTTCAGCTCGGTGGGCGAGCTTGAGGTCTGCGGCTCGGGATCGTGGAACTTCTCGACCGGCATCGACTCGCCGGTCAGCGTTCCCTGGCTCACGAACAGGTCCTTGGTGGTGAGCAGCCGCACGTCGCCGGGAATCATGTCGCCGGCGGAGAGGTTGACCACATCTCCGGGCACAAGATCGCGCAGCGGAATCTCCCGCGCGCTGCCATCGCGAAGCACCGTCGCGGTGACGTGGATCATGGCCTTGAGCTTTGCCGCCGCCGCGTCCGCCCGCGCCTCCTGCACGAAGCGAAGCGTGACGCTGAGCAGCACCATGCATGCCATCACGGTCCCAGCGCGCATGTCGCCCGTGGCGTAGGAGATGGACGAGAGAACGGCCAGCAGAATCACCAGCGGGTTGCGCAGAATGATCAG
>Ga0326727_10014586_pt1 | contig 17082 bp, 16 predicted proteins | sample MB2enrmetagenome_FD_207643 | JGI IMG/M metagenome (GOLD analysis project Ga0326727, IMG submission 207643) | Lab enriched peat soil microbial communities from McLean, Ithaca, NY, United States - MB29MY | ecosystem: Environmental > Terrestrial > Soil > Wetlands > Peat | place: USA: New York...
TTCCAGGCCGATCTCGACGCCGGACGCGCCGGGCGCGAAACGCGCTACCCGTCGCTGCGCGAGGTCGCCGATCGGATGGAGGAGGCGCTGCTCGCCCGCGCCCGCGCCGCCACGCCGCGGCCGGTCGCGATGACGGATTAGGCGCCCCTTTCCCTTCCCCCCCCTTGCGGGCGAAGAGCCGGCCCTGGAGCGTATCGCATTTGGGTTTACGCGGTCCTCATCCTGAGGCGCCCTCGCGTTACAGGCTGTGTGAAAACTCGGGCGAAAACTGCATTTGTTCACCACCCGGACTCGTAATGAATCTGGGACGTTCGCGGAACAAAACAGTTTTCACACAGCCTGGTTAGCGAGGGCCTCGAAGGATGCTCCAGGGATCGCGTTAACGCGTTCTGGAGCGTCCTTCGAGGCCGCTTCGCGGCGCCTCAGGACGAGGAGGCGTAGGCGGCAAGCGATTCCAAGCAAACGCCGCGCGCCTTAGCCGACGATCTCGTTGCCGGAGAAGAACTGCGCGATCTCGATTGTCGCGGTCGCCGGCGCATCGGAGCCGTGGACCGAGTTCTCGCCCATCGACAGCGCAAAATCCTTGCGGATCGTGCCGGCGGCGGCCTTCTCGGGGTTGGTCGCGCCCATCACGTCGCGGTAGCGCTGGATGGCGTCGTCGCCCTCGAGCACCTGCACCACCACCGGCGCCGCGGTCATCATCTCGACCAGCTCGCCGAAGAACGGCCGCTCGCGATGCACGCCGTAGAACGTCTCCGCTTGCGCGCGCGTCATCTTGACCCGCTTCTGGGCGACGATGCGCAGGCCCGCCGCCTCGATCCGCGCGTTGACCGCGCCGGTGAGATTGCGGCGGGTGACGTCGGGCTTGAGGATCGAGAAGGTGCGTTCGAGAGCCATGACGGGTTTCGCTTCTTTCTTGCGGGAAAAGCCGCCGCGCTTATAGCCGCGGCGCTTTTGCGCGGCAAGGCGGGGCGCTCTTCTCGTGAAAAGTCCACATGTGCATGAGATTCCGGCTTGAGGGCCGCATCGGCCCGGCGCTGTCAAGCCGCCCTTCGGGCGGCTCCTACGCTCCGCTTCGGCCCTTCGGGTGACTGCGACGGTCCGACGCGGCGTTCTGTTTCCATGATCGTTGCTGAGACGACCGGCCGTCCGGCCGCTCGCCTCAGCAACGATCATGAAAGCCAACCGCCTGAACCGCGCGCAGGGGTCAATCCTCGCGTCGCGCCGGCGACGCAACCGCGAAGCGGCTTGGGATTGACGCCGAGCACGGTTCAGGCATGCGGATCGGCGTACAAACTGCGGCCGCTCGAGGTTGACGACGCTGAGCGGCGAACCCAAGCGACGAAAGACCACGATGCCCATCACAGTTGCGCGCCGGCCCGGCGCCGATCCGCTCGTCTTCGAGGTCGAAGTCGCCGAAGGGCTCGACGCGACGCGCCACAGGGTGACGCTGCGGGCGGCCGATTTCGCACGGCTCGCCGGCGGCGCGACGCCCGAGCGAACAGTCGAAGCGGCGTTCCAGTTCCTGCTCGACCGCGAGCCGAAGGAATCGATCCTCGCCAGCTTCGACGTCCGCGTGATCGCGCGCTACTTCCCGGAATTCGAGCGCGAGCTGCCGCGGTATTTGGCGGCGCCCTGAGCGAACGCGGCGCAGCTTTGGCCGCGCCTCGTGTTGACGCCTCTGCCGCCCGGACACATCTTTCCGACGACGCATATCCAGAGGATTCCGTTGTGCGAGTCGCCAGATGGGGCGCCAGCCTCGCCATCCGTATTCCCGCCGCCGTGGCGCAGGCGCTGAAATTGCGCGTCGGCGACGAGATCGAAATCCATGTCGGCGGCTCGCGCCGCTTCGGGGTCGCGCGCAAACCCGGCCGCGACGAGCTGCTCGAACGTCTGCGCGCGCTGCGCGGCCGCCTGCCCGCCGACTTCGTCTTCGACCGGGACGAGGCGAATGAACGGTGATTTCTTCGACACAAACGTTTTGATCTACCTTGTCTCCGGCGACGCGAAGAAGGCCGACCGCGCCAAGGCGCTGGTCAGGCAAGGCGGCGCGATCAGCGTGCAGGTCCTCAACGAAGCCGCCAATGTCGCGCGCCGCAAGATGGCGATGGACTGGCGAGAGACGCGCGAGTTCCTCGCCTCGCTGCGCGGCCTGCTGACTGTCGCCCCGCTGACCGCGGAAATCCACGCCCTCGGCCTCGATTTCGCCGAGCGCTACACGCTGTCGATCACCGACGCGATGATCGCCGCGGCGGCGACGCTCGCCGGCTGCGCGCGGCTGTGGTCGCAGGACATGCAGGACGGGATGAAGATCGGCGAGACGCTGAGGGTGGCCAATCCGTTCAAGTGAACGAGATGGTCGATTTTCGGATGGCGAGGAGGTTAGGCGCTCGTTTGGGGCGATCAATCCGTTGCGGCCCGGCCACATCGGCCCGTCGCCGTCATGCCGCTGCGCGGCTGGGTCTTGGTCAGTCCGAACTACCGTTTTGCGCCCATTGTGGCCGTTCAGCCGATGGTCGCGGCGCCTCTGGAGCGGACGTTGAGACGGCGGGCACGCACGGCAGCCGTGGGTGGATGGTAGACTCTTGGATGCTGCGCGCGGAACGACCGCCTTGCCACCATAAACAGCCGGTCAAAAGGGGCGAACGCGGACTGCCTGGCGTGGGTGGGGAGCGATCACGCGTTTGAGACCGACGGGCTCGATTGCGAGCGAGCGTCGCCGTCGACCCAATCGCCGCAAGCTGGTTGCGCCGCCGGCATGCTCAGCGAGCGCTCTCCGCCCGCGCTTGGGCGATGCGCTCCTTCAGCGCTGCGGCGCCGACGACGCCGAAGACCACTCCTTTGCCGATGACGTAGGTCGGCGTTCCCGATACCCCGAGCGCCACAGCGAGCTTCATGTCCTCGCCGAGCGTGGCGCCCACTTCGTCGCTCGCCATGTCTTGCTCGATGCGGGCGAGATCGAAATTCCCGTCGAGGGCGGCCGCAAGCGCCTTTTCCTTGGTTGCGGGTCCCGACTCGCCGAGAAGCTTCTGGTGGAAGGCGAGGTAGCGCTTGCCATCGGGGTCCTGCATGCGCACGGCGATGGCGACGCGCGCCGCGTCGGTCGATCCGGGTCCGAGGATCGGGAACTCCTTGAGCACGATCCGCAGCTCCGGATCGTCCTTGAGAAGCGTTAGCATGTCGGGCAGCGCGCGTTTGCAGTAGCCGCAACTGTAGTCGAAGAACTCGACGAGCGTCACTTTGCCGTTGGGATTTCCGAGCGTCACCTGATGCGGCGAGGAGAATAATTGCTGAGCGACGCCGGCGATCGCCGCGCTGCGGTCGACCGCCGCTCCCCCGGCCGGCCCGGCGGTCCGATGCTTGACGAACTCCGCAAGGATGTCGCGGAGCGCTTCCGGATGCGCGATGAAATACTGCTTGACGATCTCGCCGACCTCGTCGGGGTGCGAGGCGAGGTAATCCTTGACGATCGCCTCGGTGACGGCGCGCGGGTCTTGCGCGCGCGCGGCGTGCGCCACCGCCAGCGCCGCGACGGCGACGAGCGCGCCGCGCCAGAAAGTCCTCGCCGCCATCCTCTCGCCTCCTTCGCGTCCAGCCGGCGGCCCGCGCGCCTCATGGGCGCAACCGGCCGGGGCTGCCCGTCGGTCCCCCGGTGACTGGTTTGCCGGGGCCCGACGGGAACAGCAGCGGCGGCGCGATCCAGATCGGCCCCACGGCCGGCGGGGCTTGAACCTCGACGCAAACCCCCGCCCGATTGCGCGTCTCCCCGGGCGGGCAGCGCGACGGCGCCAGGGGCGCACAGACCCCGCGGCTGTTGAGCGCGAAGCCCCGCGCGCACGACGGTTTGGCGAGCGGCGCGCAGACGCCGAAACGATTGCGCGCTTGGCCGCGCGGGCAGGCCGGCGGCGGAGCGGCGACGCAAACGCCGCGCGCGTTGCGGACTTCGCCCGGCGGGCAGGCCGGCGGCGGAGCGGCGACGCAGATCCCGTCCGGATTGCGCACTTTGCCGGGTGGGCAGGGCGACGTCGGAACCGCAGGCGGGGTCGCGCCCGGCAGCCCCACGCAGATCCCGTCCGGATTGCGCGTCTCGCCCGGCGGACAGGGCGCCGGCGGCGCGACGCAAACGCCGCGCGCGTCGCGGACTTGGCCGGGCGGGCAAGGCTGCGCGGCTGCGTTGCAGGATTTGCCGTCCGCGCCGACAAACCGATTATTGCAGCACGAGCCGTCCGGCATTTTCGTATAGCCCGCCGCGCATGGGATGATGATCTGGGTTTGCGACGGACAAACGGCGCGATTCTGAGTGACCGCGGTCCAGCAACAAGTGCCGTCGCTCATCAGGTTGTCACGCGCGCAGCATCCGCTTGCGCTCGGAACAAGGCCTTCCGCACACAAGCATAGCCGTCCGCGCGGCGGCCAGAAGTGCGTGGGAGGGGCCGTCACGCACTGGCTATTGTTTGGGCCGCCCGGCGCCTGCCCGGCCGGACAACAGACGCCGGTCGAAGTCGCCTGGCTCGCCAGGCAACACGCGCCGCCGATCGGCGTGTAGTTTGCGGGGCAGAGCGGCGGAGTGGGAGTGGGCGTCGGCGTCGGCGTTGGGCAAACGCCGTTGACGAGGGCGCCGCCGCAGCACGCCTGGGCGCCGTTCGGGCCGGCGTAGACTTGGCCGCTGTTGCAGCAGAAGTTGCTCGGCCCGACCGGCGTCTGCCCGGCGGGGCAGCCCGAATTCGAACAGGCGTCGCCAACCGCAAGTTGCCCGGCGGTGCAGCATTGGCCGTTGACCTGAATGCCTGGCGCCGGACAGCTCGTGCACCCGTTCGCGCCGGCGTTCGGCAGCTCGCCGGGCGGACAACCGCCCGGCGGCGTGTACGGCGGCGGGATCGGAACATTCGGCGGCGTCCCGGGCGGCCCGTGGCCGGGGCCTGGCGGCGCGAAGACCGGAGGGGCGCCGATCGGCGGCGCGCCGCCATAGGGAAGAAGCGCGGCGCGCTGCGCGGGCGAGCACGGACGCGCGATCGCGATGTCTCCCATGTGGCCGCGCTCCGCCGGGTCATAGAACGCGTCCGTGTAGTCGACGAAGTAACTCTCCAGCGGCGGCTTGTCGCGGCGCCGGATGCGCCAGGTCCCGTTGCCTTGCAGGCCGTTGACGTCCAGCGGCCCGGTTTGGCTAAGCCGCGCGGCGAGCGCCGGATCCGCGGCGCGCCGCAAGTCTTCGCCGGTCGTCCACATGAAGCCGCCGCAGGACGCGAGCATGAGCTCGCCGCCGGGGTAATAATTGTAGCCGATGGCGACGCCGCCATTGCCGTTGCGGTAGTCGGGCGGGAAGCCGATCGCATATTCATCCGGCTGTCGCTGCCAGACGCGCCGGCCGTCTGGCGTGATCTCGATCAGCGCATAGCGCAGCACGCGGCCGATCGCCGGAACCGCTAGGGCCTCGAAGTCGAAAGCGCCGGTCGGCGCCGCCCGGTCGGCGAGAAACATCCGCCCCTGCTCGTCGAAGGCGATCTGCGAAATCTCGGTCGGGCCGGTCGAAGGCGGCGCGGCGAGTTCGATGACCGCGTCCTTGCCGAACGAACCGTCGGCGTTCAGCCCCACCGACCAAATCTGCAGGCTATCGGCGACCGCGTAATAGAGGCGGTGCTCACGCGCCGCGAGGCCGAAGACGCGGCGCTCGGGCGGCGCATAGTTCCACGTCGCCGGCTGCGCGCTGTCGAACTGGGGGCTCGCAACGTCGATCGCGGGTTGGGGATTCCACGGCACCGGCGGCAGACCTTGAGCGGCCCGCCCTTGAACGCCGTGGTCGTAGCTGTCGAGTTCGCGGCCGTCCATGCCGAAGCGGTGAATCAGGCCGCTCTCGCGGTCGGCGACGAACAGCGATTTCGAGTCGGGATCGTAGGCGAGGCCGCCGAGCGCCGCGCCCGAGTTGGGCCTGCCGTTGGTCGTCACCGTGGCGAACAGACTGACCGCGCCGGTCGCGCCGTCGATCCTCCAAATCGAACCCGGTCCCCCTCCCGGCCCCCAGAGCCCGCGCATGAAGCTGGCGTTCGGCCCGCCGGCGCGGACGTGCAGCGGCTGGCCGTCGGGGCCCGGCGCGACAATCGGCAGGCCATAGGCCGACGTCGCCGCGGCGAAGATATTGATCGGCGCGGCGTCGTCGAGCGCGACGCCGAACGCCTGTCCGATCTGCGCCGCGGTGAACGTATAGGGTTTTGGCGCGCCGACGAGTTGCGCGCGCGGCAGTCCGGTCATGCGGCGCAAATCGACGACGCGCAGCGACGGGCCGTTCAAGTCGATGAAGGTGGTTTGATTGGGATCAGCGCCGGCAGCGATCCGCGGTGGGGGCAAGACGCCGGAAAACCCGGTGACCGCGGCCTCGCCGGCGACATAGACGGGCGTCGAAGGCGGCTGCTGCGCCTGAATCGCGCCGGGAGCGATGGCGAGGACGGCGAGAGCAAAAATCACGGAGCAAGACCGCACAGAGCGCCAAACCCGGCGGCGGATCGCGGCGTGATTCTCTTGATCGGTCGCCATGATGACCACCTACTGGCTCGTCCCGGGCGCGACGCAGGTTCCGTTGACGGGTATTGTCCCCGACTTGCAGCACTCGCCGCAGGACGTCATCAGATTGGGATCGCAGCAGGCGCCGTCCGGGGTCATCCCCATGCTCGGATCCGAGCACGGCGTGACGCATTTGCCGTTCACCACCACCTGGTTGGGCTGACATGAGCCCAAGATGTTGACCGGCGGACACATCTGGCTTGGGTGGTCGGTTGCTACCGGCGGAACTCCGGTATACGGGCAGCGGCAGACGGGCAGGCCTCCGGCGACGCCGCTTTGGCTGGTTCCAGGCGGGCAGGCGCAGGTGAAGATCCCCGGACCGGACGCGCCGAAGCACGAACCGCTCGTACACTGGCCCGGCGGCGGACCCGACGGCGGAGTGGTCCAGGTGGGGACAAGCGGTTTCGGACAGAAGCAAAAAAGCACCTGAGGGCAGTTCGAATTGCCGGTTGTCGTGCTCGCGAACGCGCCGGTCGGGCCGTTTTGCACGCTGGCGGGGCAGGCAGGGCCGAGGCCGAAAAGGCCGGGGAGACCGCCGACGGCGCCGGACGAACCCCCGAAGAGATTGCCGAGACCGCCAAGGCCGCCGGTATTCGTCGGAGTCGGACATGCGGCGATGACGTTGGACGCTTGGCACGCCGGATCGGGCGAGCCGACGTAGCAGTTCGCGGGCAGCGCGCAATTGGCCTGAGCCGGCGGTGGGGGCGTGCAGGTGTTGCAGCCCAACAAGCCGCCGAGGCCGACCAAGTTGGCGAGGTCGCACAAGCAGTCGCCGAGGTCGGAAACCAACGAGTCGACGCCTTGCTCCAGCGTGCAAGCGCATAGCGCGACGTTCAGCGGATCGGCGCCCTGAAGCGAATTCAGGAGCGACGCCACGTCGTTCGCAGAACCGCCTGCTAGATTGAGCCATTGCGCGAGGTTCGTGGCGTTCTCCATCGCGCTATTCAAATCCCCGCAGAGGGCGTCGACCCCGCCCCCGGCCCCGCTCAGCGCCGCGGCGCTGAGGACGCCGGTGATTACGCCGACGCCGATCGCCCCGCCCCCGCTGGCGAAGGAGCTGACGCACTCGGGCGAGCCGACCCCGCCGATCGTGTTTCCGGCGTCATTGATGATGTCGAGTATGTTGCAGCCCGGGTAAGCCCACGCCTGCGCGGACAGTGTCGCCGCCGCCAGGCCGCCGAGGACGAGGCCTCTTGCTTTGCGTCCGAGAGCGCTCATCCGAGCCTCCCTCGCGACCTTTTGCGCTCTTGGCGGCGACCGCCGAGACCGGCAGTCTCGTCCGCCCCTCGCCGTTCACGCGCCGATACTCGCTTCCTCGCAGGCGCTTGCCACGTTCTTTCGCGCAATCACAAAGTAACGCCTGAGAAGACCCAGCATTCTCATAGCATAAATGTAGTTTTCCCGCAAGGTTTGTCGTGCGGCGCGACGCGCGCCCTCGCCGCCGCGAGACGCAAGTCATTTCGACCGGCCGCCGAGCGCCTCTCAACGCGCCGCTCGCCCCTCAACGCGTCCTTCGTCTGCGGCGCAAGCGGGCGTCCGCTTGCCGCCCGGAGCGCGACATCCGCTGTCCGCTTATCGGGGTGTCGCAAAACGGATCGACTGCGGCCCCGACGCCGGTCCGCCGCGTATGGGAAGTCGGCGAGGGGCAGGCGCCTCTCATCTGTCGATCAGTCAGCAATGGTCGGTCCGGATCGAGGGCCGTCATTCGTCGGGCGGCCGAAGAATTCCGCTTAGGGTCGAGCTTTGCCGTTCGACTCCTGGCTATCGAACGTCCACTTTCGTTTCCTCTCGTCTGGAAACTGCCATTCCGATCTCGGCCAGCTCCGCAAATTCAAACGGCCCACTAACCGGGGCTGCTCCGCTGCGCATTGTCCACAGCGCAGCGATGCGCGCAGCGGCTTGGCCTTGACGGCGAGCACGGCGATGGCAGGCGGACGCTCGACGGCTATCGCCTCAGCCAATTCTCCCACTTCAGTCCTTCGACGCGAGCGAACTCCGACTCGTTGTCGGTGACGAGCGTGAGGCCGAGGGCGAGCGCATGGGCGGCGATCAAGAGGTCGGCGCCGCCGATCGGTCGGCTGACCCTTTCCAGCCGGGCGCGAATCTCCCCGTACACGGCGTCGGCGGGGACTTCGAACGGCAGGACTTCGAGCGCGCCGAGCACAGCCTCGAGCTGACGAGACAGCCGGAGCGAACCTTTCTTCTCAGCGCCGAAACGCAACTCCGCCGCTGCGATGACGCTCGTGCAGACGTTCGCTTCCCCGACGCGGCGGACGTGCTCGACCACTGCGCCTTGCGGATTGCGGACAAGATCGGAGACGACGTTGGTGTCGAGAAGATACAACATCAGAAGTCGACAGGACCGGGCGGCGCGTCGTCGATCGCCGGAAACGTCTCCTCGATAGGCTCCAGCCCCGCCAAGACGCTCAACAGCGACCGCGGCGGCGCAGGTTCGATAATCAGCCGGTCGCCTTCCCGGCGCATGATCGCGTCGGCGCCCGGCAGTTCGAATTCGCGCGGAATCCGCACGGCCTGGTTCCTGCCGTTCTTGAAAAGCCTGACATGCCGCCCTGTCGTCATACCGCCTCCATAGGCATATGCCATAGCCTATGCCAAGCCGGCGCTTTTGTCACCTGTTTTTCCGCATCGCAGCGACCGAATGACTTTCGCAAAATCAGAAATTGTGCTAGGGTTGCGGAATGATCCACTTCCGTCCGCCCTCGCTCCTGCTCGCCTTCCTTGACGCCGCCGCCCGCCGCGTCAAATGTCCAGTCGCTGGTGCGCAAGTCATTGATATCACTCAACACACCGTCAAGCTTTCGCTTGACAACCCTTGACGTTTCTTGACATTTCTTGACGTGCGGCCCGCCAAACTTGACGGCGCCCTCGACGCCGCCCCCTAGCCGCCCCTTCGCTCCCGCCGCAGCTTCTCCCACCACTCCAGCCGCTTCCTGATCTCGCGCTCGAAGCCGCGTTCGACCGGGTCGTAGAGCGTGCGGCGGCCGATCGCTTCGGGCCAGTAGTCCTGGCCGGAGAACGCGTCGGGCTCATCGTGATCGTAGCGGTAGCCGTCGCCGTAGCCCTCTTCGTGCATCAGCTTGGTCGGCGCATTGAGGATGGTCTTGGGCGGCGGCGGCGAGCCGGTCGTTTTGGCGAGAGCGGTCGCCGCGGCGAACGCCGTATAGATCGCGTTCGATTTCGGCGCGGTCGCCATGTAGACGACCGCCTCGGCGATCGCCAGCTCGCCTTCCGGGCTGCCGAGAAAATCGTAGGCGTCCTTGGCGGCGTTGGCGACGACGAGCGCCTGCGGATCGGCGAGGCCGACGTCCTCGCTCGCCATGCGCACGACGCGGCGGGCGAGAAACAGCGGGTCCTCGCCGGCGTCGAGCATGCGCGCGAGATAGTAGAGCGCCGCGTCGGGATCGGAGCCGCGCACGCTCTTGTGCAGCGCCGAGATGAGGTTGTAGTGCCCCTCCTGCGCCTTGTCGTAGATCGGCGCGCGCCGCTGCACCACCCTGACCAGGCCGGCGGGATCGAAGGTCTCGCCGTCGCGCGCGGCGCGCCACACCTCTTCGGCGAGCGTCAGCGCGGCGCGGCCGTCGCCGTCGGCCATCTGGATGAGCGCCGCGCGCGCCGCCGCGTCGAGCGGCAGCGGCTTGCCGACGGCGCTCTCGGCGCGCGCGATCAGCCTCTCGAGCGCCGCAGCGTCGAGCGGCTTGAACACCAGCACGCGCGCACGCGACAACAGCGCCGCGTTGAGCTCGAACGACGGGTTCTCGGTCGTCGCGCCGATCAGCGTGATCGAGCCGTCCTCCATCACCGGGAGGAACGAATCCTGCTGGGCGCGGTTGAAGCGGTGGATCTCGTCGACGAACAGCAGCGTCACGCGGCCGTCGGCGCGGCGGGCGCGCGCCGCGTCGAAGATCTTCTTCAGCTCGGCGACGCCGGAGTGGATCGCCGAGACCTGGACGAACTCGGCATTCGCCTGTGTGCCGATCAGCCGCGCCACCGTCGTCTTGCCCGAGCCCGGCGGGCCCCAGAAGATCATCGAGCCGAGGCTCGGCGACGCGAGCATGCGCGTCAGCGCGCCTTCCGGTCCGGTCAGGTGCTCCTGCCCCGCCACTTCGGCGAGGCTCTGCGGCCGCAACCGCTCGGGCAGCGGCGGCGGCGGTCCGAGCGGGGCGAACAGGTCAGCGCCGCCGCTCACGCCACTTCCCCCCGAGCGCCGTTACACGTTCGCAACCGCGCCTTGCCGGCGGCGCGCCGGCAGACCATCTTCCGTCTATTGTTCGACCCGCCGCCGGGAAGTCCGCGATGAACGCGCCGACGCACGAGGTGTTTGGCCTGCCGACCGCCGAGCCGGAGGAGGTCGGCCTGTCGCGCCCCGCCATCGAGCGTCTCGGCAAGGCGATGGCGCGCGAAATCGCCGTCGGCCGCGCCGCCGGCCTGTCGACGCTGGTCGCGCGCCACGGCCGGGTCGTCCATGCGGGGCGGTTCGGCCGGTTGCGGCCCGGCGGGCCGGATATGCCGGTCGACGCGATCTTCCGCATCTATTCGATGACCAAGCCGATCGTCAGCGTCGCGGCGATGACCTTGGTCGAGGAGGGGCGGCTGCTGCTCTCCGACCCACTCGCCAAATACCTGCCCGCCTTCGCCGCGATGAAGGTCGGCGTCGAACGCGACGGCGCGCTGGAGCTTGTCCCCGCCAAGCGGCCGATCACGATTCACGACCTGATGCGCCACACCTCCGGGCTGACCTACGGCTTCGCCGGCGGCTCCGCGGTGCATCGGCTGGTCGACGAGGCCGACATTATCAATGCGTCGAAGCCGACAGCCGAGCAGATCGATCGGCTCGCCACGCTGCCGCTGCTGCGTCAGCCGGGCGAAGCGTGGGAATACGGCCTGTCGACCGACGTGCTCGGCCGGGTGCTGGAAGTCGTGTCGGGCAAGAGCCTCGGCGAATTCGTCGCCCAGCGCGTGTTGCGGCCGCTCGGCATGGTCGACACCGCCTTTTACACGCCGCCCGCCAAACGCGACCGGCTCGCCGAGGCCTTGTCCACCGACTCGCTGAAGGCGGCGCGAATCGACCGCCTCGACTGGAGCGCGCCGCCGCCGTTCGAAATGGCCGGAACCGGGCTGGTGTCGACGATCGGCGATTACGCGCGTTTTCTCGCCATGGTCGTCGGCGGAGGCGCGCTCGACGGCGCGCGCGTGCTCGGCCCGCGCACGCTCGCCTACATGGTGAGCGACCATCTCGGCCCCGACATCGATCGCCGCAACCCCTATCTCGTCCCCGGTCATGGCTACGGGCTCGGCTTCGCCGTGCGCGCCGAAGTCGGGGTCGCGCCGACGATCGGCTCGATCGGCGAGATCTCGTGGGGCGGCGTATCCGGCGCGGCGTTCTGGGTCTCGCCGCGCGACGCCTTGTTCGCGATCGTGATGACGCACGCGCCCGACCATTATCTTCATTTCCGTCAGGTATTCCGCAACTTGGTCAACGCGGCGATCCTCTGACCGCCCCGCTCACCAGACGCCGACATTGGGCATCGACGCCCACGGCTCGGCCGGCGACAGCGCCTGACCCTTCTGCAACAGCTCGATCGAGATGGCGTCGGGCGAGCGGATGAAGGCCATGCGGCCGTCGCGCGGCGGACGATTGATCGTCACGCCCGCTTTCATCATTCGCTCGCAAAAGGCGTAAATGTCGTCGACCCGATAGGCGAGATGGCCGAAATTGCGCCCGCCGGCGTAGACCTCCGGGTCCCAGTTGTGAGTCAGCTCGAGCAGCGGCGCATGGTCCTTCTCCGCCCGCTCGACGTCGCCCGGCGCGGCGAGGAAAACGAGGGTGAAACGCCCCTGCTCGTTCCGCACCCGCCGCACCTCGACCAAGCCCATCGCGCCGACGAAAAAGGCCAGCGAGGCGTCGAGATCGGTGACGCGGATCATGGTGTGGAGATATTCCATGGTCGGTTCCCTCTGGGTTTGCGTCGCTCCCGCGGACAGGTGATAAGGGCGGCGCGCGCGAGCCGCCCGCGCGAGGGGAAACCATACACCACCGCCATGCCCGCCGCTGGCCAAAATGACGCCGACGCGCGCCTGAAGCGCCGCACCGCGCTCGCCTCGGTGGCGGCGAGCGTGCTGATGACGCTGGTGAAATTCGCCGCGGGGGCGATGTCGGGATCGCTCGCGCTGCTGTCCGAGGCGGCGCACAACGGCCTCGACGTCGCCACCAGCGGCCTGACCTATTACGCCGTGCGCGAGGCGGACAAGCCCGCCGACGAAGAGCACCCGTTCGGCCACGCCAAGATCGAGGCGGTGGCGGCGCTGTTCGAGACCGGCTTTCTGTTCCTGCTCTCTGCGGCGGTCGCCTTCGCCGCGCTGCGCCGCATCGGCGGCGCGCCGGAGATGGTCGACGCCAATGTCTACGCCTTCGCCGCGATCGTCGCCTCGATCGCCATCGACATCGCGCGCTCGCGCACTCTGACGGTCGTCGCCGCCCGCACCGGCAGCGACGCCCTCGCCGCCGACGCGCTGCACTTCTCCAGCGACCTGATCGCTTCGATCCTGGTCCTCATCGGCCTCGCGGCGACGCGCGCCGGCCTGCCGCACGCCGACGCCCTGGCCGCGATCGGCGTCGCGCTGTTCATCGGCGTCGCCGGCCTCCGGCTCGGCCGGCGCACCGTCGACGCTCTGGTCGACGCGGCGCCGAAGGGGCTGGCGCAATCGCTGCGGTCCGCGGTCGAACACGTGCCCGGCGTCGCCGGAACCGACTTCATCCGCCTGCGGCGCAGCGGCGCCAAAGTGGTCGGCGATCTCGGCCTGCTTGTCTCGCGCACCCTGCCTCTCGAGCGCGTGTCGGCGATCAAGGCCGACGTCGAGGCGGCGATTCACGTCGGACACCCGCATGTCCAGCTGACGGTCACCGCCGATCCAGTGGCGCTCGACGACGAAACCCTGCTCGAGCGCATTCTGCTCATCGCCGGCCGGCGGCGCCTGTTCGTCCACCACCTCGGCGTGCAGAACGTCGGCGCGCGCAAGAGCGTCACGCTCGACCTCGAAGTCGACGGCGCGATGCGCCTCGCCGCCGCCCACGAAATCGCCAGTCAGCTCGAAGCGGCGATCGCGGCCGAACTCGGCGCCGAGATCGAGGTCGAGACCCATATCGAGCCGATGGAGGTCCGCGAGTTCGGCGGCGAGCCGGCCGACCCCGCCTTGGTCGGGCGAATCGCGGCCGCGCTGGCCGAGGACGCAGCGCGCGGCGGCGCCTTGTGCGAGATCCATGACGTGCGGGTGCGCGCCGGGCCCGCCGGCTATTACGTCATCTTCCATTGCCACGCCGACCCCGACCTCACCGTCGCCGCGACTCACGATCGGGTCGACGCGCTGGAGCGCGGACTGCGCGAGCGCTTCCCCGAAGTCATCCGCATCGTCGGCCACGCCGAGCCGCCGCGCTGACGGTGCGAGTCGTGACGCGCCGCGATTGCGCCGGCGCGCAAAGCGTTTATGTTCGATGAACAACGAGGCTGCTTGATTCGCCGCCATGGACTTCGACGACGACGCCCCGGACCTTCGCAGCGCGCACGTCATCGTGGTCGGCAACGAGAAGGGCGGCGCGGGCAAATCGACGATCTCGATCCATCTGGCGGTGGCGCTGCTGAAGGCCGGCCACAAGGTCGCCTGCATCGACCTCGACACCCGCCAGCAGACGCTGACGCGCTTCTTCGAGAACCGCCGTTCGTGGTCGAGCCACGCCTCGTGGCCGATCGAGTTGCCGCGCCATTGCGCGATGGCGCGCAGCGAAACCAACGACGTGCGCGCCAACGAAGCGCACGAGTTCGCGCTGTTCGCCGAGGAGATCGGCGCCGTCGAGCACGACTACGAGTTCGTCGTCATCGACACGCCGGCCACCGATTCCTATCTGATGCGGCTCGCCCATTCGCTCGCCGACACATTGGTCTCGCCGCTCAACGACAGCTTCATCGATGTCGACGTGTTCTCGCACGTCAACCACGACCGCTCGCAGCGCGGCGCGGTCGCCCATTACGCCGACCTGGTGATGGAGGCGCGGCGCAAGCGGCGAATCGTCGACAACGGCGTGATCGACTGGGTGATGGTGCGCAACCGGATGGCGACGATCGCCAGCAACAACGCGCGCCAGGTCGCCCTCAGCGTTTCGCGCCTGGCGACCGAGCTCAGGTTCCGTGTCGCCGAAGGCTTGCACGACCGCGTCATCTTCCGCGAGCTGTTCCCGATCGGGCTCACCGCGCTCGACCCGATCGAGGAGGCGGCCTCCGGCCTCAACAACTCGCAGACCGCGGCGCGGCGCGAGATCGAAGGCCTGCTCGAGGCGCTCGATCTGCCCGGCCGAACCCCGGGCGTCGAGCACCTGCGGGCGCGCCGGCTGTGGCACGACCGCGTCGCCACTTACTACCGCGAGCTCGGCGCCGCCGACTGGCGCGGCGGCTGAGCCCTCCCTCCCCGGATGCCCTTCACAGCCGCTGCGAAGCCGCTATCGTCAGCGGCGGCGGCTGCGACGACGAAGACGGGAGGGGCGCCATGGCAAGCCGATCGCCGGCGATTTCGGTGGTCATTCCAACCAAGAACCGTCACGCCATGCTCGCCGAGGCGATCGCCTCGGTCCTGCGCCAGGATATCGACGACTACGAGATCCTCGTCGTCGACGACGGCGTCGGCGCGGCCGGGTTCGTCGCCGAGTGGTTCGCCGCCGAACGCTCGATCCGCTGCGCCGACAACGCCGAGGGCGGCCAGGTCCGCGCGCGCAATCTCGGCGTGTCGCTCGCGCGCGGCGAGATCGTCGCCTTCCTCGACGACGACGACCGCTGGGGCTCGAAGGCCTATCTCCCCGCGGTGCGCGCGGCGATCGACGGACAGCACGCCGCGACGCTCGCCTCGGGCGACATCGTCGTGGTCAACGACGACATGGACGTCCTCGAAACCATTCCGTTCGCGGCCTCGACCAGCCCCGAGGCGATCCGTTGCGACAACAAGATCCTGGTTTCCGGCTTCGCCTTTTCGCGCGCATTGAGCGGCCGCCTCGGCCCGTTCGACGAAACCCTGCCGATCTACTGGGACTGGGACTGGTATCTGCGCCTGCACGCCGCCGGCGTCGCCTTCCACGATCTCGGGCCGCAGGCGGTGGCGATCACCGCCCATCGCCGCGCAACCTCCAGCGCGGGTCAGCTGCGCCTTCGCGCCGACAATCTCGCCGCTCTCAGCGCCAAGCACGGGCTCGGACCGCTGACCTTGCGCAACCACGAAAGCATCGCTCGCGACGATGCGGCGGGGCGCTGATCGCCGCTCGGCGACGCGCTGTTAAGGTTAATCCGAAATTAAGGTCTGTCGGCCAAGTTTCTCCATAGGCGACTGCGACTCGTCGCGCCGCCGGACGGGGAACGATCCGATGAAGACCTCAGTGGCCGCCGCACTCGTCGGGCTCGCGCTGGCGCCGACGCCGACGCTCGGCGCCGACCTCTTCGGCACGGCCCCGCCGCCCGTGAGCTTTCCCGCCAGCCAGAGCCCGATGACCGAGGTCGGCTCCAACTGGTACCTGCGCGGCGACGTCGGTCTCGATATCGACCAGGCGGCGAGCTTCTCGATGGCGGCGATCTCCACTACCGGGACGGGCTTCCCGCCCTACTCGACCTCGCTCGGGTCGGCGAACTGGCACGACGATTACTCGATCGACATCGGCGGCGGCTACCGCTTCAACAATTGGCTGCGCTTCGAAGCCACCTACGAGTACCGCGCCGCCGCCGGCGGCCACAACACGAACAGCGTGCTTTGCCCGACGTCGCTGACGGCGGTAGGAACCTCCGGCTATCTCTACGACACGAGCGGGACCAGCACTCCAGTCTGCACCGGCGCCCTCGACCTGAGGCGGCGCGACTCGACGGGGCTCGCCGCCGCTTATCTCGATCTCGGCAATTACTGGGGGGTTACGCCTTACGTCGGCGGCGGCCTCGGGCTCAACGCCGACAACGTCTCCGGCAACGTCGGCTACACCGTCAATTCGACCGGCGCCGCCTACAGCGCCAATCTCACCGCTCCGACGGGGACGGGAACCCCGACCCAGCAATGGGTCAATTCCGGCGGAACCCCGATTTCGCCGCAGCCCAACATCGGCTTCACCAACCAAAACTGGAACCGTTCGATCAACTCGACCCATTACAGCATGGCTTGGGCGCTGATGGCGGGCGTCGGCATCCAGATTTCGCCGAGCGCGACGCTCGACCTCGGCTATCGCTATCTCAACGCCGGGTCGAGCACGCTGTCGATCACCCCGCAGACGGGCGCGGTCGTCAAGATGCGCAACGTCTCGCAGGACATTCGCATCGGCATTCGCTACATGGCCGACTGACCGCGGCGGCCTCCCGCCGCGGCGGTCGCTTGACGCGGACGGGAGATTGGTTTCCCATTCGACAGATGTGACCCGCGACCGGCGTCGGCCTGCATGTTCAGCCAGTTAATGCGCACCCGGCGGTTCGCGCCGCTGTTCTGGTGCCAGTT
>Ga0326727_10014588_pt1 | contig 17081 bp, 11 predicted proteins | sample MB2enrmetagenome_FD_207643 | JGI IMG/M metagenome (GOLD analysis project Ga0326727, IMG submission 207643) | Lab enriched peat soil microbial communities from McLean, Ithaca, NY, United States - MB29MY | ecosystem: Environmental > Terrestrial > Soil > Wetlands > Peat | place: USA: New York...
AAATTATATGCTTAGTAAACAAATAAAATATATCCTTATCAAAGGAAAAGGTCCGTCATAAATATGTATAGACCAAATATTTACATTCTTATTGCACTTTTCTGTTCCATTGCTACACAGACCCCAGAACGGTTTAGTATCGCTTTATACTCGATCATTTGACGCAGTTGATAAAACCCCCAAGAGACAAAAACGTAACGGTTCTTGAGTTGTACCTTTTCTGTGGCATTTCTAATTGCTGTTAAGTCCTCTAACACCAGTAGGGAGTTTTGACCAGCAGAGTCAACGAGTGCCTTCGATACTTGATGATTTACATCAGTCATCCAACGGTTTTCTCGATGACCTATCAACCTCAGTCTCCTTCTTGATGACGGTGTTTGTCTTTGTTGTAATTCTTTTCGTGATCTAGAGTATTTGGCTCGCTTATGTTTAATGTGCCGACCACGATAAAACTCTGTACGATTAGAAGAGTCGTAACTTGTCGCTAGAAAATTGATTCCAAGATCAATGCCAATGACATTTTTAATGTCTTGGATGGGAGAATCAGCCACCTCTTTAGTTGTTGGTATATGTAAGAAGAACTTATCATGTTTAAACACTAACTTAGCTGTTCCAAATTTCCAAAACCCGTCAAAGTATTGATCCATACCTTCTTGTTTGAATGGCACTTTAACTCGACCATCTAAAGTGTTAACAGAAAACAAACCTTTGACTAACGAATAATCTCGATTCCAAACTAGATCATACTCTGGTCTTTTAAAAACAACTTTATTGAATCCGTGATTGTTCGATTTGGCAGATTTGTATTTTGCTATAACAGTCTTCATGACACTTTGTGCCATCTGCGACTTCAAACCATAGTCACATCTCAAAATCTCGTAAGTTACTTTGTGTAGTCTAGGTTGAGACAGTTCTTTTGTTAAAAATACTATGTCGGATATGCAGTTCAAACTTTTCTTTATGGCAGTCAAAGTATCTTTTAGTTGTAGTGATTGAGTTGTATCGGGTAGTATTTGGATCTTGGCTGTAATCGTAATTTGCATCTTATCACCTCGCTTTCACAGACATTATCTCATAATATTCACTAGAATACTCTAAAACTATATCTAGTGAGAAAATTAAACGCAAAGGAGGTTGGCGATTCCTCCACTAGCCTAAAGGCGTAGTGGTTTCCTCGCCAAACGCATTATGAAGTTTTAATTACGAATAGCCTGAAGAAAATGTTTTCTCTCACTTGCTTCTAACATTATAAGTTGTTAGAATAAATAAGAACGTACGTTCCTGATATATTCAAAGGAGTGAGGGAATTGAACCGTCCGATTAAACGGATGGGTATGCGCTAGAGCGGTGGTTTTTCCTACATCATTGTAGGGTTTTATACTATTATTCGGTTTTTTCTAATGTCCCATGAGATCTGGTCTAGCAGGTCTAGAGCAACCCTAAGCGTTAATGACTGTGTGGTTTATAGTCGATAAATTTTCTTATGGGACGAGGATCGGAGGCTTGATTTCTTGAATGTCAGCAAAACAACTTAACATTTTTGGTGATGAAGATTTCATTGAATCCTTGGTTGATCCAAAACAGTTTTCGAAACAAGCCCAAGATCACATTCGACTTTTGCGAAACTTGGCCTTAGAAGTCCCAATCATTGATCGGTTAACTGGACTTTCTCTGGAGGAACAGAAGTATATTCGTTATCTGCGGGAAAGGATGGCGATGGCCCTTGCCGCTGTGTGACACTAAACTTTGTCGTATTTGTCCTCATAACAAAAAATGTGGTGGTTGCCCAGGGTGTGATCGAGTTTATATCAAGGAACACAACTGCCAAAAATGTTTATTTACTTGTGTCGATAAACCCGGAGCACTTTCAGCAGCTCATTACGAATGGAACCAGTTAGAGTGGAAACGCCCAACTCTCCCCCATTCCGGCTTGCCGACGATTCCGCTTATTATCCATACGATAGGTTCTTTGATGGAAGAAAGCGTGGAATGGGAAGCTTGGATTCCAAGGATCTATAAAATTCGACGCCCCCCTCGTTCGGCATCAAGATCCAAGTTTATAGCCCTTCATGGTTATTCACCCGATAGTTATTTAGCCGCTTTATGGGCTGAGCGTCAAGAATATTGGGATTATTACCAGCAATTTGATTTGGTCTTTACCCCTAATTTCTCAATCTATGATAATGCTCCTCGCCTTGAACAATTAGTGAATTTTTATCGTACAACCCAATGTTATACTGAAATGGTTGAGGTAGGATTGCCTGTCGTTTTAGATGTTGCTTGGGGGCATCAAACCGACATTGATCGATGGATTGACTATATCAATTCTGTCCATCCCCCTGCTATATCGATGAGTTTACAGGGTATTGGTAGTATTAAGTCGTCGAAAGATTGGGTTATGGTTGCTATGGGCTATGCCTTGATCTTGCAGAATATTCCAGAAGATATTGAAGTCATATTCGTCGGAGTGGGTTCGAAGTCCAGAGCTAAAATGGTCAGAGAATTAACTGGGCGAAATGATTTACATTTTATGAACACGTCAGCCTACATGCAATCACGCTATGGTCGCTTATGGAACGGTAAAAAGTCGGATGATTCCCTAACCAGGGATCAAATATTTAAGCTTTCGGCGGAAGGGATGTTGTTGTAAATGCCAAAAGGCCGTCGTTCGAATATGTACGCAGATGGTCCGGGGGCAGGCGGTGGCGGAGGATATGATCCAGGAGGATCTGGGGTTGAACCGCAAGCAATACCGACAGTAACGCCTCCGATCGTGGTCGAATCATTTAGTCGGACCCGGCATCAGGTTGAATCATTAACCATATCGTTTACAGGAGTAACAGGCGGTGCCGCCGGTGGCGGTGGTCGCGTAACTAGTTCCGGTGGTCAGCAATATGATACCACGCCGGATAGTTGTACGTGTCCTGACTTTCGTTTTCATCATCACGAATGTCGACACATCAGAGCTTTGCGTCAAGCAATGGGTTTGCCACCACTAGAAGCTGGTTGGAGACCTAGAGACAATACCGTGGCCCAAACCGTCGTTGAACCACAAATTAATCAATTACAGCACAATCAAGATGAAGTAGTTAGAGATCGTTTGGCCCAAATTGCAGAGATAGATCAAAACCAAACTTTTGTTTCCAATAACGAACAAGCATGGAGTGACTTATTGCAAAGGGCATCTGAACCACCTGTCTATGAAACGGAATCCGTGTTAGATGGGCCTGACAGTAATACATTTGGCGTCGAAATCGAATTCGTAGGCGGGAATCGAGAAGCTCTGGGGAGAGCCTTATATCAGGCCGGTTTAACGGAGTTCCAGACACAACAGTCTTACCACTCTGGTGCGAGAGCCGTTAGCCTCAAATGGAGGTATGAGAAGGATGCCTCCGTTGATGGTGAAATAATTTCTCCCATATTGAGAGATACTCCTGAATCATGGCAACAAATCCAGCAAGTTTGTGAAATTGCTAAAGCCCATGGTGCGACAGTGAACCAAAGGTGTGGCGCTCATGTCCATATTGGAAAAGCTCCTCTCGATGAAAATCGAAATAGGAAATACCGCCTTCACAGGTTAATTGGCGGAAACGAAGATCTTATCTACCGAGTTGCGGCAGCCGGTGAGTCAGAAGGCAACTTCCGTGGCACTCATTACGCACAACCCATTGGGGAACGCATTTCCGACAGACGACCACGAAACGATGCCGATGCTGAACGGCAGATCGGAACGCGAGGCAACGGTTATCCAGCGTTAGCAATGCGGGAACAAACGGTAGAGTTCCGATATTTTAATGGGACATTGACCCCTGAACAAATCCAAGCTAATATCAAACTTGCCTATCAAGCCGTGGCGACCGCTGCGACAACGAATCGTCGAACCGAGCGAGGCCAATTCATCCCAGAGACGTTTAGTGAGGTGTCATTGCTTGGGCAACACTCCAGAATTAATCCGGACGACTTGAGTTCAGTCAAACGGTTTATTGATGCAGTCTTTACAAAAACCAAAGATAGAGTGTCGTTTATGAGATCATTTCTTAATTCACGATGGCAAGGAGCGATGTAATTTATGTTTCAATTTATTGACGAAGGGGAATATATTACGAGTACATTATTACTGCGCGATTTACAATCGGGTGACTACATTGCTGGTGATAGTCCACGGGATCTCGTTGCAGGATTTCTACGTAATGGGGCTTATGCCGAAATTGACGATGGTGCCGTGGCAGCTTACATGCGCAAACGTATGGGCGGTGATCTACGGGATATGGCTCCTATGACTTGGGGACGGGTATTTAAAACAGAGATCGATTTTAGTACCGACCGGGAGTTTCTGAAAGGACTCGTTCTCAATGGAGTAGTGGCAATTTACGAACGCGGTGGATCCTATCGGATACGCACTGGGCCACCGATTGAACAACACTGCTCCAAGTGTGCATTTGATAAAGGAAACGAAAAATGCTCGCAGTTCGAAGCCTGGGCCGATGACGATGGAGTGAATTGCATGGGGTTCGCCCGTAAAGACATACCAACAGATGATACAGGTTTGATGTTGGTCGATTATGGACATCCAGAGATTTTTACAGAGGGTTACTGGCAGCCGTCCACGCCGATGGAAGTCGATGGGTTTTACGCGGAAGGCGCAGGTGAAGAAGACTTTTAGCTACGATTTTTTAAAGAAATTGTTATTTTGGGTAAATAAAAATGGAGGGCCTTTAAGCCCTTCATTCTCGATTTTAATAATAGATGTGCAGTCTACAAAATATTTTTTATCTTCACTTGCTTATAACATTATAAGTTGCTAGAATAAATGAGAACGTATGTTCCCAATACATTCGAAGGAGTGAGTGATTTGAACAGTCCGATTAAATGGATGGGTGGAAAATATCGGTTGAGGAATAGAATCGTTGAAATGTTGCCCAATGATCACCTTTGTTACGTTGAGGTGTTTGGTGGGGCGGGATGGGTATTGTTCGCAAAATCCTTCTCTAAAGTAGAAGTTCTGAATGATATAAACGGTGAACTCATTAACTTTTTTAAAGTCGTTCGAGACAACACACAGGATTTTATTCAATTTTTTGAACATCTTCTTGTATCGAGGCAGATCTTCGAAGAATACAAAATCGCGAATCCAAATGAATTAGATCCCATAGAACGGGCGGCTAGATTTTATTATTTGGTGCATTTCAGCTTTGGAGCAAGAATGCAAAGTTTTATCATTAGTCCAACTGGGGTTAAATTCGTATTAAAAACATTAGAGCAAGAAATAAAACAAACCAGGTCGCGACTCTTAAATACGATTATTGAAAATCGAGATTTTGAAAAGGTAATTTTGAGTTATGATCGGACAACTACACTATTTTACTGTGATCCACCGTATTATGGGCTGACTGGATATCAAACGCAAGGGAGTGGAACCTTCACGGTAGATGATCATATTAGGCTCAGAGATGTGTTAGCGCGGATCCAAGGTCGGTATTTGATGAGTATCAATGACCATCCGGATATCAGAGAACTATACAGAGGGTTTAATATCGAAGAAGTGAGCGTCAGGTATTCCGTTTCGCGTAAAGATAAGAGTACCCTGAAAAAAGAATTGCTTATATCAAATTACTATAATAATGATATGGCAAATATTCAAATTGCTGCTTAGAGGTATGACTATGAAAATACTCATGCGTCCGATTGAAGTGCTTGCCTGGTTTACGAGAGAAGGCGTCATAAATCCAATAAGGTATAGGGTCACATCTGAACAGAGTGAGCCAGTTGTTGTTAAGATTGATAAGGTTATTTTGCGAACTGAGGAAAAATTGGCCGGAAAAAAGATGATTATTTTCCGGTGCCAAAGTGTTATTAATGGTTTGCAAAAGGTATATGAAGTTAAGTACGAAATCGATAATTGCAGATGGTACCTATATAAAATGTAATTATGGATATGGGTGGGGTTCATGTGGTTCTTATCGCATGAGCCCTTTTTATTTAGTTGGTCAGTCGGAGGGTCTTATAACCGGCGTAGGCGTATAGGAAAGGAAAGGAATGTGAGGTGGATAAGTGACACAACTAGCTTGTGTTACATTCGTTTAGTCTCACATACAATATTCCTATTTAAAGGATATTTCGAGCGTTTGAGCTATAATTAAAATAGTGAGGAGCAAGGAAAAGCTAGGTAGTAAATGAGTGCTATCCAGATATGCCTGGGGAAAAGAGAGAGCATATGGAAATTGAGATTAATATTTTCCTTGGCATTTAGTTAACTAGGTTAATAGTGTTAACCAGTTGCAATATGGAATATTAAAGTTAACCTACTTTGTAAGCGGTATATCAACGAAGCAAGTTTATGGAGGGGTGATTCGGCGAAAACGACCGTGAAAGACAACGAAAGTTCATCAAATGGGGTATGTGTAGCAACGGAACAAAAAAGTGCAACAAGAAACACCTTTTATAACATGATTCCACTGCATTAAGTCCTAAAAAAAAAATTAAATCTCCATTCATAGGCACTAATTCTCATCGGGAATCAATTTAATGATTACGACTTATTTCCAAAACCCCTATCACAAGCGGTTTTCAAGGTTTAAGTCATTTTGCAGAGTATAGTGCCGAGCAACTATTTTCGATAGTTTAGAAAACATTTTTGCAATTTCGGGGTTTATGCAGCGGAATCAAATATGTATTATTACGAAAAAGTAGAAGGAATATGTAGATAGAGTGTAGAAGCAAATGTTACTGTAACAATAACATCCGGAGGAAATTTAAGGTATTATTCTTGTTACTGCACAGTGAAAAAGTTCTGCAGCTTTAAGAAGCGAGAGAATCGTGCTCTAAATCAGCATTCTCCTGCTTGGATTTAATTATTTTCGTTGTGGATAGGTGTGGATTTCGAGCAAACAAGCGAAAAATCGACTTACGCAAATAAGTCATCATTGTGGCCTCAGAGACAATTGCTTTGGAAGGCGTTCGCAGATAACGCAAAAACAGACCGGGAACCCTGTGCGAATACTCCAGGGCCAGCAACTGTAGCAGACCCATAGCAATATAGCTGCACATCACATAGCCTTCAATTGCCTTAATCGTCATCTGAATGTTCGTCCGTTCCTTCTCCCCCTTGACGTGCTCCAGCGGATGCGCCTGATCTTTCTTGAGATATCGGTTCAACTTAGGCATCGACTTGCTCCAGAAGTGATAGCTGAACCCGCCAATCTGTTGTTTCATCTCGCGAAAGGTACACTCAATCTTAAACCGATATCCATATAAACGGATGATGTCCGTGGCAGCAAGAGTAAGATCGGTGCTGGCCAAAATCGACAACCGATTACCCATCTTCACCAGCACAAAGCGGAGCTCCTGGTAGAGCCCTTTGCCCCACAAGAGATCGAGGGTATAGTAGCTTAGCGTCTCTTCTTTACCGTACATCATGACAGTAACGGATTGGAAGCTTGCCGCGTGGGATTGAAACAGCGTCATGAGTTTGACGGACGCGCCCTTCTTGCGTGGACGCCCCAGCCTCTTTACTCCGTCCTAAGACGGACGCTTGTACGCCATAGCATTCGATTTGACCTTCGTGACGATCTGCATTTCTCCCTCTTGGTTCCAGTGATTTAAACGCTCCAGCGCAGGAATGGACAGAAAATAGCGATCCAGAAGGAAGAGCGCTTTTCCGAACACTGTCGTGGCAGCAAAGTCCTGATCAATCATCTGCACGACATGGGATTCTTGTCGCTCCGGTTGATCCTCCCAGCCAAAGATGGCTTTCACCCCATCCTGCAAATTCATGAACAAGGGCAAGCAGAACCATTTCGCTGGCGTTCCCATCAGAATACCAGTGGCGCCAAACAGATGCCCGAAGATATAGTCGGGTTTCGAGGTGTTTTCGGATTTCTGATGGTGTTTCTTAACCCCTGGCATGCGGCATGCTTCCTTGGCTTGCTTCATCCCATCACCGACCAGAACCACCCGGCCTTGTATGCGAAACAGGGGCGCCACGCGCTGAACGACCTGAAGCCATGTTAGTCGAAGAGACTCCAGTGACCACGCAGAAGAACGGAAGAAATGGATCAGGGTTTCGTAGCCACGGGGATCCAGAGAAAGATCCTGGACGATAGAGGTGATGCCCAGACAGTCGGAACGGACCATGAGGCCCAAGATGACGACCACAAACCAATGAAAAGCAGCCTGTCTGGAAAAGCAGTGACGGAAATTGAGCAAGAAGGAATCGATTGTTTTTAGCATATGTATGGTCAATCGCTGGAAAATTGGGTAAACTATAGATATAACCCTTTCAGCGATGGTCTCCTTTCTTGGTGTGAGAACCTTAGGATACCATACTTTCGTCTGATTGGGTTATTTTTCTATGAGAACTTTTGACTGTCCAGCTTGTTAGCAATTTCTTTATTCTGGACTGAAAAAATCACTTTATATGGGACTGTTAATATGTCAGTCAGACCGTCTGTCAGTCGTCAAATACAACGCTATTAAGGCTTTGTTAATTGAACGGATTCTCTTTCAGTCTTAAAATAATTTGATTGTTACTCGACTCAAAATCCAGATTATAGTGATCGGCAACAATTCTATACAAAGAGGTTTTCTGTAGAGACGCCTATGAAGTATTTTTAGGTAATTGATAATAAAGGATATTAGTGAAGGAGTGCGCCAATTTAACTTACTTTCGGTAAGTAAGTTTCTAGAACCAGGAAATACCAGAGTTTTAGGAGGAACGCCTTTCCTTATCATGAATTGGTAAGGAACCACACACCCTAACCGGAAGGAAGGTATTCCTCCTTATGAAGTTAACACATGCCCTTACTAATAATCATCAGGAAGAAACTACATGTCAGAAAAAGCGTACTGAAGAACGCCGCCGTCAAAAAGCTCAGAGCGCTTAGCGGCTAAAACAAACCTGCCTGTTACATTCGAGAACGCAAGCGTAACCGGCTACGGTAATTTTGGTCTTTTCAAGACTTCCAAAAAAGTGGTTGAGCTTCAAGAACTCTTACAAAGTCATATCGGCACTCAAACTTCATCATAATTGCAGCTACTCAGCTCACAAAATCATCGATACGATGGTTGATGCTGTTATTCTCGGCCTCTTGCGATTCTCGCATATAGAAACACTTAAACAAGACCCTGGATATGACAGAAATTCATAACTACTAAAACATCAACACTAGAGTTTAAAACAGCATAAATCTTTTCTTGGTTTGTCGTCATTGTTGTAGGGATGCTTGGGAGAACCAATTTACTATAGGTTTCTTCTATTGTGGCCTGCTTATATTTGAATGCTTGTCATTATGGATCCATGTTCTATTTTTTTCGATCATCCCCTTTTAATTTAAGCGATATTAAACATCAATGGCTATGCGTTGTTCAGCAACACATAAAACCTGTGAAGATTGATGGACGGTCCATCGTGATCGGAGATCATATCAAAGTTGGTAAGGAAGCTCGATACATGCCCGGTGTTAAAAACTACATCAAGACTCCGAAAACGTGGGAAAAGAAGAATACATTTTGGGTCACCAATTTGGTATGATAGATCTTCTGGGAGAAGGAGCAACAACTCAGTGCGTTCCTTTAAATATAGACGACATTCACGATGGCATTGATGAAATCAACGCTTTGAAAGATGACTCTTCTGAACCAATCGAAACAACGAAAGAAACTTGCATTATGAAAGTGATCCAAATGGTTGGAAGTTATGTGAACGCTACTTCAGAGGCAGTAATATTCCTATTAGATGCCTATTTCCCCAGTGCTGCTTTCTTCAATACGGCAGAAGCTATCAACCAAGACCATTCTCCTAAGTTAATCACCCTAATCATGAGGGCAAAATCCAATACGGTTGCTTTTGAAGAACCTCCCAAAATAGAAAAACGAGTTAAAGGACGCCCACGTATCTATGGCGAAGAAAAACAACATAATGGAGGTATGAAATTGTGAGAAAGGCTACAATTACTTGTAGAAAAGCTATCATTATAACGCTTTTTATAGTTATTAGCATATTAATATTTGCGGTTCCAGCATTTGGGGCAATGACTGTTCTCTCTGAATCAACCGGTGCAACAGATAGTATGTGTAGTGTTGCCTTTGGAAACGGTGTTTTTGTGGCTGTTGGCAATAGTGCCAATATTGAACGCTCGACAGATGGCAAACAATGGAGCCATGTCCAATCGACTTCTGGGGGATCCTTTCTTGGATCGGTAACTTTTGCCAATGGAATCTTTGTAGTGGTCGGCAATAATGGGAAGATTCTTACTTCAAGTGACGGCCAAGTTTGGACAGACCGAAGCATTAATTCCTCTGATTATTATACAACGGTCGAATTAGTTAACGGTAAATTTTATGCCGTGGGGGAAAGAGGTATAAATGGGGTTATAATTTGCTCTGACGATGGTACAAATTGGTCGCTAGTGGCCACTTTACCGCAGCCATCCTGGTCAGGTGTGTGGTCATCGGATAATAGTGTTACCCTAAAAGGTATAGCATATTTAAACGGGCACTATGTTATTGGGACGAATACATTCTCTACTTTATATGTTTCTACCAATGGTACCAGTTGGACACAACAGCGACTTCCAAAAGGCGTGGGTGGTCAACTAGAATCAATCAATTTCGTGAAGAATCTTAATGGTGAGCTTTATGCGTATGGGTTTGATTATAGTAATGGGAATGGTTTATATACATCGACTGATGGAATCAACTGGACAAGAGAAGCAGTGTCAGGAAACTATAATGATGCTGAATACGCCAATGGTGTGTATTATTTATTTCATGACACAAACATCACTTACTCAACGGACGGGGCTAATTGGTCAACGCGAACAGGGATGCCTACGATTTGTAAGATGGTTTATGGCGATGGACTTTATGTAGCTATTGGCGATAGTATTGCTACTTATTCCTTTGATACGGCGAACTGGACTTATGCAGAGGCATACTTAAACAGTATTTCATTTGGTGCGAGTAACTATGTGGCTGTTGGTAGTGCTGGCAGCAGTGGAAAAGGACAAATTTTTTCTAGTCAGGATGATAATTCATGGGTTAACAGGACTCCCGTTGGTGTTCAAATGCCATCTTTGTATGGGATTACTTATGGGGCAGGGCAGTTCGTTGGAGTTGGTGACATAGGTTCTGACGGCAAAGGATCTATTGTAAGATCAACTGACGGTGTAATTTGGACAGTGGGGAACTCTGGGTTTGATCAAAGTATTAATTCTATAACATTTGGTGATGGACAGTTTATTGCCATTAGTAATTCAGGGTTAATAATTACGTCTAATGACGGAACTAACTGGACACAATGTTACTCCAATAATAATTACTACCTTACCTCAGTAGCTTTTGTGAATAGTCAGTTTGTTGCTATAGGTACTGACTCAGCAGGTAACGGTATAGTTCTTTCGTCTTCCGACGGAGAAACATGGCAACTGAAATCGGATAGCGCCGATTATAATTTTAACAGTGTTACATACGGTCAAGAAGGTTACATAGCAGTTGGATATAGTCTTCCTGACTATACAACAGTAATTGTAAAATCGGAGGATTTAACCAGTTGGACAGTTGTATATAATAATGCTAATGTGTCTGGCTTAACTGGTGTTAGCTGTGGCGATGATGGCTTTTTAGCTGTTGGGTATGGAGGTATAATTTTATCATCATCCGATGGAGAAACCTGGAATAACGAGGTTTCAAGTATAACAAACGACCTTAATACTGTTATTTATGCAAACGGGGATTTTGATATTGTTGGAAATCATTTTGCCAAAATGCAGGTATCCCTTGGTACGGCCAACACAGCTCCCACTTTCGTTGGCGCTACTACGACTTTGAATGTCAATGAAAATGCCTCGGCTACCGACATCAAAGATCTGCTGCACGTCAGCGACAGCGATACAGGCCAAACGGAGACCTGGACGCAAAGTGCCGCACCTAGTAACGGGGGGACCCTGACCATCACAAACGCAACGGCAGCCAGTGGCAGCATCGACATTACACCGGGTGGCACCATCACTTACCAGCCTGCCAACGGCTATACCGGGCAGGAGACTTTCACAGTGCAGGTGAGTGACGGCACCGCTACGGCCACCCGTCAGATTACGGTGACCGTGAACTCAGCAGCGTCAGCACCGACCGCAACGACAAATCCGGCCACATCTGTCGCCAGCAGCGAAGCGATGCTGAACGGCACAGTCAATGCCAATGGAGTCAGCACAACCGTAACGTTTGAATATGGCACTTCAACAACCTATGGAAGTATAGTAGCTGCAAGCTCAAGCCCCTTAACGGATTCATCTGATACAGCGGTAAGTGCGGCCCTTACGGGGCTGCAAGCCAACACAACCTATCACTACAGGGTAGAAGGAGCTAGTGCGGGAGGCACCACCGACGGTTCGGACAGTACATTCACAACATCCGACTCGGCGCTCCCGGACATGGATGTCACCAGCGTAGCCCTTACCGGCATGGATACCAGCCAGACTCCATTTATTACCACCATAAATGTAGCCATGTCCGACCTGGGGCTGGATGCCAGTGCGTTTACAATCACCGATACGACAACGCCGAGTGCCGTTGCGACGGTAACGAACGCCTCCTATGCCAATGGTCAATATACTCTGACCGTGAGCGGAATGACTTATTATGACAACTATACCTTGACCGTTAGCAAAAGCGGCTATAATTCCTATACCAACAGCGACTTTTATGGGACCTTGGCAACTGCTTCCGATCTCGATTTAGTCAATGAGCCGAATATGTTTGATACCTACACCAGGGCACTTACTTCAGATGGTGTTGTAACAATCGCAAATGCTGTATATGCGAGCGGGGCTGTGCTGTATCCCGGTACGACACTTTATAACGCTATCGATACAACGAACGGCAATGCCCAACCCGCTTCCCCCGGCGACTATAAGGTCATCGGAGCTTTTGTAAAGGCACCGGACGGTGCCAAGTCGGCGAAATCGCTGTATTCCAGTGGAATAATGACAGATCTGACCAATGACTCCCTGATTGACAGCAATCCTAACTACATGGAAACGGTGGCTTCGGGTGAGGCAGCCAATAATACTTCATATTGGCAGACAGTTTCCTTTGCACCGGTGTACATGAAGATTGCAACCAAACAGACAGATGGCACGTGGCAATTGAATTCCCCGGCCGACAGATTCCGGATTATTGCCTGGTATGATGGTGCCGATGCAGAGGGGGACTGCCAAGGTAATCTGATCAAGGTAACCAGATTTGTCATGAAGGTGGATTACACCGGAAGCGCTGCCCTTGATGAAGCCGCTCCGACGGTCACAGGCATTAGCCCCTCCAGTGGTCCAACAAGTGGAGGAACGAGCGTCACCATCACAGGGACCAATTTTATCGGAGCAACCGGTGTGACCATTGACGGTGTTCCGGCAACAAGTGTTTCTGTCGGCAGTGCAACATCGATCTCAGCCCTAACGCCCCAAGGAACGGCAGGAGCCAAAGATGTGAGCGTCACTGCGCCCGGTGGTACCGCTACAGGCACCAGTTTGTTCACCTATAATGCCGCTCAGATAGAAGCACCGGCTGCAACGACGACAACCGCCAGCGGTATAACCTCCTCCGGATCGACCTTAACGGGTACGGTGAATGCCAATAACTCCAGCACCGCAGTCACCTTCGAATACGGCTTAACGACAAATTACGGTTCAACAGCCCCAGCAGATCAAAGTCCTGTATCCGGCTCAAGCGATACGTCAGTCAGTGCGGCCCTAACCGGCCTGACCCCCAACACGACCTACCATTACAGGGTAAAAGGAGTTAATGATGGAGGCACCACCAATGGCCTTGACAGCACATTTACAACCCTGGCAGGTTCGGACACAGCCCCCGCGTTTGTTGGTTTTACCACGACTCTGACGGTCAATGAAAACGCTGCAGCAACCGATCTCAAAGACCTGCTGCACGTCAGCGACAGCGATACCGGCCAGACGGAGACCTGGACGCAAAGCGCCGCCCCCAGCAACGGGGGTACCCTGACCATTACAAACGCTACGGCAGCCAGCGGCAGCTCCGACATCACTCCAGGCGGCACTATCACTTATCAGCCGGCCAACGGCTATACCGGACCGGAGACCTTCACAGTGCAGGTGAGTGACGGCAGCGCAACTGCAGACCGAACAATCAGCGTTACAGTAAATCCGGCAAGCCCAACGACTTACACCTTGACCTATACAGCAGGTGCCAACGGAAGTATAACCGGCGTTACGCCGCAGACTGTGAACAGCGGAGCTTCAGGATCAACCGTAACCGCCGTAGCCAATACCGGATATCACTTTGTAAACTGGAGCGATGGAGTAACCACAGTAACCCGAACCGACAGCAATGTCACAGGGAATATAACAGTCACAGCGATCTTTGCCGAAGATACCACTAACGGCGGAGGCGGTTCGAATATTCCCGTGACTCCGCCAACAATCACAGGCGGAGTCACGGATGGCACAACAGGAACAAAGGTATCCAATATAACCGCCACCGTAACAACAACGGCCGACGGAACGGATACAGTTACTATGAATGCAGCTCAGACAGTAGAGCTAAAACAGCCCGACGGCACGATAAGTCCCCTAACGGACACTTCGAAAGTAGCTATCACAACAAGTACAGGTGCAGTAGTTCCCATTGCTTCCGATGAAACAATCCAGGTTACCTCCTTAGCCAAAGGAACAAACAATAATTTTGACATTAGTTACGATTTAGGCAACGGACAAAAAATCATCATGGGCACCATGAACATCACGGTCGATAACAGTGGAAACGTTACTTTAACAACCACATTAATCGATCCTTACGGCATAATTACAGATGCAGCGACAGGAAAGATTATCTCTGGAGTAAATGTAACCTTGTACTACGCTGATACAGACCAAAATAAAGCAGCAGGTAAAACTCCTAACACAGTAGTGCAACTTCCAAGTATCGACGGATTCAAACCTAACAATAATGCTGACCCACAGGTGAGCGATTCCTCTGGAGCTTACGGTTACATGGTGTTTCCGAACTCCGATTACTATATCATTGCAACCAAGGATGGATATGCTGAATATACAAGTCCTACCATATCGGTAGGGCAGGATATTGTTAAATGGGACTTTAAAATGAATGCTATAACCGTAACCTATGACGGTAATGGCAGTACGAGCGGCAGCGTGCCAACCGACAGTAATAACTATGCCCAAGTAGCAAGTGTCACAGTTTTGGGTAACACCGGAAATCTGGTTAAAAACGGGTATACCTTTGTGGGCTGGAACACAGCAGCCGATGGAAGCGGCATAAGCTATACTGCAGGTAGCACCTTTGCCGTGGGCAGTTCAAACGTAATATTATACGCACAATGGACGGCGAATCAGACCCATACCGTAACTTACAATGGCAACGGAGATACCGGAGGAAGTGTACCTAGTGACATTAACAACTATACAACAGGTGCAGCAATTACGGTTCTTGGAAACACAGGTAACCTAGTGAAGACAGGCTATACCTTCGTAGGTTGGAACACAGCAGCCGATGGAACAGGCACAAGCTATACGGTGGGGGGAACCTTTACCATGAACAGTTCCAATGTCACGCTGTATGCTCAGTGGATGGCTAATCAGACCTATACCTTGACCTATACCGCAGGTGCCAACGGAAGTATTATCGGCACCACGCCACAGACTGTACCCAGTGGAGCTAGTGGAACACCTGTAACAGCAGTTCCAAATACAGGCTATTACTTTGTATATTGGAGTGACGGAAACACATCAGTTACAAGAACTGATAGTAATGTAATCAATAACGTGGATGTAACTGCTTCATTTGCTCCAATTATAATTTCATCTGGTGGACACGGCGGAGGCGGTTATTCAGTTCCAGTTCCAGTTCCAACTCCTGTTCCGACACCCAATCCGATACCTACACCAGTACCAGTAACGCCAACAATTAGTGTAACAAGACTTTCTGGCGCAAATAGAATAGACACAGCAATCGCAATTGCTAAAGCAACATATACAGGTCAAGTCTCTGACATAATACTCGCAACTGCTGACAATTTCCCAGATGCACTCGCAGGAAGTGTCTTAGCCTACAAGCTAAGCGCACCAATTTTATTAGTAGGTTCATCATCAGACGATCAAAACAAAGTATTAGATTATCTAAAAAATAACCTAACCACATCAGGAGCGATTTATGTGCTAGGTGGTTCATCTGCAGTAGGATATGATATGGTATCACAAATAAACGCTGAAGGATTCACTAATATCACAAGACTAGGTGGCACAGATCGCTACGAAACTGCATCAAAAATTGCCGATGCATTAAAGGTAAAAGCTGGTACACCTGTAGTTTTAGCCTATGGTGAAAACTATCCAGATGCCCTATCAATTAGCAGTGTAGCAGCTGATATGCAGTATCCAATATTCTTAGTTAACGGTGACTCTCTAACAAGTGAAGTAGCTCAGCAAATAATTTCAATCAATCCAACTAAAGTATACATCATCGGATCACAAGGAGCAGTCAGTCAGTCAGTTCAAGACCAAGTTACCAAATTAACCTCTCTAGCCCCCTCGAACATCGTAAGACTTGGTGGAACTGACAGATTCGAAACCTCATTAGCTGTCGCTCAATACTTCGATCAATCAGGAAAGGATACTTGCATAGCGACAGGTAATAACTTCCCGGATGCACTAGCAGGAAGTGTCTATGCCGCCAATGCAAATGCACCAATTATACTAACAGATTTAACTTTATCTGACGATGCAATAGCATATCTGAAAACAAGAAAAATGACGGGCGTAACAATCTTTGGTGGGCAATCTGTTGTAAGCAAAGACATTGAACAAGAGCTTTCACAGATATTAGCTAAATAAAGAATTATTCGGGCAGCATGAAGAAATCAATTTGCAGCTCAAAAATGGAGGGGGCGATTACTCGCCCCCTCCATTTTATACCGTGGTAACGACGATTCGTAAGCGCTTAATATACGGGTGCATGGTCAACCTACGCTAACAATGAGAAAATACCTCCATAAGACCAGGGATTGGAGGTGTTCAAGTGTCCAAGAGAGAACAGCA
>Ga0326727_10014589_pt1 | contig 17080 bp, 13 predicted proteins | sample MB2enrmetagenome_FD_207643 | JGI IMG/M metagenome (GOLD analysis project Ga0326727, IMG submission 207643) | Lab enriched peat soil microbial communities from McLean, Ithaca, NY, United States - MB29MY | ecosystem: Environmental > Terrestrial > Soil > Wetlands > Peat | place: USA: New York...
AACAACTTCGCCTCGATCGGCCAGGTGCTCGGGACCCTCGTCTCCGGGGTCTTTCTGTGCCTCATCGGCCTGATCAACCTGGTGATCTCGCTCGGGCTCTACCGGATCTTCAAGCAGCTGCGCCAGGGGAAGCTGGACCACGCCGAGCTCGAGGACCAGCTCAACAAGCGCGGGTTCATGAACCGGTTCTTCCACCGGATCTTTCGCATCGTGAATCGACCCTGGCAGATCTACCCGGTCGGCGTGTTGTTCGGACTGGGGTTCGACACCGCCACCGAAGTCGCGTTCCTGGCGCTGGGCGTGGGCGTGGCCACCCAGCTCCACCATCCTCCGTTGTGGACGATCCTGATCTTGCCGATCATGTTCACCTGCGGCATGGTGCTCTCGGACACCACCGACGGCATCTCGATGCGGTACGCCTACGGCTGGGCGTTCCTCAAACCGGTCCGCAAGATCTACTACAATCTGACGATCACCATCGTCTCGGTCCTCGTCGCGTTCCTCATCGGGGGCGTGGAGTTCCTCCAGGTCATCTCGGGCGAACTGGGCTGGAACGCCCCGTTCTGGCACTGGCTTCAGAACCTCGATTTCGAAACGTTCGGGGTCATCATCGTGGGGGTCTTCCTGGTGACCTGGGTCGCGGCCATGGCCTTCTATCGGTACAAGAAGTTCGAGGAGGTCGGGTTCGGCCCCCCGCCGGCCGTAGGGTGAGACCCGGGACGGCCCCCTTCCGACCTTCCCGAGGAGCGCCGCTCGTCCTCGCTCCCCCGGAGAGGGTCGATGGAGGGCGGACCGACCCGAACTCAATGCCTCCGGTCCGTTCCCGGCTCGCTCGTTCCACCCGCAGGGAGGTTGGTCATTCCGGGAGAGCGGGGTCGGCCCCCCCCGCGCCGTAGCGGTCCACCTCCGACCGGCCCCACGGATCGAGGTCGCCCTTCCCCAACGTGGGGCGACCTTCGGGGCCCTCGCCGCTCCTCGTCGGGCGGCCCGAGGGAGGGGGAGGGTCGCTCGGCTCACGGCCCGGCGGGTCGGACCGAGCTCGCCGTCTCGTTGGGGTCGAGGGGTGGGGCATTCTCGGGGGTCGACGGGTCGCTCGCAACCTCGCCCCGCCGCCGCTTCCGAAGCGCGCCGAGGAGGACGAGGGCCACGACGAGCGCCACGGCCCCCCCTCCCACGAGGTAGTACGCCGTCAGGACCGTGGGAGCCCCTCCCTTGACGGGGGGAGCGTTCCCGAGTGTGGTGACATTGATCGTGGCGATATCGCTACGCCCCGCGCTGTCCCAAGCGGCCACCCCGAAGCAGTAGGCGTGGTCGGCCGTCAACTGAGAGAACGTGTACTCGGTCACGACCGCGGCGTTGACCGATTCGTTCCAGCTCCCGCAGACGTCCCCGTAGTAGATGGTGAGATTGAGGAGCAGGGTGGTGGGGGTGGGGTCGCTCCAGGAGAGGGTCACCGATTCGTTCGAGACCGTGGAAGCCGTCAACCCCGAAGGGGGGTCCATCCGGGTCTGCGCGCTTCGGTCCAGCGAGGGCACGCTCGGGCCGGTGACGTTCCACGCGACCACGGCGAGACAGTAGGTGGTCGCCGGGGAGAGCCCCCCCACCACGGCGGAGGTGGTCGCGCCGCCCGTGGAGAACCTCTCGGTCCAATCTCCGCAGCTGCTCCCCACGAGCACGGTATCGTTGACGAGACCGGTCCCGAACTGGGACCAACTGAGCGAGATGGTCGAGGCGGTGCTGGTGAGGATGTCGAGCGTCGTCGGAGCGTCCGGGACCGAGCTCGTCGTGGTAGACAACGGGGCGCTCTCGGGGGACTCTCCCGTCGAGTTCCACGCCGAGACGCTGAAACAGTAGCGGGTCAAGGGGGTCAATCCGGTGACCGAGTACTGGGTGACCGCCCCGGCACTGATGGCCCGAGTCCAGGCCCCGCAGCTCGCTCCATAGAAGATCGTGTCATTGACCACCGACTCGCTCGGGTTCGACCACCCCAGGGAGATGCTGGTGTTCGCCCGCCCCAGTATGGATAGCCCCGTCGGCGCATCGGGGACGCTCGCGGTGGTCGCGACCACCGGAACGCTCCTCGCCGATTGTCCCGTAAGGTTCCACGCCGTCACGGCAAAGCAGTAGGTGGTGCGGGTCGTCAGCTGGCCCACCGTCGAGGAGGTGACGGGTCCGGCGTCGAGCGCGCGGGAGAGGTTCCCGCAGCTCCTCCCGACGTAGACCGTGTCGTTCTGGAGCACCCCTCCCGGGTTCGTCCAATGCAGCGAGATCGTGGTCATCGTCGCCTCGGTGACCGAGAGCCCCGAGGGGGCGATCGGGACGCTCGCGGTCGTCCCGTACGTCGTGGAGCTCTCGGGGGACTGACCGGTAACGTTCCACGCCGTCACGGTAAAGCAGTAGCGGGTACGGGTGGTGAGCCCGGTGACCGTGGAAGCCGTCACTGGTCCGGCGCTGACGCTTTCGGTCCACGCCTCGCAGGTCGTGCCGAAAAAGATGGTGACGTTCACGACGTAGTTGCCGGGATTGACCCAGGCGAGCCCGATGCTGGTCGTCGTCGCTCCGGTGACCGTGAGCTCCGTCGGGGCCGTCGGGAGGCTCGCCGTGGTACCTTCCGCCGTATTGCTCTCGTTCGACTGCCCCGTCGAGTTCCAGGCGGTCACGGCGAAGCAGTACCACGTTCGGGGGTCGAGCCCCGTCACATTGTAGGAGGTGACATTGCCGACGCTCTCGGCGAAGGACCAGACATCGCAGGTGCTCCCGTAGTAGACGGTATCGTTGAGGATCGGGCCCTTCGGGTTGGTCCACGCGAGCTCGATGGAATCCATCGTTTCCGCGGCCAAAGAGAGCCCGTAGGGGATCGGGGGGATGTGGTCCGTCGTTGCGGTGACGTTCGAGCTCGGCTCCGATTCTCCCGTCGAGTTCCAGGCCGCCACCACGAAGCAGTAGGCGGTCCCGCTGTGCAGGCCCCCGACGGTCGTAGCGTTCACCACGCCCGCGCTGACCACGATGTTCCATTTGCCGCAGCTCGTCCCCCCGAACACGGTGAGGTTGAGGAGCGTGCCCGGCGGGTTGGTCCAGGCGAGCGAGACGTTGGTAGCGTTCTCGCCGGTCGCCGAAAGATTCTTGGGCGCCTTCGGGACGTTCAACGTGGTCGCCGTCACGTTGGTCGATAGCGGGGAGGTCCCGTTCGAGCCCGAGGCGTCCACGGCGAAGCAGTAAGGGCTCCCCAGAGAGAGGCCCGAGACCGTGGCGTTCTGGGCCGGCCCGCCGGTCGAGAGGGGGTTCGTCCAGCTCCCGCACCCGGCCCCGTACCACACCATGTCGTTGATGAGCCCAAAGGTCGACGGATTGGTCCAGTTCAGGCTGACCGCGTGGCCGGTGACGGCGGTCACGGTGAGGTGCGTCGGAGCCGCCGGCCCCGGACCGATGAGGGTAGCATTGGCCGTGGCGATCCTCGCCCGGAAGTAATGGAGGTTCGAGGCACCGAGCGCAACGAAGTAGTGGATCCCGGTGACGAGGCCCGTGAGGTTGAAACTGCGGTTCTGACCCCAAAGGTCCACTGCGTGGCCGTAGGAAGGCGAGGGTCCCCAGAACAACGTCCAGTTCAGGATCGGGTTCGCCCCGACGGTCGGAGGGGTCCAGTTCAGATCGATCCAGGTCGCCCCGGCGGAGGCGGTCAACGAGGCGTTTCCGGGTGCGGTCATTTCCGCTCGCGGGCCGTTGGGGGAAAATGGGAACTCGGGAAGTCGGGCGTCCCAGTAGTACCAGACCGTTCCAAGGGAGTTCGTATCGTTCCCCCGGACCGGGCAGTGAGTGGCGTTCTGCTGGCAGTCCGCTCCCCCCATGAAATACGAGGAATTGTACCCGAGCTGCTCCTCGTCGTCGGGAATGTCCTGGAACTGCTTGTGCGTCGTTCGATTGATCGGAATGGGGTAGTCCGTGACGTTCGTCGCGTAGAACTGGTTCGTGGACCAGTCGAAGAACGGGGTGGTGTTGCCGAAGTACCCGTCAAAGGCATCGGCGTAGAACGGCCCGTATCCCGAGGTCGTGGGTCGATGCTCGCTCGAGGTGACCGATGGCGTGGCGGAGTCGTTCGGCCACGTTCCCAACCCGGCCCCTGGCCCCGAACGGTACACTTCCACCTCGGAGGAGAGCGTCCCGTTGGAGGGGGTCACCGAGAAAACAAAGGTCCTCCAGGTGGTGTAATTGGAGGCGACCTCGAAGCTCAATTGATGGGAGCTGAGATTGTAGGCGAGTCCGTTCACGCCATTCGATACGAAACTCGAGGCGTAGTTCGTGCTGCGGGCGACGTTCAGCGTGGGGGCGGTCGAGGAGCCGTTGAGCCGGGACTGTTCGAGGCCGTCGAGGGAGGAGCCCGCCGCCTGGACGTTGATGAAGGAGTTCAGTTGAGGGATCCAGTAGACGTTGTTGGCCTCGAAGTACGGTAGAGTGCCCATCGCGTACTGGGTGGTGGTCCATACGTTGTGCCCGAGGACGGTGCCCTGCGAGCCGTTGGCGTAGATCAACGCGACGATGGAGTCGTTCCCGTCGAGTCCGACCATGTTCACCTGCAGGTTCGCCGCCACCGTGGCCGTGTCCTTGACCGAGGTGAAATTGTATCCGAACGTCCTTTTCGTCGTGGTGTTCACCGCATAGAAGGTGATGTTGGAGTTCGACTGGCACAAGGTCACGCAGCCGATCTCGTAGACGTAAGAACCGTCGGCGGTGATCCACTCGGTGTTCTCCACTCCCTCGTAATTCAGGTAGTTATCATAGAGCGGATACCAAGGGGCGAGGGACTGCACGGTCTGGTTGGCCAACGAATAGAAGACCAGCCGGGACTGGTCATTCACGTAGTAGACTCCGTCGGAAGTCCAGCTGAAGATCGGGACCTGGGTTCCATGGATCTTGCCGCCGGCCATGCTGCACAAGGGGGACGCCCCGTCGTTGCAGCTCCACGCGTACGGGGTCAGGGGGGTGTACCCCGGAAGCACGAACGTCTGGTTGTAGTACGGGGTGTAGGAATTGGCGAACAGGACCAGTCCGGCGATGCGAGCGCCGTTGACGGTGACGGAGGTCCAAGCACCGCTGTTGGTCCCGTTGGGCAGCGCGGAAATGTAGTAATTGCCGTTGGCGAGAGCGAACGACCACGCTCCCCCCGCTATCGTTAGGGTAGAGTTCTCTACGGTGCAGGCGGTAGAGGCCGGATACGGAACCGAGTGCCCGCTGCAGGACGCGACGGGATAGACATCGATGGTGACTCCCGAAAGCCCCCGGCGGGGGCTCGCCGCGTCGAGGTAGCCTCCGGAGACGGTGTAATACGAAACGGAAGGCGACGGTCCGAGGGAACCGGCGTGAGGCGCTACCGGAAGGGAGCTTTGCCCGCCCCCGACCGGGACGGTGGGAAGGAGGATGAGGACGAGGAGCAGGGTCAACGGTACCGTCGCCAGCCGTACGCCGGGCGTTGCATGGAGCTTCCACCGGAGGGGTCGCCGACTTCTCTCACCGGAGGGAACCGCCGGCGAGAGTTCGGAACCTACAGCCGGCATGTTCGGGCTCACTCTCCCAGGAAGCGACCGGCCATGGCTTACCCCCGGATGACGTCGACGCCCCGACCCATCGATTCGACCGGGCCCCGCTGTCCGAATGGCGATCTCCGAGGAGGCAGCGAGATCTCGGCGTGGAAGGCTGGAGCCGGGGCGCCAAGACTCATGGTGCCACCGCTCGCGACCGGGAGGATTCCTTCGCCGAGACTTTCGAAGATGGAGAATGGAACGGGCATCGCACCGCGATTCTCCCGTCTCACCATAAGAGTTGCCCGACGTTCGATCCAAGGCCATCATGGTGGCCCAAGGAACCGGGACGGCCCCTACGAGGGCGTTCCCGTAACACGGGCCTCCCCGGGAAGCGGAACCCCCGAGGCCGGTCGAAGGGAGGTCGAGGGACGCCGATCGGGGGGGCCGAACGGTCGGCTCGGTGCCGTGGGCTCGAGCGGTTCGCGCGCGGGTCCGGCCTGAATACCCTCCACCTGAGGCCGGGGTGCGAGTGAAGGTTGAAGTGCTGACCCCAACATCTATTCTCCCATGGCAAGGTGGAGAGAGCCCGGGCGTCGGTTCGACGATTTGTGGACCGCGTCCTGGCTCGTCGCGATCGGGTTGGGTATCCTCGTCGTGGCCGGCGTCGGCATGGCGACGAGCGCACCGTCGAGCGGGGCGGCGGTCCCTACGACCCACGGAGCGTCCACGCTCGGAGCCGCCCTTCGGGTCGCGGAGGGAGCGAACCCGGACGGGCGTCCGAACCCCGAGGCCACGCTGCAGGTCACCTTGACCACGAGCCCGACGGAGGGGCTGGTCAACAACCTGGTCGACCTCACCGGGCAGGTCAATACCAGCGCGGGAACTCCTTTCTCGCTACTTTGGTCGAACCTTCCGACTCCCTGCGCCTCCTCCGCCCCGACGAGCAGCTCGAACAACCCCATAGAGTTCAGCTGCAGTCCGAGCCAGGTCGGGTCCTACCACGTGGGTCTCCAGGTGACGAACCTGACCGGCGCCGTTGGCACCGGCGAGGCCTCGCTGGTCATCTATTCCCCGCTCGCGGCGACGCTGAGCGCCTCTTCGGCTTCCGTGACCGTCGGCCAACCCCTGACCATCGACTTTCAGGTCACAGGCGGCGTGAGCCCCTATCAACTGCAGTGGAGCGGATTGCCGAGCGGATGCGCCGGGGTGGCCCCCCTCTCGGCCACGGGGAACAGTGCCGAACATTTCCAATGCGACCCCTCCGAGGCCGGCTCCACCTCCATCGGTCTGAGGGTCGTGGATAACGCCACCCCCTCGTCGAACTCGGCCTTCGCTCCCTCGGTCCCGGTCTCGGTCGACCCCTCCTTGAGCGTCTCCCTCGGGGTCTCCCCGAGCTCGGTGGCCCGCAACAGCCCCGTCACGATCAGTTTCCAGGTCACCGGTGGGGTGAGCCCCTACCATCTCTTGTGGATGGGACTTCCGGGCGGGTGTTCGGGCGCCGGCCCAACTTCGACCTCGAACAACGGCGGTAGCAGTTTCCAATGCTCCCCCTCCCAGACCGGGAATTTCGAGGTGACCCTGAACGTCACCGACAGTGCTTCGCCGACGTCCAACGCGGCGAACTCCCCCACGCAGCCGCTCTCCGTGACCTCCAACAGCGGTGGGAACGGGAACGGAAACGGTGGGAGCAACGATGGGAACGGATCCGGGAACGTCTCGATACCGTTCCTCTCGGACCTGGGCTCCGCGGTCCTGTACCTCTTGATCGGTGTGATCATCGTCTTCATCCTGATCGTCATCACGGCGGTGAGCTCGCTGTCCACGGCGATCCTTCTGGCCCGTCGACTTCCCCCGCGGCCCAAGAACGGTGGCCCGTCCCCGACTCGGCCGTGCCCATCCTGCGGGGTATCGGTCCCCTCCGGCACGAAGTATTGTCCGGAGTGCGGGAAACCGATGACCTTCGAGGCGATGACCACCCCCTCTTCGGCGCCGCCCGCCCCGGGGTTCATCGCCCCTCCCGCCGGCTCCATCGGGCCGGGTACGCAGAAGTACTGCCCGTCGTGCGGCACCGCCAATCCGGGATCCTCCCTCAACTGCCTGAACTGCGGCAAGCCTTTCCCCGCGCTCCGTTGACCCGGGGCGGGACGACGTCAAAGCTCGGGAACCGGACCGGTCCGCCCCACCGTTCCGAGCACCTCGCGAAGCGTGCCAAGAGGGCGGCTCGGCGAGCTTCCTCGAAGGGGCACACCGGTCGTGCGCAGGGCTTATCCCACGCGATACGGGTCGGAAGGCCATGAACGCGGAGACGACGGGATCCGGCCGGGCAGGGGGGCGGTCCAACGGCACGAGGATTCTCCAGGAGCTGAGGAACCGAATCATTGCTTCGATCGGGGTGTCGGCGGGAGGGGCGGTGTTCATCCTCCTTTACCTGGGGTTCTTCGCCACGCGCTATGCGTGGTATTCGAACCTGGCGGTGGTCGTGTCGGCGCTCGTCGTGGTCCCGGTCGTTCTGGTCTCGCTCTGGGTCCATTGGGGGATGGGGATCGGCGCCCGTTTTTCCCGACCTGTAGAAGACCGGGATTGCTGAGCCATCCCCAAGGGATCGTCCCCTCCCCGGATCGAGCTCCGCGGTGCCGGGCCGGAATCGTCTCCGACCCCCGGGGGCCAGTGCGGTCCGGCCGACGGAATCGGGCTCCTCGTGACGGCGGAGGCTGGCCCTCGGTCGGAGGGCGCCGCCTCCCTCGGGAAGGTGCGGTCGAACGCCTCGCCACCTACTCCACTTTGAGGTATCGAGAGGCCACCAAGGTACCGATGGCGACCATGGCGGCGGCGAACAGCGCGAGGTAGCCCAGGTAGGCCCAGTTCGCCTGCCCGTTCAGGACGATCCCCCGACCAAAGAGCGCCGCATACGTCACGGGGTTGTACGCGGCGATCGTCTGCATCCAGGAGGGGAAGTTCGCGGTCGGAAAGAGGGCGCCGCTCGCGAACATCAGGGGCATGGTGATGAAATTGGAGATCACGCCGGGGGTCTGCCAGTCGGTGCTGGAGGCCGTGACGGCGAGGAAGAGACACGAGAAGCCGAACCCGAGGAGGACCAGGCTGAGGACCCAGCCGGCCCACATGAGCGGGTCTCCGGAGAATCGGGCGCCGAACAGGAGCGCGGCCGCGATCATGACCGGGATCTGGACCATTCCTCGGGTCGCCGAGCCGAGCGCCTTGGTGAGATAGACGGTGGCCTTGGAGGTGGGCGTGATCAGTATCCGCTTCATGAAGCCGAACCGCTTGTCCTGGATGGTGCTCATCGACCCGAACATCCCGATGGTGAGCATCGAGGTCGACAACACCCCCGGCAGCAGGAACTGGAGATAGCTCTGGATGTGCGCGTGGAGTAGCACGTCGAGGTACGGAAGCGGGACGGTGCTGAAGCTGCTCCCGAAGAAAGCGAGCCACATGAACGGCTGGACGAAGGTGATGAGGAGGACGAGCGGGTTCCGGAACGTCTTCAGGATCTCCCGCCCATACAGCCCGGCGAACTGGCTGCCCTGAGAGACGCGGGTACCGGCGGCCAGTTCCCGGGTCGCCGGGACGCCCGCGTACCGGTTCTCCACGCTCATTGCCGCGCCCTCCTCAGCTGCATGTAGAACTTCCGATAATCCTGCACGTCACCGCCTCCGCTTTCGATCCGCTTGCCGGTGATGTCCATGAACACGCTCTCGAGGCTTGGCTTCTCCACATTGATCCGCGTGATCCCATCGGGCTTCAGCTCCTCGAGGATCCGGGGAAGCACCTCCTCGGCCGAGGCGACCTTCATGATCCAGGCCTTCCCCTGGTTCTTGACGTCGCTGACCCCGGGGATCCGCCGAAGCCGGGCCTCCTCGAGCGGCGAGCGGGTCTCCACTTCGATGAAATCGGACTTCACCCGGGACTTGAGCTCGCTCGGCGAACCGGAGGCCACGAACTTGCCCCGGTCGATGATGGAGACCTGGTCGCAGAGAGCGTCCGCCTCCTCGATGTAGTGGGAAGTGAGGAGGACGGTGATCCCGTACTCCCGGTTCACCCCGGTGATCAACTGCCAGAGCATGTGGCGCGTGTTCGGGTCGAGCCCGATCGTGGGCTCGTCCATGAAGATCACTTGGGGCTGGTGCAGGAGCGCCAGGGCGATCTCGAGCTTCTTGCGCATCCCCGTCGAGTACGTGGCCACCTTGTCCTTTCGGCGGTCCTCGAGCGAGAAGTACTTCAGGATCTCCTCCGCCCGTCCCTTCCAGTCCGAAAGGCGCTGGAGCTTCGCCTGGAGCCAGAGGTTCTCCCAGGCCGAGAGGTCGTCGTCCAGGATGACCTCCGCGGCGACCCAACCGATGTTCTGCTTGACGTGCATCGGGTCGCGCCGAACGTCGTACCCCGCGACCGAGGCATCCCCGTCGGTGATGTCGCTCAGTCCGGTGAGGAGCTTGATGATCGTGGTCTTCCCGGCCCCGTTCGGGCCGAGCAACCCGAACACCCCACCGGCGGCCACCCGCATGTTGACATGGTCGACCGCCACGAGCTTGCCGTACACTTTGGTGAGGTCGCGGGTGAGGATCGCGTCGGGCGTCATGCGGACCCCCGGACCCGGGAACGAACTCGGCGAGAGGGCCTCCCCCGGGAGAACCGCTGCGCGGAGTGGCGCAGCTCTTCCCGGACCTCCGAGCGAAGCCGTTGGGCCTCGCTGGAATTCCTCGGGAGGTGCGCCAAATGGCCCCGGAGGGCCTCGAGGTTCCGGCGCAGGCGGTCCAACAGGAAGTCTCCCACCCGCTCCGCACCCACGATCTCCGCCCAAAGCATCGAGGCATCCCCCCGACCGTTGCGCGGCCGGGCCGACCGCGTCCGCAGGCGCCGCAGCAGGAGACGACCGGCCGGCGTAATGGCGTACTCCTGCCTCGAACCGTTCTTCCGACGACGAGCGTACCCGTGGAGGGAGAGCTTCTGGAGCGAGGGGTACACCGCCCCCGGGCCGGGCCGCCAGGCCCCTTCGGTCCGTTCGGAGATCGACTCGGAGACCTTGTAGCCGTGGACGGGGCCTTGCCGCTCCATCAAGCTCAGGGCGAACAGCCCTACGAGGCCCGGACGAGAGCCCGCGGAGATCGAGGCGTTCCTCGGCATGAGAGCGTGAGGTCGGGGCGCGCTTATTACCATATCTTCGGCCGTGCGACACTATATCGATGTCGATATCGATGTCGGTCGACCGGGGACCTCCCTCGGACGACACGGCCGCTCCCGCGTTTCCCGCGAGCGGAGCCCGCCCCCGAAGGGTCGCCGGGGCATTCCCTCCCCGCGGGGTTCTCGAACGGCCCGTTCTCGCCGGCCCGCTGCGCTGGGCACGGCCTTCGTCCTTTGGGCGTCGAGCATCGTCCCGGGGGCCGGAACGGCCGGTTCCGCCCCCTCCGTGGGGTGGGGGCACGTCGACCCCTTCGGCCGCTCCGGGACCGGAAGCCCCTCCGGGGGGCCATGCCCGCGGGGATTTCGAGCGCTCGGGAGCCGGATGCCCACCACGAGCCGAGAGTCGGGACAAGCGTTCTTATCCCCGAGGTCGGCTGGTCCATCGATCAGCCCGATGTACGACCCGACCCCTTACTACCGGCCCCCAGCGCTGACGGACCGGCCGGGCCCTGCCCGCCACCGTTGGCTCGTCATCGGCCTCGCCGTGGCGTTCATCGCTGTCGCGGCCCTGGTCCTCCTCCTGCTGTTCTCCTCGACCTTCGGCTCCGGCTCGCCATCCTACCCCTACCATCTTGGCCCTTTCGGCGGCCTGTTCTTCATCTTCTTCATCCTCGTCGTGCTGTTCTTCATCGTGCGGGTCGCTTTCTGGAGCGCGCGGGCCGGCCGATACCGCGCCCGGTACGGCGGGGGCGGGGCCGGCGGGTACCTGCCGAATCGACCGGCGGAGGTCGCCCGGATGCGGTACGCCCGAGGGGAGATCACTCGAGAACAGTACCAGCAGATCCTCGACGACCTTCGTCGGCCCCCGGGCCCGCGGGGAGGGGAAGGTCGGTGAGCTCCGGTCGGGCCGGTCCGGACCGCGGGCCCGAGGGGGCGCCCCTCCGGGCCCGACAACCGGGGTGCGGACCCGATGGGAACCGACCGAGATGCCTTCCCCGAGGGTGAAGGGTTAAGTTTTGAGCGGAGCTCGATGGACCGAGGTCCAACGATGGGAACCCCTCCCCCTGCCTCCGTCGCGCAGTTCGCGAAGCTGGCCAAGCAGTTGGCCGAGGACGGAAAGAAGGAGGCTCCCCACCGAGAGGGTTTCGGCACCGGTTCGCTGTTCGTGGGTCGGAAGATGTTCGGAGTGCTGGACGCGACCGGAGCGCTCGTCCTGAAGCTGCCCCCGGCTCGCGTGCAGGCGCTCATCGCGGCGGGCTCGGGAAGCCCATGGCATCCGGGGTCGGGCAAGCCGCTGAAGGAATACGTCGCGGTCGGATTCGAGCGGCGAGCCCGGTGGTACGCCCTCGCGAAGGAATCCCGAACGTACATGAGGTCCAAGCGCTAAGAAGATCCCCGTCGTCGCGCCTCGGGTGGGACCGGGACCCTCCCGGGCGCCCGGGGGAATCTACCCTTCCCTCCTCGACGAAGGAGAATCCCCGATGGGCTCGGCCGGATTCGAACCGGCGACCTTCGCTGTGTGAGAGCGACGTCTTAACCGCTGGACTACGAGCCCGGGCGGGGGAGGCCTCCCCTGCCATAAACTCTAGGGGATAGGGAGGGCGAGGACGGCCGGGACGAGGAGGCTCGCGGCCAGCGTGAGCACGAGGCCGCTCGCCAGGGCGAGGGAGCCGGAATCCGGGTCCCCGTACCGGGTGACGAAGTAGAGCGTCGTATCCATCGAGGTCGCTCCGCCCCACGCCGTCAACGCTTCCGGGCCGAGACGCGGTCCGAGGGAGGGGGAGAGCAGCATCGTGAGGTCCTCGCGCAGGAAGTTCGTGAGGAAGGCGAGGAGCCCCGCGGTCGCACCGAGCCGGGTCGCGACGATCGGTCCGGTGAGCGTGTACCAGCCGAACCCGAGGGTGGTCGCAAGCGCGAGCTTGAGGTCCATGGGCGACAGCAGAGCGAAAAGCACGGCGGCGACGACGGCTCCGAGGCTCCCCGCCGCAAGGGGGGTGCCGATCGTGCGAAGGGCGGAGCGCGTCACGCGCAGCTCTAGCCCGACGAGGAACAACAGCGCATAGAGCGCGAAGGTGATCAGCGAGGCGTACGGAAGGGTGGCCGCCCGGCCCACCCCGTACCCGCCGAGCAGCGCGAGCAGGAAGGCCAGGGTGTAGACGGGGTAGCTCGGCGGCCCGCCGGATCGCACCGGCGTCCCGTGCGGGAGCAGCCAGACGAACAGGAGAGTGCAGGCGAGGAGCAGCCCCACGAGCCCGAACGCCCAGGGGATCGTGAGGAGGAGCTCGGCGACCGGCGACTGGGCGAGGCTCGCGCCGAGGAGCGCGATGAGCAGCACGATGGAGGCGAGCGTGAGCGGGCCGACCCAGCGCGGGTGGGCGACGGGGAGCCTACCGACGGCGAAACCGGTCGCGATGGCGACGTAGAGGAACGGGTCGAGCCCCACCATCTTACCGGAATGCGCTCCGGACGGGGGGCCCCCGCGTCGTCAGCCGCTCCAGCCGGCCAGCTCGAGGGTGGGGACCTTGCGGCCCCCGCGACCCAACCAGAGCGTCTCGTCTCGGCGCGGGCCGAAGCTCACGTACTCGACCGGGACCCCGGTCTCCTGGGTGATGAACCCGAGGAACCGTCGCAGGGGGGCGGGAATCGCGTGGGCGCCGTCCCGGTGCAGCCGCTCCTTGAGGCGGGTCGTGACCTCGGGCCACCCCGGAAGCTTCTCGTACACCGGCGTGAGGGCCCGGAAATCCTCCGAGAGGGTGGGGGGATATTGGGTCCGCCGGCCGCCCGAAGGGTCCTCGTAGGCGACACAGACCGGTATCTCTTCGAGCCCCCCCAGGACGTCCACCTTCGTGACCGCGAGCGAGGTGAAACCGTTCAAGCGGGCGGCGTAGCGCAACAGGACCAGGTCGAGCCAGCCGCAACGCCGGGGACGACCCGTGGTCGCGCCCCGCTCGTTCCCTTCTCGCTGGAGGAATTGTCCCATCGCCCCGGTGTCCTCGGTGGGGAACGGTCCGGCCCCGACGCGGGTCGAGTACGCTTTGGAGACTCCGACCACCTCGTCCAGCTCCTGGGGGGCGATGCCGCTTCCGATGAGGGCGCCGGCGGAGGTGGGGTGGGAGCTCGTGACGTACGGGTAGGTGCCGAAGTCCACGTCGAGGAGGGCGCTCTGCGCCCCCTCGAGCAGTACGTGGTCGCCGCGCCTCAGCGCCTCCCAGAGGATCGGTTCGGTCGGCTCGACCATCGGGCTCAGGCGACCGCCGACCTCCGATAGCGAAGCGAGGAGCTCCTCGAGCGGCGGGAGGTCCGGGAGGTGGCGCTTCTTCGCATACAGGAGCGAGAGCCGCTCCCGGAGCGCCGCCGGCCGGAGCAGGTCGGCCAGTCGAAGCCCGAACCGGCCCGCCCGGTCGGCGTACGCCGGGCCGATCCCTCGGAGCGTCGTGCCCACGGAGGCGGTCGCGGACTGGCCGGAACGCACCTTCTCTTCCCAGGCGTCCTCGAGCCGGTGGAGCGGGAGAATGACGTGCGCGCGGTCGCTCAGGATGACCCGGCCGCGAAGCAGCTGGCGTTGGTCCAACTCCTTCAGTTCGTTCTCGAGGCCGAACGGGTCGAGGACCATGCCCGGTCCGTCGATGGCCGTCACGCCGTTGCGGAGCACGCCGCAGGAGAGCTGGTGCAGCACCACGGGGCCTTCGGTGAGGTGGATCGAGTGGCCCGCGTTGGGGCCCCCCCCGGTCCGGACCACGTACTGGGCCCGACCGGCCAAGAAATCGGAGATCTTGCCCTTCGCCTCGTCGCCGAACTGGGCGCCGACGACCACGGTGACCGTCACGGTCTCCCTCTGGCGGATGGGGAGTCAGAGAAGTAAATGGCGCTTTGGAGGCGTGCGCCGGCACATCATGCGACCGCCCCGATGCGGCCGCTTCCACAACCATTATCACGGTTCCCCGGGTCGGCGCGACCATGGTGGCGAATCGGGTCCGGCAGGTCGAGATCTCCGGGATCCGCAAGATGTTCGACGCGGCGGCCCCGGGCGCCATCAATCTCGGTCTCGGCGAACCGGATTTTGAGCCCCCCGCGGAGGTCGTTCGGGCGCTCTGCGAGGCGGTCCAGAACGGGGCGAACCATTACGGCCCCTCGGCGGGCATCGCGGCCTTGCGCGACAAGGTCGCGGAGCGGTACACCGACCGGTTCCCGGGCACGAACCGCGACAACGTGATCATCACCTCCGGTGGGACCGAGGCGCTCATGACCGTGGCCCTCACCCTGTACGACCCCGGCGACGAGGTGCTCGTCCCGAACCCCGGATTCGTCCTGTACAGCCCCCACGCCAAGCTCTGCGGGGCGACGCCCGTGCCGTACGGCCTCGGAGAACCCCAAGGGTTCCTTCCGGACCTGAGCGAGCTCGAGGCCCGCGTGACCTCGCGCACCAAGGCGATCGTCGTGAACAGCCCTTCGAACCCCACCGGCGGGGTGTTCAACCGGTCGGTCGTCGAGAAGGTCGCCGCCTTCGCTCAGGCGCACGACCTCAACATCATCTCCGACGAGGTGTACGAGGAGATGATCTACGAGGGCCAGTTCACCTCCTTCTGGGGGCTCAACGACCGGGTCATCGTCGTGAACTCCTTCAGCAAGACGTTCGCGATGACCGGCTGGCGGCTCGGGTTCATCGTGGCCCCCCGCAGCCTCGCCCCGGACCTCAACAAGATCCACTACCACATGATGGCCTGCCCATCCACACCGGCCCAGAATGCGGTCCTCGCCGGGCTCACCCAGCTACCGCACGCCGCCGAGAGGATGATGAAGGAGTTCCGGGTCCGTCGGGAGCTCATCGTGCGCTCCCTCAACGCGCTCCCGGGGGTCTCCTGCTATCCGCCGGCCGGCGCCTTCTACGTCTTCCCGCGGTTCGATTGGAACGTGACCGCCTCCGAGGCTGCGACCGAGCTTTTGCGGCGGGGCCTGATCAGCACGCCGGGGGACGCCTTCGGTTCCCTCGGGGCGAAGCACTTGCGTCTGTCGTTCGCCGCCTCCCAGGAGGCCATCAAGAAGGGCATGACGATCCTCGGCAAGTACGCCCGCGAGGTCGCGCGCGGATGATCCTGCGGTTGTACTCCGTCCTGTTACGGGCCGCGGCACCGTTCCAGCACGAGCCGGAGCGTTCCGACCTCCGCGCGATGGCCAAGGAGCTTACGGAGCTCGACCGCCGGCGGGCCGCCTACCGGAGCGCTTCCCGGTAGAGCGCCAGGTGCCCCTCGACCATCTTCTCCACGGCGAAGTCGCGCACCCGCACCTTGCCGCGCGCGACGCGCGCCCGCCAGGCGTCGGGCTCCTTCAGGAGCCGGCTCAACGCTCCGGTCATCGCCTTCACGTCGCCGAACGGGACGAGCTCGCCGATGCCTCCCTGCTCCAAGACCTCGGGCACCGCCCCCACGGCCGTCGCGACGATGGGGAGGCCCACGGTCATCGCCTCCATCAGGACGAACCCGAACGCCTCGTACTCGCTCGGCAGGACGAACCCGCTCGCCCGGCGGAAGACGGCCCGGTACTCCTCCCGGCTCGGCACGTGACCGAGCCAGGTGAGCTCCTCGGCGAGGCCGAGCCGCTCGGCTTGGGCCCGAAGGCGCGGCCCCTCCCCCCAGTCCTTGCCCATGAAGACGAACGGCCTCCGCTCCGCTTTCGGCACCCTCGCGTAGCTCTCGAGGAGGAAGTCGATCCCCTTGTTCTCCGCGATCCGTCCCGCGTAAAGCAGGAACTTGGGCGGCAGCCGTTCGAGGTAGGGGCTGCCCGCGGGCTCGGCCTCCGCCGCGAACCACTCGTCGAGCTCGAGCCCCGGCGGCACGACCCGAACCTTCTCCCGGGGGGAGAACTCCGACATCTGCTCGGCCTCCGTCCGGGTCTCCACGACGAGGAAGCGAGCGACGCGGTAGGCGGTCATGCCGAAGACGTGGTCCTGGACCCGGAGGATCCCCCGCTTGTGCCAGGCGGCCCGTACGTCCGCCGGATGGTAGTGCGGGCCGACGACGAGGGGGATCCCCGTGGCGTAGCTCACCGCGGCCGATTGCAGCACCTGGCCGTACCGGTGCGAGTGCGCCTCGATGACGTCCGGCCGGGCCTCCGTGAGCGCCCGCATGAGCCCCGGCATGGTGACGAGCGTCAGATGGGGGAAGATCCGCCGGTAGACCCCGAATCGGTGCACGGGAATGCCCTCGAAGGTGGGGGAGAAGTCCGACCGTCGGTCCCACCGTCCTTCGTCGTACAGGTCGCTCGCGAAGATCTCCACGTCATGACCGAGCGCTCGGTACCCATGGGCGAGCTGGCGGGCGGTCGTTTCGACGCCCCCGGGCGCATCGAAACGGAGCACGACGAGGGCGATCCTCATCGCTCCCCCGCCTCCCGGAACAGCGCTTGGAGCTGGTCGACCACGCGCTCCCAGT
>Ga0326727_10014590_pt1 | contig 17079 bp, 17 predicted proteins | sample MB2enrmetagenome_FD_207643 | JGI IMG/M metagenome (GOLD analysis project Ga0326727, IMG submission 207643) | Lab enriched peat soil microbial communities from McLean, Ithaca, NY, United States - MB29MY | ecosystem: Environmental > Terrestrial > Soil > Wetlands > Peat | place: USA: New York...
GCTCTTAAGAGTTAATCGGCAAGGACGAAGTGCGGAGTCATCCCTGCTACGTCTTGCGCGCCTCGCCAAAGCGCGCCGACAAATACCTCTTCGAGGGAAAAGTTTGGATCGACAAACAGGATATCGCCGTGGCGCGGATCTTCCCCCCTGCTGCATCGCCGGCCAGCGCGCACGCCATCACCGGCAGAACGATGCCGATCCGCATGCAGAATGTCGGTATCCGCCATCAGATCCGGCGAATGTCCGCTTCGGCAAGTGACGAAAGCCAAGTGGCGCCTGCCCGAGGCGCCGGCACCAAACCGGCATCCAAAATAATAAGCCGTTCAAAATCAGGGAATCGGATTTGGGCATCGGCATGCCTTTCTTCAGCCTCGAAGGCCAAAGGGGGCGGTAAGCATGAAAAAAGCACCACTGATTGTTTTGTGCCTCGGAGCGTGTGGGTTCGTTTATGCGCAAAGCGAATCCCGCACCGATCTGATCGAGTCGGCACGCACTCAAAAGGAAGCCAGCCTGACGCCGGAGGAGCCGCCAAAAGCTGAGGCCGGGATCGAATCCATCGAGCACAGCATTCCCTATCGGCTCCTGACGGGCGAGTTGGACGGCTTCGGCCTGGGATTCGGCACCATCATACCCGGCTCCGGCTTTGCCATCCGGCCGAGATACACGCGAACCGATCTGTTGGGCGGCAGACTGACGATGCGGATCGACGCGCTGGGGGCGGTCAATCAATCGTATGCGGGCGGCTTCGCTCTCGCAATGCCCAACCTCTTTGCCGGGCATGCCTTCTGGGATTTCAGCGTCACGCACCGCGACATTTCCGAGATGCCGTACTACGGCCCCGGGCCGAACTCGCGGAAGACCGGGCGCAGCGATTATCGGCTGGAGGACACCAACGTTGAATTCCGCCCGGGCCTTCGCATCTACAAGGGTCTCAGCGCCAGCTTCATCGGCTCCTACCTGGCGGACAACGTGGGCCCGGGCCATGCCTCTCGATACATCTCGACGGAGAAGCAGTACGGCCCGGACGCCGCTCCCGGCATCGACCATCAGACCGACTTCTGGCGCGGCGGCGGGCTCATCGTATATGACTGGCGCGATCAACCCTCCGGGACCACGAGCGGCGGGAGGTATTCGGCTCAGTACGTGCGGTATCTGGATCAGAATCTCAGCCGGTACAGTTTTATGCGGGTGGATCTGGATGCCTGGCAGTACATCCCGCTATTCAATCACACTCACGCGATCGCGCTGCATGGGGCTTCCACGCTGACCGATACGAACGGCACGCAGCAGGTGCCCTTCTACCTCCAGCCGACCCTGGGCGGCCCCGACACGCTGCGCGGATACCGCTTCGACCGGTTCTACGGGAATAACTCGACGATGGCGAGCGCCGAATACTACTGGGACGCGTCTCCGATCCTCCGGATGGTGGCGTTCGCCGATGGGGGAAAGGTTTTCAATTCCTGGAACCAATGGAATTTTCACGCGATCCAAACCGACGTCGGATTCGGATTCCGTTTCCACGGCCAGTTCAGGAACGTTTTCAGTTTAGATACAGGCTTCAGCCACGAGGGGTTTCAAATATGGTTTCGCATGAACAACGCTCTCCAGTCTCGCACGCAGTAATCGGCGCGTTATTCACCTTGGCGATTCTGTTCGCGCCCGCGGCGCGAGGACAGGCGCCGGCCGCACCGAAGTTCTATCCGGACGATCCGCTTTTGCGCGAGCCCGCGCCGCATCCGGTAAAGAAGGTCGCCAAGCGGGACGTCGACGACCTGTACGATTTCCTGGACAACTCGTTCGTTACCCCGCGTAAAGAGGGCAAGATCGCGCGCCAAGGCCCGCATCCGGCGCGCGACGCCAATACGCTTGGCGACGTTCCGGATAACGCCTGGTACACCAACCGGCATTATTATCACCGGATGTCGATCGAAGAACTGAAGCGCGGTCCGGGCAACAGCACGCCGCCGAGTACCGGAACATGGCGCGTCGTCTCGGCGAAAACCAACGGCATGACGCCGGGGTTCGTGATCGAGGACGAGCACAAGAACCGGTATGTCTTGAAGTTCGACCCACCCGAATATCCGGAGCTCGCATCCGCCGCGGATGTCATCGGCAGCAAGGCGCTCTACGCGCTGGGCTACAACACGCCGGAGAATTACATCGTGCATTTCCGCCGCGAAAATCTGGCCATTGGCGAGGGTGTCACGTGGCGCGATGCCGCCGGCAGGAAGCATCCCTTGACCGCCCGCATTGTAGGTGAAATGCTCAAGCCGCAACCCAAGGGACCGGACGGCACGTACCGCGCAATGGCGAGCCGTTATATCGCTGGCAATTTGGCCGGGCCTTTCAGTTACGAGGGGATGAGGACCGACGATCCCAACGACATCATCCCCCACGAAGACCGGCGCGAATTGCGCGGGCTCTACCTTTTCGCGGCGTGGCTGAATCACCACGATACGAAAGCCGTCAACTCGATGGACTCACTGGTCGATGAAAACGGGCTTCGATATTTGAAGCACTACCTGCTCGATTTCGGCGACATCCTGGGCAGCGACGGTGTCGAACCGAAATTCGCGTGGTCGGGGCACGAGTATACCATCGACGGCAAAGCCGCCCTAGTCGAGATGATGACCTTCGGATTTGACGTGCCGCGCTGGCAGCGGGCCGATTGTCCGAATTACAAGGGCGTGGGGCGGTTCGACTCGTCGTCGTTCGACCCTCTGAAATGGAAGCCGAACTATCCGAACCCTGCGTTTTGGCTGATGGATCGCGAGGACGCGTTCTGGGCGGCGAAGCAGGTGGCGGCCTTCACCGACGCGGAAATTCGGGCTCTGGTCGAGACCGGAGAGTACAGCGACCCGCGCGCGGCCCAGTGGATTAGCGACTCGCTGATCAAGCGCCGGGACAAGATCGCCGCAGCCTGGTTTTCGCGAGTGTTGCCGCTGGACAAGTTCGCCGTGGTGGATGGCAAGCTGACGTACGAGGATCTGGGCGCCGGTCAGGAAATCGGAAACGGCCGGTACTCGGTACGCTGGACAAGCTGGGATCGTAACGGCCACGCCACCGTTTTACCGGACACAACCGGCACGCAGGTTCCCGAGTTCGGCGCCGACACGCAGTACCTCGCGGCTACGATCCAGCCGGCAGGCGCCGGCAATGACGATCCGGTAACGGTGTACCTGCGCCGCGGACAAACCATCCCGGAAGTAGCCGGAATCGACCGGAGATGAGCGATGCAGTCCGCCGCCCAGACCGTCGCTATCGCTTCCGCGGCCGCTCCGGAGCCAGCCGGAGGCGTCCTTCGCTGCGAAAACCGATCAGTCGCGTCCGGCACACAGACGCATGCGCGGATTGCCGATGACGTTGCCCAGCAGGCAGCGCGGCGCATCGGCACGATGGCCATTCTTACCGCCGTAACCGTGGCGGGAGCCGCGTTCTTGCAGCAGGCACTGCAACCCGAGATGGCCGCGGCGCAGCAGACGCCGCTCTTTCGTCTAAGCGCGCTGTTTTGGGTCCTGGCAGGCGTGGGGCTGGCAGCGCTCCAGCGCGCCGAGATCGTCAGCCCGCAGGATTTATTAGACCTGGGCCTGGTGTTCGAAGTGGCCGGGTCGTGCACGCTCGCTCTGATGGAAAATGCCATGCCGTGGCCCGATTCCGCGGTTCGCGGATCGACCATCGTCGCGGCCTGGATCGCTATCTGTATGGTGGTGATCCCCAACCGGCCCTGGAAGAGCATCACCGCAGCCCTCACCTCGGCCGCGGCCGTTCCCTGCGCACACCTGGTCGCGGCACAGATTCTCGGCTATCCGTCATTGCCGTGGAACCGCTTGGCCAGCTACGCGCTGGGCCCTGTCTTGGTTGCCGGATGGACTCCCTTCATCAGCACGCGGATTCACAGGCTGCAGGAGGATTTGATCCGCACGCAGGATTTCGGCAGCTACCACTTGGAGAAGCTGCTGGGGCGCGGCGGCATGGGCGAAGTGTGGCTTGCCCGCCACCGCTTTCTCCGCCGCGAGGCCGCTGTAAAACTGGTGCTGGCCGGTCTTTTGGAGCGAGCCGGTGCTTCCGAGCGGCGGCATATCCAAAAGCGATTCGAGTCGGAAGCGCAGGCGATCGCATCTCTGCGCTCGCCCCACACGGTGGCGATTTACGATTACGGCCTTGCGGAAAATGGATCGCTCTACTATGCCATGGAGTACCTGAACGGGCTGGATGCGGCAACTCTGGTGAACGAGTACGGCCCGCAACCGGCCGGCCGGGTCGTCTCGTTCCTACGGCAGGCCTGCGAATCGCTCGAAGAAGCTCACGACGCGGGACTGGTCCACCGCGATATCAAACCCAGCAATCTTTTCCTCTGCCGGCTCGGCAAGCGCACTGATTTCGTCAAGGTGCTGGATTTCGGATTGGTCAAAGAACTGGCCCGTGCGACGCAGAGCGCTTTGACGACTACCGGGACTAGCGGAACGCCGGCCTTCATGTCGCCCGAACAGGTGCGCGGCGAAGAAGTCGATGCGCGCGCCGATATTTATGGTCTCGGTTGTATGGCTTACTTCCTGCTGACCGGTGGCGTTGTCTTCAACAAACCGAATGCCATGGCGATGGCGATGGCGCACCTCACGGATCGGCCGGACCCTCCCTCAGCGCGTTCGGAGCTGCCCATTCCAGAATCGCTCGAGCGCGCCGTAATGGCCTGTCTCGAAAAGAAACGCGAGGACCGTCCCCAGTCCGTCGCCGAGCTTCGCGCCATGCTGGACGCCTGCACGGGCGTCGCCCCCTGGACGGACGCGGACGCGAACCAGTGGTGGGCGCTGCACCGGCCTGAGCCCGTGCGAAAGGCGGCGTGATGAGCGCCGGCGGCCAAGCCCCCGAGCGCGCCCAGACCCGGCTCGCGATGACCGTGGCGGGCCTGATGATGGCGCACCAGGTCGCCGGCAAGGCTTCGCGCGATGCGATTTTTCTCTCCCAGTTCCGCACCTCCGATTTGCCGGCAATGGTGACGGTGGCGGCCATCGCGGCCGTAGCGGCGAGCATGCTGGGCAGCCGGATGCTGGTGCGGCTCGGCCCGCGACGCGTCGCTCCCCTGTCCTTCGCTGCCAGCAGCGTGCTTCAGTTTGCCGAATGGCTGCTGCTCGGCTACAGCGCGCGCATCGCCGCCTGCGTGATCTATCTGCACGTCGTTGCATTCGGGGCGGTCCTCATCTCGGGCTTCTGGTCGCTCATGAACGAATCGTTCGAACCGCGATCGGCCAAGAGTTTATTCGGCAGGATCGGCGGGATGGGCACGCTCGGGGGCTTCTGTGGAGGCCTGCTCGCCGAGCGCGTGGCTGCATGGTTCGGGGCGTCGGATGTCCTGCTGCTGCTCGCCATGCTGCACCTGGCGTGCGCGGCCCTGCTGTGGCAGGCGTCTCCCGCAAAATCGGCGGGCCAGGACAGGCCGATGCCGGACCCGCCCAGTCCGCTCGATGCGGTGCAACGCTATCCGTTTTTGCTGGTTTTGGCGGGTCTCGTGATCGCCGCATCGTCGGGCACCGCGCTGCTCGATTTCGTGTTCAAAGCGCAGGCTGCGCAGACAATCGGGCGCGGAGCGCCGCTGCTGCGCTTCTTCGGACTGTACTACACCGCCACCAGTCTCCTGACATTCCTGATGCAGACATTTGTGGCGCGGCCTTCGGTACAACGCGCGGGTCTGGCGGTCACGGCCGGCACGCTGCCCGCCACCATTTCGCTGGGTAGCCTCCTGGGGTTGTTGATCCCCGGATTCCCGGCGCTGAGCGCGGTGCGCGGAATCGAAATCCTGATGCGCGGTTCGCTCTACCGCTCCGCTTACGAGCTCTTCTATACCGCGGTGCCGCCGGCCGACAAGCGCTCGGTGAAATCGCTGATCGATGTGGGCGCCGACCGCGCGGGCGACGCCGTTGGCTCCGCAGGCGTCAGCTTGATGCTGGTGCTGGCGCCCGGACGGTACGGTCCAATCCTGGCGCTCGCTTCCGCGATATCGATGGTCGCGTTGCTCCTCGCGGCCCGGCTCCAGCGCGGATACCTTCGCGCGCTCGAAAAGAGCCTGGTGGAGCGCGCCATCGAGCTCGACCCATCTTGGATCGACGACTCCGCAACGCGCTCGGTTTTTCTGGAGTCGATCAAAATGCCGCTCCCGCCGTTCCCCGTCCAGAGCGCGCCACCAGCTCCCAGGCCGCCGCCACCGGCCGCCGGCGATTCATTCCTTCGCCGCGCCGCCGATCTTCGATCGGGCGACGCCCTCCGGGCGAGCCGCGCCGCGGGCGAACTTGGCCCCGACGATTGGGCGCTCGCTCCGCTCCTTATGAATCTGCTGGCTTGGGACGAAGCCATGCCCGCCGGGCGCGATGCTCTGGAGCGCATGGGCCCCAAGATCATCGGGACGCTGGTTGACACTTTGCTCGACCCCGGGCGCGATTTCGTGGTCCGGCGGCGCCTGCCGCGGGTGCTGGCCTATCTGCCCTCGCCGCGCACGGTCGATGGCCTCTTCGCGGCCCTGGAGGATCAGCGTTTCGAGGTTCGCTTCTATGCCGGCCGCGCACTCTATTTATTGCTCAGAGATCACCCCGATCTCATGGTCGCTCCCGAGCGGGTGTGGGCCGCCGTAAATCGGGAGTTGTCTTTGCAGCGGCCCGTCTGGAACAGCCATCGCTTGCTCGATCGCCGGGGCTCGCAGGAAAAGGAGTGGTTCTTCGACGATCAGCTCCTCGATCGCGCCGACCGAAATCTCGAACACCTGTTCACACTGCTCGCTCTTCTGCTGCCCGGCGATGCCGTGCGCATTGCCTTTCGCGCGCTCCATACCGATGACCGGCAGCTCAAAGGCACCGCTTTCGAATACCTGGAAAGCGCGACTCCGGCCGATACGCGCCACCTTCTGCTTCCCCTGCTCGAAGCCGACGCCGCAAACCGGACGCGCGCCACGGCCGCCGACGGCGCGCTGCGAAATCTGTTGGCAACCAAGGCCCGGGTGAATGAAAGTGTGAAACTCGAGCCGCTACATCAGGAGGCACGGCAATGACTGCCCTCAAATCGTTGACGACCATCCGGTTTCCCTCGACTACGCCGAGGAGCCGGCTGGAGCAATTACTGGCGCACCTGGCGGACGTACGGGCCGGCGAAGGCACCGGCGCTTTGCTCTTCGCGGTGAACCTGTTTCTGCTCCTCGGTGCCTACTACATGTTGAAGACGGCGCGCGAAGCGCTGATCCTGACGCAAGGCGGCGCCGAGGTGAAGTCGTATTCGGCGGCGGGGCAGGCGGTGCTTCTTCTCGCGATCGTTCCGCTTTACGGAGCGTTCGCCTCGCGAGTGGGCCGTATCCGCCTGGTCACGGGCGTGATGCTGTTTTTCGCGTCGAATCTCGCGGTCTTCATCGTCTGTGGCAGGATGGGCCTTCGCGAAGGAGTCGCATTCTTCCTCTGGGTGGGGGTGTTCAACGTGATGGTGATCACGCAGCTTTGGGCGTTCGCCAACGATCTCTATACGCAGCGCCAGGGAGAGCGCCTGTTTCCGCTTTTGGGCTTGGGCAGCTCGCTGGGCGCCTGGGCCGGGGCGGTCGCGGCAACCAGGCTCATCCGCTCGGCGGGGCCATACGGTCTGATGACTGGCGGCGGGCTCCTGCTGATCTTGTGTACGGCGTTGACGGCGTGGATCAACCGCCGGCACGTCTCCCAAGGGGACCCGAAAGCGCGGCAAGTCGCGGTGCAGCCTCTGAGTAAAGATGGCGGCTTCGAGCTGATCTTTCGCGATCGCTACCTGCTGACGATCGCTGCGTTAGTCGTGCTCCTGAACATCGTCAACAGTTCGGGCGAGTTCCTGTTGAGCAAGCTGGTGGTGGCTGAGGCGGCTCGAACGTTCCCCGGCGCTGCCATGGCGGCCGCGCGCGCGCGGTTCATCGGCGGGTTCTATGGCTCGTACTTCGCATGGGTGAATATTGCCGCGTTCGTGCTGCAAAGTTTCTTCGTTTCGCGGATCTTCAAAACCATCGGCCCCGGCGGCTCGCTATTCGTGGGCCCCACGATCGCCATGGTGGGTTACTCCGTGATTCTGGTCGCGCCGCTCCTGGGACTGGTCCGGGTCCTGAAGATTCTCGACAATAGCTGCGACTACTCGATCCAAAACACGGCGCAACAGGCTCTGTTCCTACCCACGTGCCGGGAAGCGAAGTACAAAGCCAAGGCGGCAATCGACGCCTTCTTCAAGCGATTCGGCGACGTATTACAGGCCGGCGTCGTTTATGTGGGAACCGCCCTGGGATTTGCGATACCGTCCTTTGCCGCGCTCAATCTGGCGTTCACCGTGATTTGGGCGTGGCTCGCGACACGGCTCGCCCGCGAGTATAGGAAGCAGTCGCAGCGCCCAAGTGAAGTGCGCACTTTGGCATTGCACGCGTGATTTCCCCCAAAAGTGGAGTAGGGCGTCCACGCTTTGTAATCTTTTCAAAACCGTTGCGGCTCCCGTAAGCTGAAAACGGGATACAAGTGCAACGGCTTTTCTCCAACTTCGCAGACGGCTGGCCTGGCGCCGGGCTTTTGACGCAGCGTTTGCTGGTCGGCTCTGCTCTGTTGTACTGCGTGGCCGCGACACCCAGTGGCACAGTTGCGGCGCCGCAAGCTTTCAGCGGTCAGCTTTCAGCGATCAGCTTCCGATTTGTGACAAATTCGCCGGTTGGGCATCGTGGATGTCCTTCAGCGAGCCGGCAGTTCCGGAGGTTCAACGGCTGAGCGCTGACGGCTGATCGCTGATCGCAAACCCGAGAATCTTCGCGCGCCGCGAAGATTCTCGGGTTTTGTAATACAGTTGCGGCGCCGCAAGCGATCGGAGCGCTGGCCGGCCTCCCGCTCATTGCCGGTTTGTGGACGCCGGCCGCCGGAGTTGTGACGGCGTGCGCCGAGGCGTGGGTCGCCTTCTCGTCGCCCGCCCAGGCGGGTATTCCCGCCGCATTGGCGGTTCTGGGCGTGACGCTGGCGCTGATCGGGCCCGGAGAGTGGTCCGTCGATGCCCGGCTTTACGGCAGAAAGCATATCGTCCCTCCCAGGCTTTAGCAGGGTGGCGCCGGACGCCCGATTCGCGCGCGACGCCTCGTGCCAGCGGGTCCAAGGGGATCCGCGCGGGCCCGAGCGCCCGCCCAACAGGCGCGTTTTACTTTCCCCTGAAAGTGGTAGTGCCAGCTTGAACCATCCGACCACTTCCACCCGCGACTAAATAGGGTTTTCGGCGAGCAGCAAAAAGCGCACAATCAGTTTTAAGCGAGGACAACATGGCAACCGCAGCAGTAATCGATTTCGGGTCTTTTTCGAGCCTCTCGGGCGCCGGGCGGGTTCAGTCACGGTTGGTATCGCGGATCGAACTCGGTGAGCTCGTGGACGCCGGGTGCGACCAAGGCTCGCCAGAATTTGAAGGGATCGTGGGGTCAAGCCCGGCGCTGCGCGCAGTCCTGGATCAAGTTCGGATGGTGGCGCCCACCGGCTCCACGGTGCTGATTGCAGGCGAAACCGGTACGGGCAAGGAACTCATTGCGCGCGCTATCCACGTGCACAGCGAACGCCGGAATCGGCCATTCGTGAAAGTGAACTGTGCGGCCATCCCGGCGGAGTTGCTCGAGAGCGAGCTCTTCGGGCACGAGAGAGGCGCGTTCACGGGCGCGCTGGCGCAGCGCATAGGCCGCTTCGAGGCGGCCGACGGCGGCACGCTGTTCCTGGATGAGATCGGCGACATGCCCCTACACCTGCAGACCAAGTTGCTGCGGGTTCTTCAGGAGCAGGAGTTTGAGCGGGTAGGCGGCAACCGGACTATCCGCGTCGACGTGCGGATTGTCGCCGCAACCAATCGCGACCTGAAGGGGATGGTTGAGGAGAACAAGTTCCGGGCGGACCTGTACTACCGGCTGGCCGTCTTTCCAATGAACGTTCCTCCCTTGCGGGAGCGCCGCGAGGACATTCCCTTGCTCACCCGCTACTTCGTCCAGAAGCATGCGAAGCGCATGGGCCGCAACATCGAGAGCATTCCGACGCATGCGATGGAGGCGCTCACCGACTACGACTGGCCGGGCAACATTCGCGAACTGCAGAACGTCATCGAGCGGTCAGTAGTTCTGAGCGACGGGCCTGAGCTCCACGTTGCCTTGCCGGAGATCGATGGCAAGTCCGCCCCTGTGGCGCTGCACGGCCGGGCTTCGAATGTGACGGAGCTATCCGAGCGCGCGCGCATACTGCAGGTGTTGAAGGAAACCAAGGGAATGGTCGGAGGAGCGAATGGGGCAGCCGCCCGGCTCGGGCTGAAGCGGACGACCCTGCAATCACGCATGCGGAAATACAACATCGCTCGCCTCTTTCAGTGAGCGAGTGGCCCACCACCGAGGTAATCCATGGCACCCTGCCACATCACTTTACGTATGAGTTCAGTACATGCGGTCCGAACTGGTTACGGCGATACTTCCTCGCCCAGTGACGGAACTTCGAGCGTTTCAAGTAGCGTGCCTCCGCCAGTGCCGACCGACCCGCCCGCTTCGATGAACCGCATCGGTCCGCGCCATGACCGTAATGTGCGGGATTTGTCGGTGGGCCCTGTGGCATCTGCTTACGTCAGACGCCGAATCTCGGCGTCCGCCCGGTGGGAACGAGGCTTTCCAGAGCGAATTCGAGCATTGTCCTCTGCAAATGATCATGTGCAAACGGGTGGAATGCTAACTGCTGACGTGATTTCATCCTGTGGGCTAAAACGCATGAACACGGCCATCAAATTCAGGATCGATCTCCCTAATCACGAACTCTCGACGAACCCCGCTCGAACCCCGGGTCGTGCGACATCCAAGATCTTCTCGAAATGTGCCCGGAATCTATATGCCGCCCTGGCTTTCGCTGCCCTCGCCTGCGTGGCGCCCTGCCAGGAGATCTCCCGAATCGAGCCGACGCAGGCAGATCCTCACATGCAGCCCGAAAGTAGTGACCCTTCCGAACGCGAGAGCCGTCACATCCTTGGCATTCTTCCCAACTATAGAACCTTCCCGAGCCTCTACAATTACGAACCTCTGACCAGCCGCGAGAAGTTTAAGATCGCCTCCGAAGATAGCCTCGACCGTGGAACGTTCGTCTTAGGAGCCTTATTCGGCGGCTTGGGTCAGTTGACGGACAGTAACAAATCGTTTGGCCGGGGCGGCGCCGGGTTTGCCAGGTATTTTGGAGCCTCTTATGGGGATCTTCTGATCGGCAATTACATGTCAGAGGCGGTTTATCCATCCATCCTGCACCAGGATCCTCGATACTTCCGGCGCGGCGCCGGAAGCGGCCGCTCCAGGTTCGCCTACGCCATCTCGCAGATCTTTTGGACCCATCGCGACTCCGGTGGTAGTCAGTTTAACTACTCCGAATGGCTTGGGAACTCAACCGCGGTAGCGATATCGAATGCCTATTACCCGGATCAACGGAGCGCCGGCAGCTCAATATCGAAACTGGCGATGCAGATCGGCGTCGATGCGGTCGGCAACGTTCTGAAGGAATTCTGGCCGGACCTGCGGCACAAATTCAGCCAAAAGTCGCCAAACCAACTAACCGCTGGAGGAAAGTGATGAAATTTCTCTTACCGTATGACAAAACACGGATTCCTGTCGAGATTGCGGAACAGAACTTTGTGGGTTCACTATCTCGAAAGTGGAGTCCTACCGGCCCGACTTATCCCAGCCGGAGTTAGTCGAAGCATCACTGGATCACCCGATAGGAGGTCCCAGGTTGGAGGACCTTGTTCGGGGCAAGAAAAACATCGTCATCATCAGCTCCGACCACACGCGTCCCGTGCCTTCCAAGATCATTACGCCCATCCTGCTGCGACGGATTCGCGCAGCCCAGCCGGACGCGGCCATAAAGATTCTGGTCGCAACCGGCTTTCACCGTCCCTCCACGCGTCAGGAATTGATCGACAAATACGGGCAGGAGATTGTCGATCGCGAGCAAATTGCGATGCACGTCTCCACGGACGACGCCGCTATGGTCAAAATCGGCACGCTTCCGTCCGGAGGCGAGTGCATCGTCAACAGGATTGCAGTGGAGGCGGACCTGTTGCTTGCGCAGGGGTTCATTGAGCCCCATCTGTTTGCCGGTTTTTCCGGGGGCAGGAAGTCGGTGCTGCCCGGAATCTCTTCCTACAAGACCATCATGGCCAATCATTGCAGCGAGTTCATCAATTCCCCTAACGCGCGCCCCGGCATTCTCCATGGCAATCCGATTCATCAGGACATGCTCTACGCCGCAAAAACCGCCGGCCTTCGGTTTATCGTCAATGTGATTCTGAATGGCGAAAGAGAGATCATCGCTTCTTTTGCAGGGGATTTTGAGGCGGCGCATGCGAAGGGGTGCGAATTTCTTACTTCACTCGCTTCCATACCGAGAGTTCAGTGCGATATTACGGTCGTCACCAATGGCGGGTATCCGCTGGATCAGAACATCTATCAGGCGGTGAAGGGCCTCACCTCGGCCGAAGCCACCAACAAGGTGGGCGGCGTCATCATTATGCTGGCCGGCCTGGCGGACGGCACCGGCGGCAAGGGTTTTTATAACAACCTGGCACAGTCCAAGACCCCGAAGGAGTACCTGGACCGGGTGTCGCATGTGAACCGCAGACATACCGTCGCCGACCAGTGGGAGTCCCAGGTACTCGCGCGCATCCTGAACCAACATCACGTGATTATGGTCTCGGATCTGATTCAGCCTGAAATCGTAACCAACATGCATATGGAACATGCCAAAACATTTGACGAGGCATTGCGGCGCGCGTATGAAATGCAGGGCAATACAGCCAAAGTGTCAGTTATCCCCGATGGGCTGGCGGTAATCGTCCGTTAGTCATCGGAACATTGGGTGCACCGATCGAGTCCGGAGAGAAAGCGAGGTCAACATGCTAAAACAAGACGATGAATTAGCGGCGTCGTCTCCTATACAACCTCATACCTCCAAATGGTTTGGCACGTATGATGGGAATCATTCATGTTCATCGGCTGTTGGACGTGAACTCTCGCGCGGAATTGTTTGACGATATTGATGGGTCACGCATCGGGAAGCGTGCAGACTATGGCGAGATAGCGATGGGTCTCAACTTCATGCCTGCGCGGTCCGTTAACTTCCGTCCCGAAGTTCGTTGGGACGTCGCGGGCAGTCCTGTGTTTGGTCCGACAACCGCATCGCATCTCCAGAGCCATCAGTGGACGTATGCCTCCGAGGTGCTTGGCAAATTTTAAATGCATAACAGCTCTGCAACCATTTATTTGTCCAGGCACTGCAAGACGGCATGGAATGTGGAGGGGCGCCTACAGGGTACGATTGATTTGCCGCTGGCCGAAGTTGGAATCAAGCAGGCAATTGCGAACCTCGCTGTGATTCGCGATCTCGGCGTGCGCCGCATCGTGTGCAGCACCGCCCGTCGAGCTCACGAAACGGCACGGCTGTATGCAGATTCGCTGGGATTGCCGATTCACAACACGCCAGGATTGCGCGAGTTGGATCACGGAAAATGGGAAGGAAGGAAGACGGAGGAACTGCTACTCGATCCGGACTCCGGGTACGCGAATTGGCTTTCGGACCCAGGATGCGTTGGAATACCTGGCGGTAGCGAACGTGTACTGACGGCACAGCAACGTGCCGCAGAGGCCGTACGAAACGCCGCGTTATCATTTCGCGCCGAGTCGGTTCTGATCATTGGACACAAACACATCAATGCTCTACTGATGTGCGCGTTGTTGAAGGAGCCGCTCGCGAGATTCGGGAGCCACATCGTCGAGGACGCGCTACCGCACCTGCTTGCTACCGACGTCATTGAAGGACTTTGTTCGGGAGGTGAGCGGGACGCAACGTGGACAAGTGAATTTATCCCTCGCGCCTCGAATTGGGGTAATTAAGGCCAAAGTGGATGCCTTCCGGCGTAGCAGCAGCGTGCCGCGAGGAAGTGCGCGCAACTCTTGATGCAAGGGGCGCGGGCTGCGCTTCGGCGCGTGCCACCGGCACATGCCCAACCCAGTGGGCTCTCGCCCGTGCGCCGCGGGGAAGCCGTTTATTTGGAAGAACGAGGTATGGGCAGGCCGATTGCACGACATCACGGTCGGAACTGGACTGGACCTGCGTTGGAGGTGAAATGAACGAGACGAATACCATTCATTCGAGGCTGCCCTCTGCGATGCAAGAGTCCGAGGCAGGCCCACACGTTTATTCGAGCCAAACGCCGGCCGCTCGTGCCGGCGACTCACGGCACGAATCCTGTCACATTCTAGTTCACACCGACGGCCCGATGAGTGGTCCGTTCGCGGCGTTGAAACCGCGGGGCCTGAGCGGCGGTTTGATCCCGCTCGCGGCCGCGATCGCGCTGCTGTATTACGGACGGCATTTCCTGGTGACGGTATGTACCGCCGTCATCATCAATTTCATTCTGGAACCGTTCGTGGGCCTGCTGACCCGCGTGCGCGTGCCCCGCGCGCTGGCCAGCTTCATTGTGTGCTCGTTTGCCGTCTGCGCGGTTTACCTCGCCGGACTGGGTGTGTACAGGCAGGGAGCCACGCTGGTGGAGGACGTGCCCAAGTACGCGGAGCGCATTGGGGACCTCTCGGACGGAGTGCTGACGAAGGTGGAGAACATGGAGCAGGCAGCTCACGCAATGGTGGCGCGGAGACGCCTGAGCCAGCCCTCGCACAAGGCACCACCGAAAAGGCCGAGCACGCCCGAGCCGGTCATGCCGGCGGCTCCCGCACCCGGAGTTCAGGAGGTGCACATTCAACCTGAGCGTCCGCCACTCGTCGAGTTCCTCCACTCGCATCTCGCCTCGCTATACGAAACACTGCTGATGGCCTCGTTCGTGCCGTTCCTGGTGTATTTCATGTTGAGTTGGCGCGACTACATCCAGCCCGCCTTCCTCCAACTGTTCGAAGGACCCGACCGGATTGCGGCTGCCACGAGCCTGGACGGCATCGCCTCAATGGTGCGGGCGTTCGTGGTCGGCAACTTCCTGCTGGGCCTGCTGCTGGCCGTCGCGAGCACGGTTTTTTTCTGGGCGTTTCCGCTGCCATATCCGATGCTGATCGGGCCCTTGAGCGGGTTTCTGAGCCTCGTGCCTTCCGTCGGAGTTCCACTGGCGCTGGCCCCGCCGCTGCTGGCGGCGCTGGCTGTGTACAGCACGCCGGCGCCTTACCTGATCATCGTGGGCGTGGTGGCGCTCATTCATCTTCTAACGATGAACCTGCTCTACCCGAAGATCGTGGGCCAGCGCGTCCACTTGAACCCGCTGGTGGTTGCCGTGGCGCTGATGTTCTGGAGCGTGCTGTGGGGCGCGGCCGGGCTGATCCTGGCAATCCCGCTGACCGCCGGCGTCAAAGCCGTCTGCGACCACGTGAAAAGCTTGGAACGCTACGGGCGGCTGCTGGGGGATTGATTCGATACCCTCCCCCGGAATCCACAGCGCCGCCGTTGTGATTCCGGCGGCAACGTGGACTTCGAAGAACTGGCGGAGTATTGACTCTCAAGCGCCGGTGCCCGCCCAACAGGGGCGTTCTACCTTCCCCTGAAAGTGCGTTGGAGGCGCTCACCAACTACGACTGGCCGGGCAATATTCGCGAACTTCAGAATGTCATCGAGCGATCGGTAGTTCTGAGCAATGGGCCTGAGCTCCACGCCGCCTTGCCGGAGATTATTGGCAGGTCCGCACCTATCGTGTTGCATGGCTCGGCTTCGAATGTGACGGAGCTATCCGAGCGCGCGCGCATACTGCAGGTGTTAAAGGAAACCAAGGGAATGGTCGGGGGAACGAACGGGGCGGCCGGTCGGCTCGGGCTAAAGCGGACGACCCTGCAATCACGCATGCGCAAATATAACATCGCTCGCCTGTTTCAATGAGCGATCGGCAAAACACCGGCGGTCACCCGTCGCCCTGGGCCGCCACATAATACATTCGCACGACGATGCTGCCGCGGTGCCGTATTCGTGTGCCCCGGTGGCCGATTCTGGAACATTCCGGAGCCCCTGACGGCGTCAAAACCGGCGGAATTGCTGCTGATCTAAACCGGCGCTAACAGCATGATCTACACCATGGCTGGTGCGCGATCCTGAATCCGATACCAAGGCGAAAAGCAGGCACCGACGCGGGGTCGAGTTCCAGGGGAGATGTTGGCCCTGAAATGTCCTTGCGACACCTTGACGCGCGATTAGCTGAGGAGCAACGCCAATGAGGTTTCGCCCTTCGAATCTAACTGCACCGTCGGATGGCAGGATGAATCCGTTGAGGACATTCGCCAACGTCGACTTGCCAGCACCATTAGGCCCGATTAGGCCGATGACTTCGCCCGCATCACCCGTTGCATTAATGTCATCGAGAATGAGGCATCCGTTGATCCGATACGAGATATGCTCGATGGTAAGAATCATTCCAATCGGTTCGCACTCGGTCCGAACTCTATGACGGGCCCGGCGATTCCCCTCCTTCGCATCAACAGAACGACAATCAGAACCACATTTAGAGTTATCTGCTGGATTGGGCCAACGAGCTCTGGCATCGAACCGAGGGACCGTGATGACTCATTGAGCACGACTAATACACCGGCACCTGCAAACATCGCCCATGGGTTGCCGCCAGTCCTACTTAGTTCTACTGTGTCAGAAATCATCGGCGCAAACGACAACATAAAGGGCAACAGGGAAGCTGCTGCACCAAGAATCGAGCGATCCGGATACGCAGTGTGGCTATGGAATGTGGGTTATGCCGTTGGGCGCGAACTCTTCGCCCCCCGCGGCCGGAAGTGGGGAGGTATCGGGGCGGCGCGTAGCCCAAGATGGCCGACGTGGGCTGAGGGGGAAAAACGGCTCCTTTCCGCCATCAAGAAACCGTAAGCCGGAATACACAATGTTCCGTGGTGGTGAAATCCCAGCCAGTTGCGGCCTTCATAATGACCCAATGCGAGTTCCTGTTTCAGTTCCTCGTAGTCGCGCTCGATCACCCAGCGCTGCTTGCTGATCCCGACCAACCGTTTCGACGAGAGCTTCACTGGCTTGCGGTTGTTACCTGCTGGATCGGTTGTTCGGGACGCGCTTACGGGTT
>Ga0326727_10014592_pt1 | contig 17076 bp, 14 predicted proteins | sample MB2enrmetagenome_FD_207643 | JGI IMG/M metagenome (GOLD analysis project Ga0326727, IMG submission 207643) | Lab enriched peat soil microbial communities from McLean, Ithaca, NY, United States - MB29MY | ecosystem: Environmental > Terrestrial > Soil > Wetlands > Peat | place: USA: New York...
AGTCCACTGACCGCCGAGTCCTTGCCGCCATCGACGAAGTAAAGCAAGAAATAGAGACGCAATACGCGAATGAACGGCGGGACGACAGGAAAGCGCCTTGGCAGACGCGGAGTTCACCGCGGTCGCGTCAGAGTGACTGTCGCTAAGAGTCGTCGAGCCACAAACATTCTGCGGGGGTTCTGCGGGGGTCGTATCTTCGATCAAAACGACAACTTCTTTAGTTTCTGGTGGGCGGTGCAGGATTCGAACCTGCGACCTTCTGGGTGTAAACCAGACGCTCTAACCAGCTGAGCTAACCGCCCGCGCGCGGCGTCAAAACGACCACTGACGTCGCCACTGACATCATCGCACGGGGGCTGCTGTGCTCTGTTTCGGCGCCGGGGCTCCGGCCTGCTGGCGATGGTAATCGGCGGTGATCTGCCGGGCGATTTTATCGGCTACATCCGCGCTGGCGCCGAGAAACTTGCCGCCGAGGCTTTCCTCGGTGGCCGACCAGATGACGTCGCCCGCGCGGTTCACCAGCCGGACCGCCGCGAACGCCTCATGCCTGTGCTCCTCGATGTTGGTCGATTCGCTCTCGCCCACGCCGATTCCGGCGCTGTGACTCTCGCCCTCGCTGTAGTGGTACGAATCGCCGGAGCGTTGTGAGCTGCTCGCCTGGGTGTGCATGTTCAGGTCGTCGCTGGAGTGAAAATGATCCGTATAGATTTTGTCGTTGGCCGCGCCCTTGAGAACGGCGTCGGCGCGGTCGGGATTCTCGGTGACGATGAAGAGCTTCGTCTTCTGCAGGCTGACCATGACCATGTCGCGGAACTGCGCCGCCGTTTCACCACCGGTCAGCACGTCCACATAGATTCGCCGGACGGCGGGGAGATCCTTTGCCGCGGGCAATTCCTCGGTGGTTTCGGGTTTGTCCACCTGCAGCCGCGCGGGAGCGGCCCTCGACGACGCGGCCGTCGAAGGATCGTCCGCTTCCGGTGCAACCGCCAACAGCAACGCCGCAGCCAGGAAAACTGTCAGCATCAGCCTTTGCCCGCTTTGCGCGCCTCTTCGTCCTGGAACTCCACGCGGCGGCCGGTGCGCGCTTCCAGACTGACCAGCGCGCTGCGAATGTCCTCCTTGTTGACGCGGAAGATCAGCGCCTGATGTTTGCCGTTTTCGTCGGTGTATCCGACGGTCAGGAAATGCGCGCGGCTCTTGCTGAGCAGGAACAGCGGCGAGACGATGACCGCGGCGAGATAGCGGCGATCCACTTTCTGCCCGTATTCGAGCAGGTCGATGGTCTCGTACGGCACGCGCCAGCTCGCGCCTTTGGAGTAGAAAACGAAGAACTGCTCGTCGGTGGTCTGGGCGCGTCCGGAACAGCCCTGCGGGATCTGCGCGATGGTCCCGCCAACGTATTCCACGCGGAACCCCGGCTGACCGCCAGCGGCAACGCAGGCGCCCAGCGCCAGCAGGAAAACTGCTTTTCGCAGGGACATGATTCTTCTCTTCGGGCTGTAGTCTGGTTGCGGCGCGGCTGGGCTTTTCTCATATAGAATGTCCGCAATGCGCAGCGTGGTGCTGATTCACTGGAAACCGCCGGAAGCGGGGCCGCACGCCGAGGCTCTGCGCCAGGCGGGGATCGCCGTCAGGGTGGTGGAGCCGAAGGACGGACGGGCGGTTCGCGCACTGGGCGAGCGGCCGCCGGATGCGTTTCTGATCGACCTCAGCCGCCTGCCCTCGCAGGGCCAGGCGGTGGGCATCGAATTGCGAAAAACCGCGGCCACGCGCCGGATTCCGCTGGTCTTCATCGGCGGCGATGCGGCGAAGACGGAACGGGTGCATCGGGTGTTGCCCGACGCGGCGTTCGTGTCCTGGTCCGAACTTCCCGGGGCACTCGAGGACGCCATCCGCGGCGCTCCCGCAAAACCGGCGTCGCCAAACACGATGGCCGGCTATTCCGGAACGCCATTGCCGAAGAAGCTCGGCATCCGGCCGTCCACGGTGGTGGCGCTGCTCGGCGCGCCGGAGGGATTCGAGGGGAAACTCACGCCGCTGCCCGCGGGCGTGCGCGTACAGAGGAAGACACGCGCGGCCGATCGCGTGCTGTTCTTCGTGGATTCCGTGGCCGGCCTGAAACGCGGATTTGCCGCGGCTGCGCGTACCGTTCAGGACGGTGGCGGATTGTGGATCTGCTGGCCGAAGAAGGCCTCGGGCATCAGGACCGACGTGACCGAGACCATTGTTCGCGAGTACGGCCTCGCCGCCGCGTGGGTGGATTACAAGATCTGCGCGGTGGACGAGACATGGTCCGGCCTGCAGTTCGCCAGACGGCGCTGAGCGCTACCAGATGCGGCAGGCTTCGGCGCGCACCATCGGCTGGCCCGCTTTGCATCCAAAGGCCTTCGCGAAATCCGGGAGGTCCGCCATCACTCCGTTCACCCGATACTGCAGCGGCGAGTGCGGATCGGTGATGGCGCGCATGCGCAGCACCTCCGGCCGCTCGGCCCCACAGGCCCACTGCGCATAGCCGACGTAGAAGCGCTGATCCGGCGTCAGTCCGTCGATGGGCGTCAGCGTGTAGTTCTTCGTCGCGGCCTTCCATGCGAGCCACGCCAGCAGCGTGCCCCCGATGTCCGCAATATCCTCTCCCGAAGTCAGCTTGCTGTTGATCTTGATATCGTCCACCACGGTGTACTGCGCGTACTGATTGCGTACGCAGTTCACGCGCTTCTCAAACTCCTCGGCATCCTTCGCGGTCCACCAGTCCTTCAGGTTGCCCTGCGCGTCGAAGTGCCGGCCTTCGTCGTCGAAGCCGTGAGTCAGCTCGTGGCCGATGGTCCCGCCGGTGTCGCCGTAATTGGGCGCCTTGTCCATCTTCAGATCGAACAACGGCGGCTGCAGCACGCCCGCGGGGAAGTTGATGTCGTTCATCTGGGGATTGTAGTAGGCGTTCACCGTGGGCGGGGTCATGTCCCATTCCGTTCGATCCACCGGCTTGCCGATCTTGTTCAGTTGCCGATGCACCTCGAATGATTCCGCGCGATCGACGTTACCGAGGAAATCGTCGCGCCTCACAATCACCGAGGAGTAATCCCGCCACTTATCCGGATAGCCGATTTTATTGACGATGGCGTGCAGCTTCTCCTGCGCGTGCTGCTTCGTCTCGGGGCCCATCCACGGCAGGTTCCGAATCTCGTCGCCCATGGCCGCCTCGATCTCCCGAGTCATCTGCAGCGTCTGCTGTTTGGCCTCCGGGCTGAACGTCTTTTCGACGTACACGCGGCCCAGCGCCTCGCCGAGCGACCCGTCCACCAGACGCACGCAACGTTTCCAGCGCGGCGGAAGCTGCTCGGCGCCCTGCAAATACTTCGAATAGAACTCGAAGTTCTCCTGGACAAACGCGGCGGGCAGGAAGCGGGCCTGCGCATGCACCAGATGCCAGCGCAGATAAATCTTCCAGTCGGCCACGTCGTGCGCGTCGAGCTGCTGATTCAGGGCCTTGTAGAACGCCGGTTCGCTCGCGTTTACCACGTCCGGCGCAGCCAGACCGACAGCCTTGTAATATGCCTCCCAATCGAACTCGGGCGTGAGCGCTTTGAAGTCCGCGGGCGTGAGTTTGTGGAACAGGTTGTAGGGATCGCGCTTGTCTTCTAACCGCAGAGATGCCTTCGCGAGCTCGGTCTCGATGGCCATCACGATGGCGGCTTCGGATTTCGCCTGGGCGGCGTCCTCGCCGAGCAGCACCAGCATGCGCGCCACATGCTGCAGGTACTTCTCGCGCGCCTCCACCGATTTCGCATCGGTCTTGACGTAGTAATCGCGATCGGGCAGGCCCAGACCGGCCGCGTTGGCGAACGCGATCACCTGTTGCGAATTCGCGAAATCCTGGTTCGAGCCAAAATCGAACAGCGCATTGGAGCCCGCGTTGACCTGCTCCGCGGCGACGAGCGCAGCCATCTCGCGTTTCGATGTGAGCGCGTCGATGGCGTCCAGAGCCGGGCGCAGCGGGGCGATGCCGGCTTTCTCGATGGCGCCCTCGTCCATGCAGGCATAAAAGAAATCGCCGATCTGCCGCTCTTCCGGCGAGCGCTGCCGCGAAGTGTCGCCGGCCGCCAGCAGAATCCCCCACAGGTACTGCAGATTGTCCGTGGCCAGCTTCGAGTAAACGTCCCAGGAGGCCTGATCGGGCGGAATCGGGTTGTTGCGAATCCAGTTGCCGCAGGTGTAGTGGAAGAAATCCTCGCAGGGATTGACCGTTTTGTCCATGGAGCTCACGTCGAGACTCGGACTGTAGGGAAGCGCGGTCAGCGGCTTGGCATCGCTCTGCGCGAACGCGGTGGCGGCGCAGAACGGAATCAGGATGAGCGGCAGGTAGAGGCGCACGTACATATGGTAGAGCAGATCGGCGGCGGATATGATGGAGAGTCACGCATATGAAGCCAGCTCCCGCGGGATGGGTCCTCGGCGGTTCCGCCATTGTTGCGGCTCTGGCGCTGTGGGGTGTCCTCAATTTCTCCACGGCGACCGAAGCGATGTCCACCACGGCCGCCGACGTGTACAGGATCAGCGACCAGCAGTGGCGATTCCAGCAAGTCGGCGCGGCCTTGCCGGCGCACGGCGTCATCGGCTACGTCACGGACCAGAACGGCGTGCAGGCGCAGGCCATGCTGTTGGGAGCCCAGTATGTTCTCGCGCCCCGCGCGCTGGTGGAACTGAAGAACCGTCCGAACTCGCCGTGGGTCGTCGGCAATTTCGCAAAGCAGCTCGACGTAGCCGAGTTTGCCAGGGAACACCGCCTGCAACCGGTGCAGGATTTCGGCGCCGGCGTCGTTCTGTTCCGGAAAGGCGCGAAGTAGATGCCGGGTCTTCTCTCCACTGCTCTCGCGCTGGCGGCGGGAATTCTGCTGGCCCTTGCATTCGACCCGGTGCGCGGCGCTCGTCCGCGATGGGCCGCGGTGTCGTTCACCGTTTGCCTGGGAATGCTGGCGGGCATAGCGGCCGGTTCTGTCGCCTTTCTCCTCCTGGCGATCCTGGGAATCGCGTCCGCCGCGGCCGTGTTTGCCGCGGACATACTGCTCCTGGCCATTGCGGCGGCTTTGTTCATGCGGGCGCGAGGAACCGGGCCGCTTGTCCTGCCTGAGCCGGGAACGTTTCGTTTCACCTGGGTTCTGGCCATCGCTCTCGTCGTGGCGTTGCTGATTCTGGCCGGACGGCTGACCGCCATGACCGAGGCCAATCCGTGGGGCGGCTGGGACGCGCTGGCCATGTGGAACCTGCGCGCGAAGTTCCTGGCCGGCGCGCCGGGCGACTGGCATTTCGCCGTCAACGGCGCATTGGCGGATCGAATGCACCCCGATTATCCTCTGCTGTTGCCGTCCTTCATCGCCGCGGGATGGAAGGCCGGCGGCGAGATGGGCGCGCTGCTGCCGGTGGTGGTCAGTTTCCTGTTCTCGGCAGTGTTGATCGCGCTGTTGCTGAGCGCCGTGGCCATGCTACGCGGGACGGCCTCCGCGCTGCTGGCGACCTTGGTGATCCTCACCACCACTTCATTTCTACTGGCCGCCCCAAGCCAGTATGCCGATATTCCGTTGGCCTGCTATTGGCTCAGCGCCGTGTCGCTGTTGCTGATTTCCGGCGCCGGCAGCCGCGCTGCGCTGATCTGGGTGGGCGCGTGTGCGGGCTTCGGAGCATGGACCAAAAACGAGGGCGTGGCATTCCTGGTGTGGTTTGTTCTGGCGCTGCTGGCGCTGCTTTGGTGGAAACGCGGCGGCCGCGATGCACTGCGCGGTACCGGTGCGGCGCTGATTGGCGCGTCGCCGGGCATTCTGCTGACTCTCTGGCTGAAGTTCGTCGTTGCGCCGCCGGCCGACACGCTGGTGCAGCAAAGTGCGCGGTCGATGCTGGCGAGGCTGGCGGATACCAGTCGTTATGGAGAGATTGCGAAATCCTTTGCCGATGCGGTGGCCAACATGGGGAGTGGCATTGCGCACCCGCTGATCCTGCTGGCCATCCTCGCCGTGTTGCTGCGCTGGAACCCGGGCCCGCGCTACCGGCTGGCCATGACGGTGTCGGCCGTGGCGCTGGGTCTGATGTTCCTGTCGGATATCGGCGCTTACCTGATCACGCCATCCGATCTTGCCTGGAACCTTGGTACGTCGTTCGACCGGCTCATCCTGCAACTCTGGCCGAGCGCGCTGCTGGTGTGCTTCGCGGCAATGAACGGAATTGCCGACCCCGCTCCCGCAGTGCAGACTGCTCACGCCTCGAAGAAAGCGCCTGCGACCCGCGCCCGCGGAAAAAAGAAGTGAAGTGGAAAAGGAAGTGAGTAAGGTGCGAAAGTTTCCGTTTCGCATTGCCGCGGCGGTGTTGCTCGCCGGCCTGCTCGCCACCAACGTCTACCGCGCGGCGACTCAATCCATCGTGCACGACGAGGCGCTGAGCTGGCAGCTTTACCTTTCCGGACCTGCCTCGGCGATTTTCACAACGTGGGACCCGAACAACCATTTCCTCGCCACTTTGCTTTTCCGAGTTTCAACGTCGCTTTTCGGATTCTCCGGTCTGGCCATGCGGCTGCCGTCCATTCTTGCCGGGGCTTTGTATTTCTGGGCGGTGTTCCGGTTGTGTCTCCTGCTTTTCGGCGAGGGCTGGGTGTTTCTGATCGCGACCGCCGCGCTCTCGCTGAACCCGATGGTCCTGGACTTTCTGGTGGCCGCGCGAGGCTATGGGCTGGGCATCGCCACGCTCTTCTGGGCGCTGTGGGAGATGACTGCGTGTCTTCACGCTGCCGGTAGCCGCGATCGGCGACGCCTCTGGAAAGCCGCGGCAGGTTTGTCCATGGCAGTGGCGGCGAATCTCGCATATTTGTTTCCCGCGATGATTCTGGCCATCGCGTTCAGCGTGCAGGTGCTGCGCACGCGGCCAGCTTCCGCGCCCCCTGCGAAGCGGCACAGGAAGCAGAAAACACCCGCGGCGGCGCCGTCCTCCCAACTCGCGCATTTTGTGGTTCCGATCATCGGTCTGGCGTTGCTTTACCTGGTATCGTTCCCCGTGGACCTCATCCGGACGCAGGCGTTGGCCGGAGCAGCCACGGCGCTGGAGAGTGCGCGAAGCCTGGTGGAATATTCGTTCACTTTCGGCGTCGAGGGAAGCCGTAGCTGGAACACTCTGCTGGTATTGATTCTTGCCGCAGCCGGGCTGGCTTCGCTTTGCGCCGTACTGCTTCGCCGAAGCGAGGCCTGGACGGTGTTGGCGCCTGCCGCGTTCATCGGCTCGGCGCTGTTGCACGTCCTCGGTCACGCGGTGATCGGACTGCCTTATCCAACCGATCGCGAGGGGATCTATTTCGTGCCCCTGGCGACATTGAGCTTCATTGTTCTGGCGTGGTCGCTGCTCGACCGGGTGGCCCATCTTCGCTGGGCGGGCCGGGCGTTGCTGGCAATCTGTGTGATCTTCATTGCGGTGTTTATCAGCGAGTGGCACACCGGCTATTTTGAGTTCTGGCGTTACGATGCGGACACCGAACGTATTTTCGAAAACCTGGAACGGGTCAGAGGCTCGCAAACCAATGTTCGACTGGGCGTGAGCTGGCAGCTCGAGCCGTCGCTGAACTTTTATCGCATCACACGGCAGGCCGAGTGGATGCTGCCCGTGCAACGCGACGGTTTCAACGGCGACCGGCAATACTACGCCATCATGACCAATGATCGTGGGGAGATCGCCCAACGGCGGCTCACCGTCGTCTATCGCGGCCCGGTTTCCGGCACCGTTCTCGCGACGGCCCGCTGAACTAACGAAACACGGAGCTGGCGAAGGTAAGATAAAGATTCATCATGAAACTCCGCAGCTATACGATCACCCAGGGGCGGGATCGTGCGCCCGCACGCTCCATGTTGAAGGCCATCGGCTACACCGACGAGGATCTGCGCAAGCCGATCATCGGCATTGCCAACACGTGGATCGGCACCATGCCCTGCAACTTCAATCTGCGCGAGCTGGCCGCGCGCGTGGCCGAGGGCGTGCGCCAGGCCGGCGGCACGCCCATGGAGTTCAACACCATCGCGATCAGCGATGGCGTCACCATGGGCACCGAAGGCATGAAGGCATCGCTGGTGAGCCGCGAGGTGATTGCCGATTCCATCGAGCTGGTGGCGCGCGGGCACATGTTCGACGGCATCGTCGCGCTGGTGGCCTGCGATAAGACGATCCCCGGCGCGGCGATGGCGTTGCTTCGTCTGAACGTGCCCGGCGTGGTGATTTATGGCGGATCCATTCTGCCGGGCCGCCACAACGGCCGCGACCTGACCGTTCAGGACGTTTTCGAGGCCGTGGGCGCGAACGCCGCCGGACGAATCGATGATGCCGAATTGCTGGCCATCGAGAACGCGGCGTGCCCGGGCGCGGGCGCCTGTGGCGGCCAGTTCACCGCCAACACCATGGCCACGGTGATGGAGATGATCGGACTCTCGCCCATGGGCTCGGCGGCGGTGCCGCAGGTGGATCCGCTCAAAGACGACGTCTGCCGGCGCGCCGGCGAGGTGATTGTCAACGCCGTGAAGAAGGACATCAAGCCGCGCGACGTGGTGACACGGACGGCCATCGACAACGCCATCGCCGCCGTCGCCGCCACCGGCGGATCGACGAATGCCGTGCTGCATTTGCTGGCCATCGCCCGCGAAGCCGGCGTTCCCCTGGAGATCGACGACTTTCAGACCGTGAGCGAGCGCACGCCGTTGCTGGTGTCCCTGAGGCCGGCCGGGCAATTTGTCACCGTGGATGTGCACAAAGCGGGCGGCTGGGGCGTGGTCGCGAAGCGGCTCGTCGAGGGCGGTTATGCGGACGGTTCGGCGCTCACGGTCACCGGCCGCACGTTCGCGCAGGAAGCGGCCGACGCTCGCGAGACCCCTGGCCAGGAAGTGGTCCATCCGCTCGCGGATCCGATCAAGAAATCCGGCGGGCTGGTGATTCTGCGCGGGTCGCTGGCGCCGGAAGGGTGCGTGATCAAGGTTACGGGCCTCGCCCGGAAGAACCATCGCGGTCCCGCGCGCGTATTCGATTGCGAGGAGCAGGCGATGGAAGCGGTCACCGCCGGCCACATCCGCGCCGGCGACGTGCTGGTGATTCGTTACGAGGGGCCGGTGGGCGGCCCGGGGATGCGCGAGATGCTGGGCGTGACCAGCGCGATCGTCGGGGCCGGGCTGGGCGACTCCGTTGCGCTGATGACGGACGGCCGCTTCAGCGGCGCAACGCGCGGGTTCATGGCGGGCCACGTGGCGCCGGAAGCCGCGGTGGGCGGTCCCATCGCCGCCGTGCGCGAAGGCGACGTCATCGAGATCGACATCGAGAAGCGGACCATCAATCTGGAGATCCCCGCCGGCGAGCTTGCCGCCCGGCTGCGCGAGTGGAAGGCGCCTGCTCCGCACTACACGACGGGCGTCTTCGCCAAGTACGTGGCCATGGTGTCGTCGGCCGCCGAAGGCGCGGTAACGTTCCGGCCCAGATAGAAATACTCTATTGACGCCCCGCATGGCCGATAAGCCTGTAGGCACGCTCTGCGTGTCGCCGGACAACTATCATGACCATCGGACGGAAGATCGCGTGGGGTTTTGCAGTAATCATATTGCTGGGGCTGGGCGGGGCGGCGGTATCGGTGATCGTTTCCGAGGTCGCCTCGACCGCGCTGGCGCCCATTGACGCTCAGTTCCTGCCGGCGGGGAAGGCGGCCGCAGGCATGGAGAGAGCGCTGCTCAACGCACGTATCCACTTCATCTACTACGTCACCATTCAGAAAGACGGCGAAAAGGAACACGGCTGGGAGTTCTTCCGCTCCGCCGAAGCCCAGTTGCCTGAGCTGGAGCATCTGGTCGGCTCATCGCCGCAGCTGGCCGGCCTCGCTCCGCAACTGGAGGCGCTGCGCAACGGAATGAACGAGTATAGGCCGGTGCTTCTCCAGATTGTCCAGGCGGTGGACGACCATCGGAACACCACGCCGGAATTCGCCGGCCTGAGAAACCACTGGGCCGCTCTGGGCAATCAGATGGTGGCTGCCGCCGGCGAGCTGAGCGCGGAATCGAACCGGCGAGCCGGGGAAGCCAGCCGAGGGGCGTCGGCATCACTGGCCACGGCGCGGCTGTTCATGCTGATCGGCGGCGCTGTGATGCTCCTCATCAGCGGGAGCCTCGCGGTGTTCCTGATTCGACGAATCGGCGAGGCGCTGGGAAAGGCTTCAGCCACCCTCGCCGAAAGCTCGGCAAGAATCACGGACACCGCGGCAACCCTGTCCGAATCGGCCCGAACCAGCGCCGACCGGGCGTCGCAACAGGCCGCTTCGGTGGAGGAGACCTCCGCCGCCGCCACCGAGATCAGCGCCATGGCCACGCAGAACGTGGATCACGCTAAACGCGCCGCCGAGTTCACCGACCAGACCAGCGCCGATTCCAGCGAAGCGAACTCCGCCGTCGCCGAACTGGTGCAGGCCATGACTTCGATTGCCGGCTCCGCCAGATCGATCTCCGGGGTCCTTCGAATCATCGATGAGCTGGCCTTCCAGACGAACATCCTGGCGCTGAACGCCGCGGTGGAAGCGGCTCGCGCGGGTGAAGCGGGCGCGGGATTCGCCGTAGTCGCAGACGAAGTGCGCAATCTGGCCCAGCGCTCCGCCGCCGCCTCGAAGGACACCGCCAGGCTGGTTGACGAATCCATGGCCAGCGTGTCCATCGGCCAGGAGCGTCTGCAGCGCGTGGACGGCGCGTTGCGCCGCATCGTCGAGCGAATCGGCAAGCTGAGCGAACACGTGAACGAGGTCGCGCGAAGCTCGGCCGAACAGACCAGCGGTCTGGCGCAGATTTCGACGGCCATCGCCAGCATCGAACGGGCCGCTCAGCAGAGCGCCGCGGCCTCCGAGGAGCGGGCCGCCGCATCCGAGGAACTCACCTCCGACGCAAGCACACTTCGTAACACGGCCGTGGAACTGGCCAGCATGGTGGGCACGGCGACGGACTCGCGATAAGCTACCCAATACTGGTCACTTCGGAATACGTCCGCCAGTGGGACACGCGGCGCAAGCCGCGTCGTTGGCCGGTACCGAAGGGACGCGGCTTCCATCTGGCGCCGCGCGTCCCACAGTATTGAAGCTACCCCTGCAATCTCAGGTAGCAGTAAAGCGGCCAGGCGTGCGCGTGCGCGCAGTACACCGGATTGCCGGACAGGCCTTCGGTCGGCAACAGCGAGGAATCCAGACTATCCGAAGCCGACCACTGGCCGGTCCAGTATTGCGGAAATCGCCGCGCGAAGTTGGCGAAGCTCATCTGCCTCAACAGGGCCATCGCGGCATCGCGGTCGAACGTGGCCACGCCCAGTATCAGCGGCCCGTTCAGCGCATACCAGAAGCCGCCGTTTTCACGCGAGCCGCCCGGCGTGCCCGGTTTCGCCACGGGCTTCTCGATTTGCCGCGCGCCCAGCGCTTCGCCCGCCAGCAGCCGCCGCTTTAGTTCGTCGAAGAGCTCTTGTTTGCGATCGCGAGGCACATCGGACATGAGCAGCATGAAGCCCTGAGGTTCCAGCCACATCTCATTCTCCCCGTATGCTTCGCCCGGCCGGAGCCACAATCGGCGCGAGAATGGCCGGGCGCCCAGATCCCGCAGAAATGCGCGGAAGAGGCGCGCGCGATGTTCGCGGATGGCGGCGGCGAGATCGCCGGAATTCGGCGCATATGCATCGAGCATGGCCGCAATGTCGCCCAGAATCACCACGGCCATGGCGGAGTTCATGTGCGATTCGGCGGTGACGAACATCTGGTTGTAGGGCATGGCGTTCGGCCAGAAGTAGAACATGTCGTTCCAGTCCGAGTTCCAGAGCCGCATCAGCCCGTGCGCGCCAACGCCTATGCGGTCGCGAATAAACAGGAACGCTTCGCGGACGCGGTCGAGGCCGGCGCCTTTGGCGGAGCGTTCGAGCGGATAGTAGCCGATCTCCTCGCTGAGGATCGCGGCGTCTTTGGTGACGCGCAGGTACTCGGCTATCAGCATGAGAAACCAGAGTTGCTGATCGCTGGTGAGCATGGGGCCATGCGCGGCCCAGCCGTAACCTTCGTCCGAGAGCTTCACCTCGCCATCGGGCAGCATACGCTTCATGATGAAACGCAGTACCGATCGCGCCAGCGCGGGATTGGTGTGACAGAGCGGCAGCGCATGCTGGGCCAGATCGCGGCTGCTGAGCATCTGGCCCCAGACGTAGTCGTAAACGGTCCCCTGCGGCACCACGGTTTCGTCGTAATACTCGCGGTACGTGGCCATGGCTTCGAGCGTGGCGGCGTTCCAGCGCATTTCCCGGCGAAGCTGAGGATCGGGCTCGTGTTCAAACTTCGGGATCAGAGCGCGCCATTCGTTCCGGGAATCGGTGAGGGCGCTCGCGGCAAGCGCATCGACATTCGCCTCGCGCGCGTACCCGATGACCAGGCGGAGTTCTTTCTCTTCGCGCGGTTCGAGCTTGACGTCGGCATGAGCGCTCAGCCAGTCCTTGTCCGCCGACGGCTGCAGCCCCGGCGTGGTCGTCTTGAGGAACAGGGATGGCGGTTCGCTTTCCAGGCTCGACATCTGTCCCGGCGGCGCGAAGCCCAGCGGACGCGCGGATTCCGCTTGAACGGTCGCCAACAGTGTGTCGGCGGATTGCGCGCGCGGAGCGCCGGTGGTGGTGTACGCGGCCAGTCCACGCGCCTCGGACCACTCGGCCAGAATCGGCTCATAGTGCGCCCGCACCCGCTCCGAATACGCGACATCAAGCGCCGATGCGCCCGTGTTTCGCAACTTCACGGTAACCGCGAAGGCGGAAGTGCCTTCGCCGGGGACCTTCGATGGCCGCACCGTAATCGTCCGGGTCACCGCGAGCGCCGGCGTCACCTGATATTCGTAGCGCGCGAAGCCCACGCCGAACAGCTTCCCCGAGTCCGCGGCGCCGACGAGCTCATGCCGCTCGCCGCCGATTTCCACCGCGGCCTCGTTCGCGTCGTTCATCTGCGCCCACGCGCGCTCGCCGGTCAGAATTCGGTACCGCCCGCTGGCGTGCACGAACAGGGTCAACCGGTAATTACCGAGGAGAAACCAGGGATCGTCGGGAAGCTGCGGATGGCGAAACGTCAGGGGGCCGGTATAGCGGAAGCAGGGCAGCCCGTGATCGTCGTCTTCCCAGTGGCCGAGCGCCGGTCCATCGCCAGCGGCCGAATGCGCCGCCAGCATCGAGACGCCGGCAGCGCCAAGGAACCCGCGCCGAGTGACGCCGTCCATCACGCTCCCCGCGAAAGCATCACCACCGCCTGAGCTTCGGCCGAACGGCCTTCGCCGACGGACCCGACCTTCTCGGCGGTCTTGAACTTCACCGACACGCGGTCCATCTCGAGGTCCAGCGCCTCGGCCAGCTTTTGCCGGATCGGCAGGCGGTAATCCTTCAGCTTCGGGCGCTCGAGGATCACCGTGGAATCGACGTTGACGATGGCGAATCCCCGCTCGCGCGCAAGGCCGTGCGCATGCCGCAGGAACACCAGAGAGTCGCAACCTTTCCAGCGCGCATCGCTGTCGGGAAAATGCATTCCGATATCGCCCAGCGCGAGCGCGCCCAGAATCGCGTCGGTGATGGCGTGGGCAAGAACGTCGGCGTCGGAGTGGCCTTCCAGCCCGAACTCGGACGCCACCGTGACGCCGCCCAGAATCAACGGCCGGCCCGCGGCGATGCGGTGTACGTCCCAGCCCTGACCGGCGCGGAATTCGTGCATCAGCTCTGGCTCGCCACCCTGGCCGTTTCCTCGGAGAGAAACAGCCGCGCGAGTTCCATGTCGGAGGGCCGGGTGATCTTGATGTTACGGTCGCTGCCGGAGACCACGTGGACATCCACGTCCAGCCGTTCCACCAGGCTCGATTCGTCGGTGCCGATGAACCCGTCCTCGCGCGCCTTGTCGAAAGCGCGCCGGAGCAGCGAGTAGCGAAAAACCTGCGGCGTCTGCGCCAGCATGAGGCGCTCCCGCGGAATGGTGGCGCGAACCTTGTTGAGGTGTACCTGCTTGACGGTATCGACGGGGACAATGCCCACGATCGCCGCGCCGTTCACGGCCGCTTCCGCGATGGCTTTCTCGATGGTTTCGATCTCGATGAAGGGGCGTACCGCGTCGTGCACCGCAACCAGATCGGTATCCGGAGCGATGGCCGCCAGCGCGTTCTCCACCGACTGCTGCCGCGAGTCTCCGCCTTCCACCAGCCGCACCGGCTTGGCAAAACCTTCCTGATCGAGCAACTCCGCCGCCCATTCGGAATCCTCCGCGCGCAGGGCCACCACTATTTCGGTGACCGAAGGCGACACCACGAATCGGCGAATGGTGTGCAGCAGGATGGGCGAACCTTCCAGCAGCATGAACTGCTTGCGGCTGGTTCCGAACTTCTCGGGCGACGAGCGCCCCATGCGGGTGCCCAGGCCGGCGGCGGGAAGAATGACGGAGACTCTCATAGATTCGGTGTCAACTGTTGCTGGTCACGCCCGTTCCGGCGGGAGTGCCCGGAGCCGGCGCTTCCCGCGGCGCGCGCTCATGACGCTCCGCCGTCTGCGCCCTATCGTGAATGGCGTGGACGCGTTCGTCGAAACGGCCGAAGATCATTTTACCCGCGGTGGTTTGCAGAACGCTGGTCACGGAGATGTCCACGGTGCGCGAGATCATCTTGCGTGCGTTGTCCACCACCACCATGGTGCCGTCGTCGAGGTAGGCGACGCCCTGATTGTATTCCTTGCCTTCCTTCAGGATGAACACGCGCATGATCTCGCCGGGCAGCACGATGGGCTTCAGCGCGTTGGCCAGCTCGTTGATGTTCAGCACTTCGACGCCGTGAAGCTGGGCCACCTTGTTGAGATTGAAATCGTTGGTCACGATTTTGCAGGTGTAGAGGCGCGCGAGCTCGATCAGTTTCATGTCGACTTCGCGCACGTTGGGGAAATCGTCCTCGATGATCTGCACGTGCAGGTGCGGAACTTTCTGGATGCGCTGCAGGATGTCCAGTCCGCGACGTCCGCGGTTGCGCTTGAGCGAGTCGGCGGAATCGGCCACCAACTGAAGCTCGCGCAGCACGAACTGCGGAATCACCAGCGAGCCATCGAGGAAACCGGTCTCGACAATATCCGCGATGCGGCCGTCGATGATCACGCTGGTATCGAGAATCTTGAATGAAGCCCGCGAGGTCTCCTCGCCGCCGAACAAGCCGCCGAGCGCGGCGAGGTTCAGCATGTCGCCCTTGCTGGCGCCCACGATGAGGCCAATATAGGACATCCACAGAAGCAGCGAAACCTGGAGGAACGATACGGTGGGATGTTGCGAAGGGCTGGGGAAAGCGGCTCCGAGAATCAGAGTGGCCAGATACGCGCCTCCGATCCCCAGAATCGATCCGATAGCCGCGCCGATCAGCCGTTTGAGGCTGACCTTCCTTACCTGCAATTCGAAGAAGACAATACCTACGCCGAGGAGAACTCCAGCGGCGGCGGTAGCCAGGGGACTGAAGCGGTCCAACCCGAAAGGTCGCAGGAAGTAAGCTGCGCAGCCCAGCAGAATAATAAAAAGAGCACGGAAGAACAATAAGTTATCCACAGAACCACCCCCTGATGGGCGGATGAAAAGGTTGCTGGCATGGAACCTGAAATTCCAGTGCCTGGATTATACCACTGAATGAACGAAGATCCTCGGAAAACAGTAAGAACGGAAGGAGTTAGGAGAGAAGCGCTATTCCGGCGGGCGGCTCGGGCCCGGCCGGGTCAGAGGGCCTTGGCGAGTTCCTCGGCGAAAGCGCTGTGACCGCCCTGCGCCTGGTTCGGCCGCTTGTGCTTCCGGCCGCCACGCTCGCGGCGGGGTCTCTCGAATCCCGCTACCGTTGCGGACGAAGGGGAACCCGACGATGGCGGCGGCGGGGCCGGCCCGGCTGCGCCTCGAGGCACCACAGCTTCCCTGCCCTTCTGCCGCGGCGGTTGTGCCGGATTCGCGCGGAGGAGGCGATCCTCCAGCGGGGCCCGATCAAACCGGCGGATGATGGACTGCATTTCCTCGGAGTTCGGAGCGTCAATGAAAGCGAAGCCTTTGGACTCCTGCGTTTCGGGGTTGCGGATGACTTTGATCGTGTCTGCTACCAGGTTCTCGGCGGCGAGCCAGTTTCTGATGTCGTCGGCCGTAACCCAGACAGGAAGATTACCAAGGAAGACCGTGTAACTCATTCTGTGGCGTTATTAGCTCCGTGGCGGATTCGGGGGACTCGCTTCCCGGATGAAGCCCATGAAAGCTAATCTGAGAATACCACAGCATCCGTTCGACCGTAAACGCCTATCTGGCTGTGTTCATTGACAAAAACTCCGGGATCGGACGCACGGGGCTGCGGACTGTCGACTATTGCATCAATTGGCGCCGCATGTTCTCCAGCGACACCTGCATGGGGGTCAGCGCAGACGCATTCTCAGCGCGAATGTCGCCCACAATGTCCAGAAACAGCGAGACCAGCTCGGGGTCGCGCCAGCCTTTGTCCACTTCCTGCGTCATCACCGCCATCGACTCTTCGTGTGACAGCGCGGGCTTGTAGGAACGTGCCGTGGTCAGCGCGTCGTAGATGTCGGAGATCTGCAGGACCCGCGCCAGCAGCGGCACTTCCTCGCCCATCAACCCGTCCGGATAGCCGCTGCCGTTCCAGCGCTCGTGATGGCTGCGGATGATGGGCAGCACCGGAGCGAGGCTCTTCATCGGCCGGCAGATCTCCTCGCCTTTCACGGTGTGGCTGCGCATGACCACCCATTCCTCCTCGGTGAGACCGCCGCGCTTGAACAGAATCGCATCGGGGACGCCGATTTTGCCGATGTCGTGCAGATAGCCCCCGCGATACAGGGCGCGCAGTTCCATTCGCGAGAGGCCCAGCGCCTCGCCTAGTGCGACGCTGTATGTGGCCAGCCGCTGGCAGTGCCGTCCGGTATGCTCGTCGCGTTGTTCCACCGCCTGGGCCAGCGCAAAGAGGATGCTCTCGGCCTCCTCCAGGGAATCGATGAGGGCTTTATTGCGCAGCATCGAACGGATGCGCGCGCGCAGCACGG
>Ga0326727_10014593_pt1 | contig 17075 bp, 14 predicted proteins | sample MB2enrmetagenome_FD_207643 | JGI IMG/M metagenome (GOLD analysis project Ga0326727, IMG submission 207643) | Lab enriched peat soil microbial communities from McLean, Ithaca, NY, United States - MB29MY | ecosystem: Environmental > Terrestrial > Soil > Wetlands > Peat | place: USA: New York...
GCCGATGGCAGCTGGGGGGAGCGGGCGCGCCACAATCTTTTCAATACCAACGAGTATGTGATCCCCGCCCTGGTGGTTTTGGCCGTCGTATACCTGTTGGCGCGAAACTGGAAATCGCTGCCCGTGTCCGAGCGCCGCACCGTGTCGATCGGGTGCGCCATCGTCGCGGCCCTCTCTTTCTGGATTCCCACCGTGACGGTGTATTCGTTCGTGCGGTACGTCATTATCTCGGCGCCGGTGGGCGCGATGCTCACCGCGTGGCTGTTGATGCGGCTTTTCGGCCGGGATTGGAAACTCGCCTGGTTAACCGCCGCGGTGCTGATCTTCACCCCCTGGCTAAGCGTACCGATGCGAGCGATCGCCCACCCTCCCGACTGGTGGACCGGCAGCGTGTGGTATCGCGCCGAACTGAAGGATCTGCGCGATGAGATTTTCGGCCATCAACCCGATCCTAATCGCATCGTGATCGACTGGCTGCGCCAGAATGCCGCGCCGACGGACGAGATCCTCATCAACTATGAAGACCTGCCTCTGATGTACTACCTGCCCAATCCCATTCGCGGCGGTATCGCCACGTTTCGCGTGGAAGACGACGCCCGGAACCCGCCGCGCTTCGTCATCCTCCGTCATTCGGTGGACTTCGTCCACTGGCCGGTATTCCAGCGCGAGATGGCGCGCTATAAATGGGAAACGATCCCGCTGAAAGCGCCGGACGTGCAGTGGGGCAACAACCCCGACCCCATGGGCGATGACGATCCCAGGGCCGCTCCCGATCTCTACATCGCTCGCCGCGTGGATGACGGAGGCCACTGAGCGTGGCGATCGGGAATCGCAGGGAGATAGTCACGCAGGCGACGCTGGGAGCGCTGGCCGCGGTTCTGCTTTTCTGGGGTCTCACTGAAAAATACCTGTGGCAGGACGAGGCTAACACTGCCGTGCTGGCCACGAACCTGCTGAAGTTCGGCAAGCCATTGGCCTACGATGGCGTGAACCTGGTGACCCTCGACTTCTTCCTCCTGGAGGACGCGGAGAGCGTCGGAGAGCGCACGCACGATCCCCAAGCCGCGGTCGATTACTACATCCGGCGAGGCGATTTCAAGCCCGATACGGCTTGGAAATGGCATCCCTGGGGTCAGTTCCTGGTAGCTGCCGCCGGGCTGAAGCTGCTGGGGCATGACACTCTGGGCGCGCGCGTGCCGTTCGCTCTCGCGGGTCTGGCGACGGTGCTGCTGTTTTACCGGCTGGTGAGGAGATGCTGCGACAGTTGGCAGATCGCCACTATTTCGGCGTTCCTGCTGGTCGCCAATGCTTACTGGATCCTGCACGCCCGGCAGTGCCGCTATTACTCTCTGTCCTCCCTCCTTCTGGTGCTGACGCTGATGGCCTTCCTGCGCTGGCAGGAGGGGGCACGTTGGGGCGCGGCGGCCTTCGTCGCGTCGGGCTGGTGCTGGTTCCAGGTGGACTATGGCACGATATGGCCGGTCTTCGGCGTCTTGTTCGTGGATGCGCTGTTTGCCCGGCGACGTGGATGGCGCGCCACGCTCTTGACCGGTGCGGCGCTGGCAGCCGCGATGGCGCCTTTTCTCTATTACTACGAGCTCTGGGGCAGGAACATGATTCCGGCGCGCGATCGGCTGGACATTTTCTGGATGAACCTGTTCAACACCAATGAATACGTCGCACCCCTGCTGCTGGTGCTGGCAGCCGCGCTGTTCTTGCAATACCGATGGCGATTTCTGAAGATGCAGGAGCGCCACCCCGTCGCCATCGCGTGCGCCGTTCCACTGGTGCTGCTGCCGTGGGTGGCATTAATTGCGCCGGATGCATTCCTGCGGTACGTGATCATGGCTGTGCCGCTTGGCAGCCTCTTGGGCGGATGGTTCCTGGTGCGGGTTTTCCCGGCGCGCTTTGCGTGGCTGGCCTGGGTGGGCGCGCTGGCGGCGATCGCCACGCCGTGGCTCAGCTTGCCGGTGCGTGCGCTGGTGCCGGCCGACGATCGGCATGAAGCCAGGTACTGGTGGCGGCCGGAGTTGTCCATGCTGGCGAGCGAGATATTCGGCAGCCGTCCCGACCCCAATCGCCTGACCGTGGAGTGGCTCCGCCGGAACACGGCGCCGGAGGACGAGATCCTGGTCAACTACGAAGATCTGCCGCTCGCGTTCTATCTGCCCAATCCCATTCGCGGTGGGATCGCCGCCTTCCGCGCCGAAGACGACGCGAAAACGCCTCCGCGATTCGCGGTCATTCGGCGGTCGGTGGAGTTCGTGCATAAAACAGTGTATGAGCGCGAAGTCGGCCGCTACCGATGGGCCGAAGCGCCCGTGAAAATCCCCGATATTATTTGGGGCAACAATCCGGATCCCATGATGTGGGATAACTATCCGGTCGAAATGAAATATCTTTTCGTCGCCCGCCGCGTCGATGCGGCTGGCCGATAGTAAGTCAGAGCGAGCTCCGCTCGATTGGACATGAGCGAGCTTCGCTCGCTTGGACAAGCTGAAGCATGTCCCACGTGGGGTAAGCTTTAGCTTGCCCAGCCGAGCGACAGCTCGGCCTGTTCTTCCACCAGGGGAGTGCTTGCCCGCTCGTCTTACCCCCCCAGCGGAACGTGAATGCGGGTCAGCAGATCTTCGGGCCGGGCAGTCATGGGCGAGTTCAGATACTCCTCGAATGCTTCCGCGTCGCGCAGTTCATGGCCGCTCTTGGGCAGCCAGTTCCCGAAGAATCGCTGATAACTTTGTCCCAGCGTTTCATAAGGTCCGCGATGTGTGAAGACCGCATACTGGCCGCCTGGAATCTCGGTGACGCCAAACTCGCCTTCCGGATCGACGGGACGGCTGAGCACGATGGCGGCGTCGTAGCGTACCTTGTCGGCGGGCGTAACATCGGGATCGTCATGGACGAGGCCGATCATGCGCATCTGCGGCCCCAGCAGGCCGCGCATGCCCGCCCAGCTCATCAGCCGGCCCCATGTGGCGCCGACCTGCGAATAGGGCCCGACGTGACGGAGAAAGAGAATCTTGAAAGCCGGCAGCTCTTTCACTTCGACCGGGAGAGGCTCTCCGTAATCGGGTGGATGGTACCCGGAAACATCGTCCAGGTGCGAGCCGGAAGTGGACTCGGGCGCGGGCTGGTGCGCCGCGCGGTAATCCGATGGGGATACTCCAAACATAGCTCCAAAAGCCCTCGTAAAAGATTCGTGCGTCTCGAAACCGGCGGCCAGCGCGAGGCCGGTGATGCTGCTGTCGGTCCGTTTGAGCGCCTGGGCCGCGCGCTCCAGCCGCAGACGCCGGACGTATTCCTTTAGCGATTCCCCCACGAGGCCGTGAAAAATACGATGGAAATGGAAGCGCGAGAACGCCGCGACGGACGCCAGTTCCTCCAGTTCCAACTCGTCATCCAGGTGACGCTGGATATACACGAGCGTCCGCACGATGCGCTCGCGATAATCCTGCTCCGTGGTTGTTTTCATCGTTGTGCCAGGCGCGATGCCCAGAATCCGAACGCCGGGAAGGTGAGATAGACCAGGCCGATCTCGCTGTAGTAGGCCCAGACCTGCATTTTCATGGGGCCGTAGGCGAACATCGGGTAGTCCAGGATGAGGTTGACGGCGAGCCATAGCAGGCCCACCGAGACGCCTTCGCCGGCCGAGATGGCGCGCCCGCGAAAATACCGTTGGAAGAGCGCGCCGGCGGTGATCAACTCCACCAGCGCCATCAGCGTCTCGAACAACGGCGCATTGGACCTCTTCAGCGGGAAAGCCAAAAAGGAGAGTGCGAAGGGAATGGCCCAGCTTGCGAACCCCAGAAGCGCCGCGCGTTTCCAAGCGATCATGATTGCCTCCGATGAGAGTATAGGACGGACGCGAGGCGGACGGCTTGACGGATTTTGCGAACTTTGAAGAGGAGAGTGGCCGGGCTTCAGCCGGCTTCAGCCTGCCCGACCCGAAATGGGCCCAACTTTCGGGCCCGAAAAACGAATGTGGGCACCGATGGCCCTTCCTATTCGTCACGGTTCGTCGACATCAGGTCCGAAGCCCTTGACAGCTCATCATGTGCCAGCCGGGAGCCAATAATATAAGGTGTGCTGATCGTTTTCGCGGGGCCGGCCTGTTCCGGCAAGAGCACGCTGGCGGCGGAAGTGGCGCGGCGCCGGGGATGGCCGCATCTCTCCATGGACGCCACCCGCCAGCGCCTGATGCCGGGCGCGAGTCACACGCGCGCCGACCGCGCCGTGGCTTATCGCGCGATGCTGTTCGCGGCGGAACTGCTGCTCCACGCGGGATCGGGCGCCGTTCTCGATGCGCCTTACGGCCACGCGGAAGACCGCGCCGAACTGGCGCGTGTGGCACAAGGCAGGTGGAAGCTGATCGAGTGCCGCGTCTCCGAAAGGGTCGCCGTGGAACGCCTGCGCGCCCGCGGCATCCCCGATCCGGGGCGCCCTGACCTCACCGAAGAGCGCGTGGTGCGCCTCAATCGCGAATATCCTTATACCGGCGACGGTCTGCTGCTCGACACGGACCAATGCCCGGTCGAAGAGTGTTTGGCGAGGATCGAGAGCTATTTAGGCTGATGGCCGGCCGGCGTCGATATCGCCTGGTTCACGGCAAGCGACCGATAAGGGGAATAGCTTAGTCCGCAGGCGTGCTCCCGCATGCCGCGGCTATTTGCCTAACACCGCGACTAAAGGAATAACGGATGCCAGCCGATAGTAACAGTGGTGCCTGACGAAGACGAGATACTCGACATCGATCAACTATCGCTATACCTGAGGGTTCCGAAATCCACCCTTTACCAGTTGGCGGCCGACGGAAAAATTCCCGGCCACAAAGTGGGAAGGCATTGGCGTTTCCGCCGGGAATCGGTAGACCATTGGCTCGACCGTCCGGGCGAGCAGGTTACAACCTGCGAGACAAACTGATGGACGCTCCCACAATCCTCGTCGTGGATGACACCCTTACCAATCGCGAATTGGTCAGAGGTGTCTTGGACGCGGAAGGCTTCCACACGTTGCCCGCGGATAACGGCCTGGATGCCTATCGCACCGCCCGCTCGCAGCAACCCGACCTGATTCTGCTCGATGTGCTGATGCCCGGTGAGTCGGGATTCGAAACCTGCGCGCGCCTGAAGTCCGACCCGGCCACGGCCGATATTCCGATTATTTTTCTGTCTTCCCTGGACGACGTGAAGAGCAAAGTGGCCGGTCTCAAAATGGGCGGCGTGGACTATATCACGAAGCCGATGCACGGCGAGGAGGTGCTAGCCCGGGTACGCGTACACCTGCGCATCCGGCAGACCAGCCGGGCACTGGTGGAGCAGCAGCGCGCCAGATTGAACCAGCTGCGGGACGCCCAGCAGGCCATCCTCGTGCGGCCCGAAGATCTGCCGGATGCCCATTTCGCCGTCTGTTACAAACCGCTCGAAGAAGCCGGCGGCGATTGCTACGACGTACTTTCCCTGGGGTCCGGCATCTTCGGTTACTTCGTGGCGGATATCAGCGGGCACGGGCTGAGCGCCGCCTATCTCACCTCGGCGGTAAAAGCCCTGTTGCGGCAGTATGCCGGCCCCATGTTCTCTCCCGAGGACACGCTGCGCGGTGTGGATTCGGTAATGGGCCAGATGTTGCGCGAAGAGCAGTACCTGACGGCCTGCTACGCTCGCCTCAATCGGCAGACCGGCCGGCTGTCGGTAATCAGCGCCGGCCATCCTCCGCTGGTCCTGGTAAACCGTGCCGGGGCCCCGCAACTGGTGGAACTGGACAGCGATCCGCTGGGGATCTTCGGCGGCGCCATCCTCCAGCGAACCGACATAAAGGTGTCCCGGGGCGACCGCTTCTTTATGTATAGCGACGGTCTGATCGAGTCCTCGCCTGGCGGCGGCCGCCGCGCAGGAGTGGAGCGTCTGGTGGACGCCTGCGTCCGAACGCGCGCTTTGGAGCTCCCGGAATCGGCGAACGCCATTGTGAACCAGGTGGCCGGCGAATCGCCGGAAGACGATCTGCTCCTGTTGGCGGCCGAGGTCGGCCGATGACTCACGGCGCGCGATTCGATTGCGAGCTGCACAGGTCGCTCGCCGCCACCTTCGAGGCGGTCGAGGAATTTCTCGTGGAATTCCACCAGCACAGCCAGGCGATGAGGGAACGGGTAAACTGCTTCGAAGCCGAATTGTTGGTCCGCGAAGCGCTGACCAACGCCGTCTTGCACGGGTGCGGAGCCGATCCGCGGAAGCATGTCCGCTGCCTGCTGCGGCTGCGCGGAAAACGCCTGTTTATTGCCGTCGCGGACGAGGGCCTGGGCTTCGACTGGCGCGCCGCGCGCGCCAAATCCGCCATGCCTTCGGACTGCTCCGGCCGCGGCTTGCAAATCCTGTACCGCTATGCCGACCAGGTCCGCTTTAACGAAAGAGGAAACCTGGTGACGATGATCAAACACTTCGAGAAAGGAAACTGTCATGACACTGGTAACAAGGGAAGATAACAAGGCCGTGGTGCAACCGTCCGGCGACACCATGGTCGCCGCCACGATCCCCGAATTGCGTCTCAAGATGCGCGACATCGTGGGCGATGGCGTGCGCGATCTGGTAATCGATTTGTCCGGCATCCGTATGGTCGATTCGAGCGGAATCGGGCTGTTGATGGCGACCTATAACTCCATGCGCAAGGTCGGCGGTCAGCTGGCGGTCGTCAATGTTTCCAGTGAGCTGCTGGAACTATTCCGGTCGATGCGCATGCACCAGCATTTCAGCGTGACGGGGAACTGAGGGCCGCGATGAGCGAAGCGAACTTAGAGGACGAGTTGATACAAGACTATCTGGCCGAATGCCGCGAACATCTGGCCACCATCGAGACGGACTTGCTGGCCATCGAGCAGGGCGGCGCCAACATCGACGAGAACCTGGTCAACCGGGTCTTCCGCGCGGCCCACTCCATCAAAGGCGGCGCCGGCTTCTTCGACCTGGTCAATATTCGCGAGCTGGCGCACAAGACGGAGAACGCTCTCGACCTGATCCGGTCCCGGCAGATGGTTCCCAGCCCGGAAACGGTCAGCATTCTTCTGATGGCGTTCGACAAGCTGCGCGAGCTCATTGCCGATCACAGACACAGCAACCAGGTCGAGATCGAGGAATTCATCTCCGCCCTGACTGCGCTCACCTGCGCCAGCCTGCCCTCGGGCGAGAGAGACTCGGTCAACCAGCGGATCGAATTGCAGCTTCCCGGGCCCGGCAAGCATATTCAAATTTCAGGTTTCGATCTCAACCAGGCGCGCAAGGGAGGGAAGTGCATCTACCTGATCGATTACGACCTGATCCACGATGTGCAGCGGCTGGGCAAGACGCCGTGGGAGGTTTTCAAGGGTCTGATCCAGTGCGGCACGATTCTGGAGACGGTCATCGATCTCGATTCGGCGGGCACCCTCGAGGATGAACCCAGCAACCGGCTGATGTTGGAAGTGCTGTATGCGACCGTTCTGGAACCGGACCTGATCGGTCAGGTGGTGGATGTTCCCCCGGAACGCGTTCGTCTGATTGAAAAGAACGGCGAGACACGGCCCCTGGCCGGTCCGCCGCCCAAGCCGAAGCGTAAACCGGATTCGAAAAAGGCGAAACCGCCGGCGGCTGCTCCGGCCGCGCCTAAGCCCGTTCTCCCGCCGCTGGAGTTGGTCTCCAAGGTGGCGGCGCCGGTCGTGGCGGCGCCGGTCGCGGCAGCGCCAGCCGAGACTACCATCCGCCTCAACGTCAGCCTGCTCGATTCCCTAATGACGCTGGCCGGCGAGTTGGTGCTCGGCCGCAACCAGTTGAATGAGTCGCTCTCGCGCACCGACGAGCGGGGCATCCGCACCGGAGCCCAGCGCGTCAGCCTGGTCACCTCGGAACTGCAGGAGGTGGTAACGCAGACGCGCATGCAGCCGGTGGGCGGTCTTTTCTCGAAGTTCCCGCGGCTGGTGCGCGATCTGGCGCGCGATCTGGGGAAAGAGATCCAGTTGAAGCTGGAGGGCAACGAGGTCGAGATCGACAAGACGATCCTGGAGGGTCTCAGCGACCCTTTGACCCATATGGTGCGCAATGCGGTCGATCACGGAATCGAATTGCCCGCCGATCGCGTCGCGGCTGCCAAACCCGCTGCCGGCACGATCCTTCTAAGGGCGTCCCATCAGGCCGGTCAGGTAGTGATCGAGATCGCCGACGACGGGAAGGGCCTGGCTGTCGAAAAGATCGCTGCGTCGGCCGTCGCCAAGGGGAGCATCGCGCGCGAGCAGCTGCCCGCCATGTCGGACCGCGAGAAGATGGCCCTGATCTTCATGCCCGGCGTGTCGACGGCCGAGAAGGTCAGCGATGTCTCCGGCCGCGGCGTCGGAATGGACGTGGTAAAAACCAATCTCGATCGCTTGGGCGGCAAGATCGACATCGAGTCGACGCCCGGCCGGGGGTCGAGTTTTCGCATCAAGCTTCCGCTGACCCTGGCCATTATTCCTTCGCTGCTGGTTTCCGACGGCGGTGAGCGGTTCGCCATCCCGCAGGTCAGCGTAGGCGAGCTGATTCGCATCCGGCACGATCAGATTGCGCAGCGTACCGACCGCGTGGGTGACGCGATTGTGTTGAACCTCCGCGATCGCATGGTGCCGCTGGTCTATCTGGCCGACGCGTTGGGCATGCCCCGTCCCGCGGAGGTCAAACGCGCTCTCAACGTGGTGCTGGTAGACACCGGCGCCTTCGAATACGGGCTGGTAGTGGAGGAATTGCACGATACCGTGGAAATCGTGGTGAAGCCCTTGGGCCGCCATCTGAAAGCCATTCCGGATTACGCCGGGGCTACCATTCTGGGCGACGGCCGGGTGGCCGCCATTCTGGATGTGGCGGGATTGGCCGGGCGGGCGGCGCTCTCCGCGGGCGCGGCGGAAAGCCCGGTTCGTCAGGATGCCGTCGATGCGGCGGATGGCGAGCGCCATGCCTTATTGCTGTTCCAGAACGCGCCGGGCGAGTTGTGCGCCGTGCCCATCGAGCAGGTCTCGCGGGTGGAACGCGTGCGGCCGGAGCAGATCGAGTATCTCGGCGGGCGCCGTACCATGCAGTACCGCGGTTCGAGCCTGCCGGTGCTCGCCCTGCACGATGCCGCCGCGGTCGGAGACCTCACCCACGAACAGCAGTGGGTGGTGGTGGTTTTCGAAAACATGGGTCAGGCTCTGGGGCTCATGGCCGCCGAACCGTTGGATATGGTGGAGACCAGGCTGGCGGTGGATGCGGTGACGCTGCGGCAACGCGGCATTGCCGGATCGGCGGTGCTCAAGAACCGCACCCTGCTACTGGTCGACATCTTCGATCTGGCCGCCGCCGCGCGCCCTGAATGGGATCGAAAATTGGCGCAGCCCGTCCGCGCGGAAAGTGCGGCACAAAACCTTCCCACCGTATTGGTGGCCGACGATTCCGACTTTTTCCGCGGCCAGGTACAACGCCTGGCGGAAGCCGTCGGCTGCCGCGTGCTGGCGGCGGAAGACGGGCAGGCGGCATGGGAGTTGCTCGACCGGCACGCCGGCGAGGTGTGCCTGGTCGCCACGGATGTGGAGATGCCGCGGCTGGACGGGTTGGCGCTCACGCGGCAAATTCGCGCCGATCGAAGGTTCGCGGGATTGCCGGTGATTGCCCTCTCCTCGCTCGCGGGGGAAGAGGAAATTGCCCGCGGAATGGCCGCGGGCGTGAGTGAGTACCAGGTGAAGTTCAACAAAGATGAGTTGACCGAAAGCATCCGCAAGGCAGTCAGCGGGCAATCGCCAGTTACGGCCTGATCCAGAGGAAAAGGGCGGAAAAGAAAATGACGTCAATCACGAACTTGAAAATCGGGAAAAAGCTTGGCTTGGTGCTGGGGGGAATCGTCTTCCTGCTGGTAGGCTTGTCCGCGCTATCGCTGTGGGGAATGAACACCGACGAAAAGCTGGCAACAACCCTGGTCCAGCGCCAAATTGAGGCGCGGCTGGCGGAAAGGATCGACGCCGATACTGGGGCGATCGCCGCGATCCTGGAAGAGGGGTTCATCGCCAAAAAAGCGGACGGCGATCTTATGAAGAGGATCGCCGCGCGCAAGGAAAGCCGCACGGCGGCCCTGCAGGAGTTCAGGGCTTTGGCGGACTCGCCGACGAGCGTCAAACACGGCGCGGACATGGCCGACCTGGTGCAGTCGGTGAGCGAACGCTCCAGCAAGATTCAACAGTTGATGGCTGAGGGGCGGTTTGCCGATGCCGTCAAGCAGTTTCACGATTTTACCTCCGTGTCTGTCGATTTGCGTAACAAGTCCAAAGAGGTGACAGACTGGCAGATAACCAGAGCTGCCGAGGCCGAAAACACGTACAAGGAAACCGCCAGCATAATCTCGCTCACGCTGATTCCGGGCAGCCTGCTGGCCGTCATCCTGGCCGTCATCGGTGGAATAGTGCTCGCGCGCAGCATCGCCAAACCCTTAGGCATCGCCGTCACCCATCTGGGCGAAGTAGCCAAAGGAAACCTCAGCCAAGACGCTCCAGCCGAATTCCAGGCGCGCGGCGACGAAATCGGTCTCCTGGCCAGGGCCAAACAGCTCATGATCGCCAATCTTCGACAGATGGTAGCGGATCTCTCCAGTGGCGTCGAGGTGTTGTCCTCCTCCTCGACCGAGCTTTCGGCCAGTTCGGGTCAAATGTCGGTCGGCGGACGCGAGGCATCGGAAAAGGCCCATTCGGTAGCTGCGGCCGCCGAAGAGATGACGGCCAACGTGACCTCGGTGGCGGCCGGAATGGAACAGACCACCACCAATCTGAGCAGCGTCGCCTCGGCGACCGAAGAGATGACGGCCACCATTGGCGAAATCGCCGGCAACTCCGAGAAGGCGCGGCGCATCACCGAAGAAGCCAACCGCCAGGCCGCGCGCATCGGCGAACAGATGAATCAGCTCGGCCAGGCGGCGCAAGAAATCGGTAAAGTCACCGAGACGATTACCGAGATTTCCTCGCAGACCAACCTGCTGGCCCTCAATGCCACCATCGAAGCCGCGCGCGCCGGCTCGGCCGGCAAGGGATTCGCGGTGGTCGCCAACGAAATCAAGGAACTGGCCCAGCAGACCGCTGCCGCCACGGAAGATATCAAGAGCCGGATTGCGGGCGTGCAGTCTTCCACCGCCGGGAGCATCGCGGAGATCGGCAAAATCTCGCAGGTGATTCGTGAGGTCAGCGACATTGTGGGCGCCATCGCGGCGGCCATCGAGGAACAGGCCACCGTAACCAAAGACATCGCGCGGAATATCGGCGAGGCCACCACGGGCGTGCGCGATGCCAACGTGCGGGTAGCGGAGAGTTCGCAGGTTACGCGGAGCATCGCCCACGAGATCGCCGGCGTAGACCTGGCCGCGCGCACCATGGCCGACGGCAGCGACCATGTCCGCGCCAGTGCGACGGACCTGTCGAAGCTGGCCGAAGCGCTGCATGCCACGGTTGCGAAATTCCAGCTGCGGTGAGCGGGAAGCCCGGAAGAGAGAACAGTCGATGAAGCTTCGAGATATCAAAATCGGGAGAAAGGTAGCCTTCCTGATCGGGAGCAGCGTTCTTCAGCTAGTATGTTTCGGCCTGGTAGCATACTGGGCATTGCAGACCTTCAATCAAGGGTTGGAGGAGACCCGGAAAGAAGGCCGGAGGAGCGCACTGGGGCTCCAGGTCTCGGCTCATGCCAACACGATAGGAGTAGTGGTTGCCAATGGGATGCTGGCGAACCGGTTCGACGATGAAACGATGAACCGCATCGCGGCGGTGCGCAAGGAATACCTGGCGTGTTTCGATGAACTCTCGTCGCTCTCCCGCACGGCCGAAGGCACACGCCTGAGAGACGGTATGGAGGACACAACGCGTCAATGGCGTGAGGCAGACAACATTCTCATTCAGGAGGTCAAGGCCGGCCGGCAGGCTGAAGCGTTGACGACATACCACAAGAAGGTGCTGCCTCGGCTGGAGGAGCTGCAGGCTAGACTCACCGAATATCTGCGCTACCGTGACGGAAGACTGCAGGTTGTCAATCAACAAGTCGCGGCCTCGGTCTCGCGGAGCGCGATTCTGCTGGCCGTCTTCGGCCTGATCGGGTTGACGGTGTCCGTCGTCCTGGGAACCGCAATCAGCCGCAGCATTGCGGCGCCGCTCTCCGAGGCCGTGGAGTGCCTAGGAACGGTGGCGCAGGGAGATCTCATGGCAAAGGTGCGTCCTGAATCTCTGCAGCGGCAGGATGAAATCGGCAAGCTGAGCAACGCCGTTCAGTCCATGACCGCGGGTCTCCGCGAGGTTGTCAAAGACGTTACCGCCGGAATCCAGGTATTGTCCACGTCCTCGACGGAATTGTCCGTCAATTCGGGCCGGATGTCCGAGAGCGGCCGGCAGACGGCGGAGAGATCGCATTCGGTGGCCGTGGCCGCCGAGCAGATGACAGCCAATGCGATCACAGTGTCGGCGGGAATGGAACAAGCGGTCAACCATCTTGCCAGCGTGGCGACGGCGACCGAGCAGATGACGGCCACCATCGGAGAAATTGCCGGTAATTCCGAAAAGGCTCGCCGCATTACGGAAGAAGCTACCCGTCAGGCAGTGACCATCGGCGAGCAGATGGATCAACTGGGCCACGCCGCCCGCGAGATCGGCAAGGTAACCGAAGTCATTACCGAGATTTCATCGCAGACCAACCTGCTGGCACTCAATGCCACCATCGAGGCGGCCCGCGCGGGCTCGGCCGGCAAGGGCTTCGCGGTGGTGGCCAACGAGATCAAAGGACTGGCTCAGCAAACCGCTGCTGCCACGGAGGATATCAAGTCGCGGATCGCGGGTGTGCAGTCGTCCACTTCGCGAGGGATCGCCGAAGTGAACCGGGTGTCGCAGGTGATTCACGAAGTCAGCGACATTGTAGGATCGATCGCCGCGGCGATCGAGGAGCAGGCAACCGTTACCAAGGACATTGCCCGCAACATCGGCGAAACGTCTACCGGTGTGCGCGAAGCCAATGAGCGCGTGTCGGAGAGTTCGCAAGCCACCGAGGAGATCGCCAAGGCGATCGCCGGCGTGGACCAGGCCGCCGGCGAAATGGCGGCTGGCAGCGAGCGGGTCCGCACGAGTTCCAGCGATCTTTCGAATTTAGCCGAACGGCTGCAGACGGCCGTGGCCCGGTTCCGCATGGCCGGAGATCACGGTGAGATGTTGAAGCGCGCGATCTCGGCCCACTCGGCCTGGTCCGCCCGGCTGAAGGCAGCGATTGACACCGGGCATCTGGACATTCCGGTGAATACCGTTCGGGCAAATAATCAATGCCAGTTTGGAAAGTGGCTCTACGGCGGCGGGCTCACCGCCGCGGAGACCCAGACGGAGCATTACCGCCAGACCAGTCAACTCCACGCCCGCTTCCACGAAGAGGCCGCGAAGGTAGCTGAATTGGCGATTCAGGGCCAGAAACAAGCGGCCGAGCAAGCCATGGGGCCGGCAAGCGAATACGTTAAGATCTCGGCCGCGCTGACCAAGGCTCTCACCGAGTGGAGCGCAGCTGCTTAAGTTGTTTGGAGGAACTATGTCCAATGTTCTCACGCCAGGCGCCGGTCAAACGGTTTTGCTGGCCACGTTTTTCGTTCGCGATGCGCTCTGCGCGCTCGACGCAGCTGGAATCCAGGAGGTCATCCGCTTGGGACCGCTCACTCCGGTTCGCCATGCTCCACCCGATGTTGCCGGAATTCTGAATTTGCGCGGCAAGATCGTCACCATTCTCGACCTCGGGCTGCGGCTTGGATTCCCGAAGATTGTTCCCAGCGGCGCCAGCCGCATCTTCATCATGGAGGACCGCAACGAATTTGTCGGCTTGCTCGTGGACCGGGTGGATGAAGTAGTGGAAGTGGAACGCGATGAGTGGCAGGCTCCGCCGGCCAACGTTCGCGGTATCCAGGGGCGTTTCTTTCTGGGCGTTTGCCGGTCAGGCGGCCATGCAATCACGGTTCTGGACCCTGGCCCTATTCTCGCGGAAGCGGTGGTGTGACGGGAGCGAGGGCGATCATGCGGGTCCTGGTGGTGGATGACACGGTGGTCTTTCGGCGCGCGATCTCCGACGCGCTGTCCGGTTTGCCGGGCGTGGAGGTAGTCGGGACGGCCGCCAACGGGAAGTTGGCGCTGGCGCGCATGTCCGCGCTTCGACCGGACCTGGTGACGCTCGACATCGAGATGCCGGAGATGAACGGCATCGAAGTCCTGGAAGCCATGGGTCCGGCCGGACTGAAGGCGGGCGTGATCGTATTAAGTTCCGTGACCACGCGCGGCGGCGAAATGACGGTCCGGGCGTTGGAACTGGGAGCCTTCGACTTCATCACCAAACCGGACCGCGGCACATCCGCCGAAAACCTGGCGTACCTGCGTGAGTCCCTGCAGCCGATGATTCGCGCCTTCGAACGGCGGCGGGATATCCGGGCGATGCTCGGCCAGGAAAAAGGCGCCCCGCAGCAGGCCGATGTTCCCGCCGCACGTCCCGCTCCTATCGCGCCCGACCGGCAGATTGGCAGGCGTCCGGCCTCGGGAACAACGCCTTTAGTTCTGATCGGCGTCTCGACCGGCGGTCCCGCTGCTTTGGCTGCCCTGTTGCCGGCGCTCCCGGCGGATCTGAACGCGCCGGTTCTCATCGTTCAGCACATGCCGCCGATGTTCACCAAGCCGCTGGCGGCCAGCCTCGCCCGCAAAACCGCCCTGCCTGTGAAGGAAGCGCAGGATGGCGACATTGCGCAGGCGAATTGCGTCTACCTGGCGCCCGGCGGATCGCAAATGAAAGTGGTTGCCGGAACCCGCGGGGAGCCCGTCTTGCGGATTACCGGCGATCCTCCGGAAAACGGCTGCAAGCCGGCAGTGGACTATCTCTTCCGCTCGGCGGCGCTGCAGTTTCCCGGCCGCGCGGTGGCCGCGATTCTAACCGGTATGGGTAACGATGGAACCGCCGGGCTGCGCCTCCTGAAGCGTGGTGGATGCCGCTCCATCGCGCAGGACGAAGCCACTTGCGTGGTTTTCGGCATGCCGAAAGAGGCGATTGCGGCCGGTCTGATCGATACCGTCGCGCCACTCGACCGCATCGCGGCGGCGATCGTGCGATCGGTCCGCGAGGGCGGCGCATGATCAAGCTTCTGCCGGAGGAGCACAAGAACCTGGCCGCGTATATTTACTCCCTCTGCGCCGTATCGCTCGATCAGTCGAAGGCCTACCTGATGGAAGGCCGCCTGGGGAAGCTGGTGGAAGAAACCGGCTGCGGTAGTTTTAGCCGGCTGGTGGAGCGGGCGAAGTCGGAACCCGGCCGTGCGCTGGAACGGCGCATCGTAGACGCCATCACCACCAACGAGACGCTATTCTTTCGCGATACCGCCCCCTTCGATCTGCTGCGTCACAAAATAGCTCCCGAACTGATGGACCACCGTTCGCGCACCGGCGCCGCGCGCGTGCGTATCTGGAGCGCCGCCTGCTCGACCGGACAGGAGATCTATAGCATCGCCATTCTGCTGAAGGAACTGCTGGGCGATCCGGACCGGTACGGCGTGCGCCTGCTGGGCACGGACATTTCCGATGACGCGGTGGCGCGGGCGAGCCGCGGGCTGTACAACGCAACCGAGATTGCGCGCGGCCTGCCCGATCCCCTCCGCGACAAATATTTCGCGCCCACCCGCGAGGGGTGGCAGATTCGCGACGAAATCCGCGCCATGGTCTCGTTCAAACATCAAAACCTGATGGGAGACCTTACACCGCTCGGCAAATTCGACGTCATCTTCTGCCGGAACGTCGCCATTTACTTCTCGGAGGCCGACAAGATCTCCCTCTTCCGGCGAATCGAGCGGGCGCTCGAGCCCAACGGCTGCCTGCTGATCGGCGCCATGGAATCGCTGAATGGGCTTTGTCCGCAGTTCGAATCGAAGCGGCATCTCCGGTCGGTGTACTACCAAGTGAAAGGAGCGCGATGAGCAAGCTACAGCGGGACATCCGCATCCTGCTCGTGGAGGACAATACCACCAACCAGGAGGTGGCGCTGGCTGTTCTGCAGCATCTGGGGTACCAAAATGTGGAACTGGCCGCGGACGGCCATCAGGCGCTGGCTGCCCTTGCGGCGAGAGATTTTGACCTGGTACTGATGGACTGCCATTTACCGGGCATAGACGGCTACGAAACGTGCCGCCGAATCCGCAGGCGCGACAGCGCGGTTCGCAGGCACGACATTCCGATTGTGGCCACTACGGCCGCAGCCATGGACAGCGACCGCCGGAAATGCCTCTCCGCCGGTATGAACGGCTATCTCTCCAAGCCGCTTCGCCTGGACGCGCTCGGGCAGGCGATCGGCGAATGGACGGGCGATGGGCGCGCCGCTGACGAGCCGCCAGTACCTTCTCCGGCCACGGGCGCCTTGGAGATGGCGTCGTTCGACCCGAAGGGATTCACCGACAGCGTCATGGGTTCGGCATCGCTGGCGCGCCGGGTGATCCGCGGATTCGTGAGCGACATGCCCCGCCAGATCGCTCTCCTGGCCCAAGCGGTGAGCGATGGCGATGCGTCCCGGGTGGTTCTACTGGCGCACTCCGTCAAAGGCGCGGCCGCGAGCGTCAGCGGGCACGAGATGGGGGAAGCTTCCAGGAAGATCGAGCAGCAAGGCCGCGACGGAAATCTGACGGCCTCACGGGACGCTCTACGCGAGCTTTCGGCCAGCTTCGAACGTGCCAGGCAGGCGATGGAGCGCTTCTGCCAGGAATACCCGATTGAGCCGTAGCTCTCTATTTCGCTGCCGTGAAGCGCGCCCAGCCACGCGGATTCATGTCGTGCAGAATGGGCTGGTACCAGGCGAATTCGGGATGCTGCGCCAGATGGTCGGCGGCCTTATAGTGCATCCCACAGGCATGGCCCAGGGCAGCGGTCAAGGCCATTTTTTCGATGCCGGCGGCGTCGGTGACTTTGTTCTGTACCGCGCCGGCGGGCGCGTAAGGCGCCTGCCAGGAGCCCATCCCGCGGGGCGACAGGTCAATGTGCCCGCATAAAGTGCGTTCGCTGGGGTCGATCTTGCCTTCGTAGCTGTCGAAGTGATCGG
>Ga0326727_10014595_pt1 | contig 17072 bp, 17 predicted proteins | sample MB2enrmetagenome_FD_207643 | JGI IMG/M metagenome (GOLD analysis project Ga0326727, IMG submission 207643) | Lab enriched peat soil microbial communities from McLean, Ithaca, NY, United States - MB29MY | ecosystem: Environmental > Terrestrial > Soil > Wetlands > Peat | place: USA: New York...
TCCTGCACTCGCAGGAGGAGATCGCGCGCATCCTGCCGGCGAAGCAGGACTACTTGGTGACGACCTCGGAGTTCGAAGACGTGAAGGCGCGGCTGGCGCGCATTGAGAACAAGCGCCGGCTCACCGACACCAAGGGCGTAACGCACCCCTCGCTGCGCCGCGCCAGCACGGATGGATCGGGCTCCGGTTCAGGCACCCAGGCCGGCGACAGCTCGTCGGATTCGAGCGACGGACCGCCCACGCTGCATCGCCGCGACGACCAGAACTGAAAAGCAGATCTCGGAGGTCAGGTTTCAGCGATCAGGCCTGTGTAGCGCCGGTCTCCAGACCGGCTGTCGTGCGGGCGTCCACGCCCGCACATCGGGATTCCCGCCAGGCACGTCTCTCATCGGGAAACATGCACCATCTGCGCTAAGGCCGCTAAATCTTGGGGTAGGGGCCAGAGAGCGACCCAAGGGGATGGGTTTTTCCACAGGCTTCCCACAAGAGACATCGGGACGAAACCCTGTGAATTTCCTATAACTTCCGGAAACTCCTTGAATCTCCATGTGAGGTCGGGTTAAATACAGAATTACCGGGAGATTCGCCGGAATTCGTTGTTGAGAAAAATCCACTTTGCTCGGAGACTGTCATGCGCAGCGCTGCAGCCCGTTCGAACCTTTTGGTTCCTGAACTCCGCGAGGTCATGGATATTCGCCAGGCCTCGAGTTACCTTGGTATCTCGCCCGACACCCTCTACAAATACGCCTCCGAAGGCTTCGTTCCCGCCTTCAAGCTCGGCAATCGCTGGCGCTTCAAGCGCTCGCGCCTCGACGAGTGGATGGACCGCCAGAGCGATCTGCATGCGCCCAGCGGCGAGCTGGATCCCGCGAAGAAGAAGCCCGTGCAGCGGGAAGCAGCCTCTAGCTACTAGCTTTCAGCCCTATGCTATAGAGTGCCCGCAAGCAGCGCCGAGCGCGTGCGGCGGACGGCGAGGACGATCACAACGATCGCGAGGACCAGAAAGATCGCATTGCCCGTGCGCACGATCCAGTGCGGAGCGTGGACCACCCCATTCCCGGTAAAAGCATGCAGGCCATAGAAGATTGCGCCACCGGCCCCGAGGCTGAGCGTGTGCAGCGGCGTCCATCCGCTGCGCCGCGCGAGCACCCAGAGGGAGATCAGAAACACAAGATCGGCGGCAAGCATCACCGCAACTGAGCCCCAACCCCAAATGGGGAACGCTAAGAAAACCACAAGTCCAAGCAGAAATGCCGCCGCGCCTGTGAGCCACGGAGACGGTACTCGGCCCTCAGTTGCGCTTGCGGTACCCGACGGCAGCAGGAAGGCTGCAATCACGATCAGGATCGTGAGCACGGCCGTCACCAGGAATTGCGCATTCGACGCGCGGAAGTGGCTCTGGTGGTAGGCGTAGGCGGCGTTGGCGACGACTCCAATGGCATAGAGCAGGGCGACCACCGCAGTGCCAATTTTGCCCAGCCACGGCGTGCGGGCGCGCGCGGGAAAGAGCCCTTCGGCGAGAGCGATGGAGACGCCGATGCTCCAGAAAGGGTGGACGTTGAGCATCAGCATCGTCCACCACGCGCCGATGCCCAGCGACGGAATCCAGGCGTACTTCAGAAAGTGAAAGCCGTAGGTGTTGGGATTGAAGAGCGTTTGCCCGGCGAGGCCTTCTTCAATCAGCGCGTAGGCGTAACCGAGCAAGAGCATCGTGGGCCAGCCCCGGCCCGTGCGGCGGGCAAGTTCGCGAATCAGCAGCGCGCCGCCGCCGTACATGGGCGCAAGCATGATAAGGGCGACAAGAAGCGTAATCGGGAGATCGCCGAGCAGATACTCCGCGACCAGGGGCGCGAGGAAGAAGAGCGTGAGCGCAGCTGCAATGGAGCGTTGCGGATAGGACATGGGCACACCGTTTCGGGAGTAAGAAAAGTGTAATGTATCCGGCCCGCGTCCCGCGGCCTGCAAATCACGGCAACCATTCGTTTCCAGTCTCGCGCCTCGGTGTAAACTTGGTGAGCCCTCACCCATGCGTTGCGAAGGCGCTCCAGGATGCAGCTTTGCTGCTGGCGTCAGGCAATCAGCAAGTTTGTCTTCGGGAAAGCTTCCCTCAGGGGTCAATGCAGACAGGAGCGATACAACGATGAAGATTCTTTTGGCAACAACGATGGCGGCGGTTGCTTTCGGCTCGGCGGCGGGCGCGCAGACCGGGCCGCAGGTGATCCCGCTCTGGAGCCAGGGCGCTCCCGGATTCGAGAGCCGCAAAGATATTCCCGAAGAGGCGCGGGATTATTGGGTGCGCCGGATCAATAATCCCACCATCACCGTCTTTCTGCCGCCCAGGGAAAAGGCCACCGGAGCGGCCGTGGTGGTAGCGCCCGGAGGCGGCTTTCATGAGCTGGTCTATGTGAACGAGGGCGTGCGCGCAGCCGAGTTCTTCTCGAGCATCGGCGTGGCGGCCTTTGTCCTGAAATATCGCCTGCCGGGCGAAGAGAACTCTCTCTATACGATGGACAACGTGCGCCAGGATGCCTATCGCGCGATGCGGCTGGTGCGCAGCCGCGCCGCGGAGTGGCAGATCGATCCGCACCGCGTGGGGATGATGGGATTCTCTGCCGGCGGCGCGCTGGTTTCGCTGGTGGCCTATGCGCCCGGCAACGGCGACACTTCAGCGCCCGACCCCATCGACCGGCTGAACGGCAAGCCGGACTTCCAGATCCTCGTCTTTCCCGGTGGCCCCGAGCCGCGGACGATCACAGCCGATGCGCCGCCTTCCTTCCTGATCGTGGCCAACGACGACGAGTACGGCTGCGACAAGGTGACGCTGGGCATCTTCGAAAAGCTGCGCGCCGCCGGCGTGCGCACTGAGGCTGTCTTCCTCGCCCAGGGCAAGCACGCCTTCAATATGAACGAGCGCCCCAACCTTCTCACTGTGATGCACTGGCCGCAGCAACTGGCCGACTGGATGCACGACAGCGGCCTCCTGACGCCGGTCGGCGCAACGGCAGGGAAATAGAGGGGCGGCTACGATTGTGCCAATTGTCCCCTACGCCCGCTCGTAGAAGCGGAAGAAGAGCGCCGGCTTGGCGACTGGCGCGGCTTTGGACACTACTGCGGCCAGTTGCGCGTCGCTCAACGGCGTGAACTCCCGCGCCAGTTGCACGTTCTCCTCAAGCTGCGCAATCGAGTCGCATCCGATAATGACCGTGCTCACCGGCCGCGAGAGCGTGTAGTACATGGCCTCGCGCATGGTCAGCGTGCCCGAGCTGGTGGTCTGGATCGTCATCCCTTCCCAACTCTTCTTCTGCGCCTCGATCGAAGGCGGCGTCCACGAGGAAAGCAGCCGGCTGCGCCCCGGCACCTTCATGCCGATGATGCCCATCTGCCGCTCCACGGCCATCGGCAGCAGCGCGTCATTGAAGCTGAAGTAGTGCGGGTCGGCGGCATTCATCGCCATCAAAATCGTGTCGAAGGAGGGATAGCGGCGCATGGTCTCCATCAGCGCGTCGGGCCGGTAGTGGCCGGTCAAGCCCAGGCAGCGCACCACCTTCTGCTCCTTCATTTCGACGAGGGCCTCCATGGCGCCGCCCTTGGCAAAGATGGCGTTCACATCGGTCATGGTGCCCACGTCGTGCAGTTGCCACAGGTCCACGTGATCGGTCTGCAAAAGCTGGAGTGACTTCTCGATCATGCGCATGGAGTCGTCGCGCGTGCGCTCCCTGGTCTTGGTGGCAAGGAAAGCTTGATCGCGCCGTTTCGCCATCACCTTGCCCACGTACTGCTCGCTCCAGCGCTCTGGCCCGCCGTAGATCGACGAGGTATCGATGTAGTTCACGCCCAGATCGAGCGCCCGCTCGATAATCGGCACAGCCACGTCGAAGTTGTTCGGCTTTTCGAGCGCCGCCTGCCCGCCCAGCGAGAATATCCCAACACGGTAGCCCGTCTTACCCAGGTTGCGCGTCGGCATCGCGCTCGGCGTAACCGGATTCGAGGGCAGCCCCGGCATCGTGTGTGCCGTCTCGGCCATCGCCGCCGGCGCCAGCAGCGCGGCCGTCACCGCGCCTCCAGCCTTCAAAAACTCGCGCCGCCCCTGCCTGCGGGCGGAAATCCTCTCCTGATCGCTCACGTTGACCTCCTCGCGGAACAGACCGCTTGTGCAGCGATGATACCGCCAAGCGGCAGGCTAAGGAAATCCGTTCCGGCAAGCCCGGCGCAAATCTGTATAATTCAGCCAAACCAAAAAGCCAGAGCGTGAATCTTGGTTTGGAGCTATACGTGACTCGACTTGTGACCTATGCTGTGGTTCTCTTGGTGCTCGGCTTGACTGGATGTAAAGTCGGGTGGCTCATCGATAGGGTCGCACCTGACGCAATTCGGGACGGCAAAAGTTACTTTGAAGAGCTTCGTCAGAGAAAAGTCGACCAGATAGTGCAATCATTCGACCCAGGTGCGGACAAAAACAGCCTTCGCAGTGACCTGGGGAAGGTCATCGCCCTCATCCCGCAGCAAGAGCCGCTCGGCGTTGAAACCCTCGGAGCCACCGCGGAATGCAAGGGAAGCGGCGTTTGCACAAAGCTGGTAACCCTTGAGTACAGGTACCCGGATCGCTGGATTCTGTTTCAAGTCACCGTCAGCAATCGAACCGGGCGTTATGCGATCACCGACCTATCCATCAAGCCAGAATCAATGCCGCTCGAATCAATCAATCAGTTCACCCTTCGCGAAAAGAGCTGGCTGCACTATGCAATCCTGCTCATGGCTCTATTCTCAGCTGGCCTCGCATTTTATGCCTTTGTTCTGTGCATTCGAACCCCAATCCAAAAGCGGAAGTGGCTCTGGATCATCCTCACAATTATTGGTTTCGGAAAACTCGGAATTGAATGGTCGAGCGGAGAACTGTGGTACAAGGTCCTTCACATATCGATATTGCCGGCCGGGTGGGGATTCGATCCCGATAGCCCTTTCATGTACGTTTCCATCCCTGCGGGCGCGATTCTCTTCCTCCTGTTGCGAAACCATCTCCGGAGAATGGGTACCCCGGCGCTCCCAATCACTGCCACACCACCGACGACCTCCGCAGATCAGACTGAGAGCGATTCCGGACAATAGATCCTTGCATGCCGCGTTTGGTGAATGAGGGTTCCGGATCAATCAACGCCCATCCGGAAGCTGCACCCTGCGAAGCCCGTCGCCTCCGACGCTTGTGATAAAACTAAGCGGATGGACCACCTCCGCCGCATGGGCGCTTTGCGCCGCAAGCTCACCCGCGCCGGGCTCCCCGGTCTCCTCGTCACCCACCTCCCCGATCTGCGCTACCTCTCCGGATTCACCGGATCGAGCGCCGCACTGGCGGTTGCGCGGCGGACGTCGCGGCTCTTTACCGATAGCCGCTATGCCACCCAGGCGGCAGACGAGGTCCAGGCCGCCCAGGTCGAGATCGTCTCCGGCTCGCCCGCAGTGGCGGCGGTGCAGTGGCTGGCCGCGCAGCCCGGCGTGGAGATGGCGGGATTCGATCCCGCGCACACCACTGTCGCCGAGCTCAAGCGCTGGAAGTCGGAGCTGCCCAGCCGCTTGCGCCGCAGCTTCCTTCAGGAAGTGCCTGCGCCGTTTGTCCAGCAACTGCGCATGGCGAAGGACGACGAAGAGCTGGCCCTGATGGCCGAAGCGGCGCTCGCGGGATGCCGGTTATTCGAGGGGATACTCGGATTTCTGCGCCCCGGCGTCGCGGAGGTCGACGTAGCTGCCGAGCTCGAACACAAGGCGCGGATGATGGGCGCCGAAGGCATGTCCTTTGAAACCATCGTGGCCTCGGGCGTGCGCTCGGCCCTGCCCCATGGCCGCGCCACCGCCGCGCGGCTGCCGCGCCGCGGCTTCGTGACGCTCGACTTCGGTATAATCCTCAATGGTTACTGTTCGGATATGACGCGGACCGTTTTTCTGGGCAAACCGAAGCCCGGAGAGCGGAAGGCATACGAGGCTGTGCTGGAGGCACAGGAGAACGCCGTGAACGCGGTGGCTCCGGGGGCCAGTTGCGCGGAGGTGGACGAGGCCGCGCGCGGCATCCTGCGCAGGAAGGGATTCGGCGAGGCGTTTTCCCACTCCACGGGGCACGGCGTCGGACTGGAGATTCACGAACCGCCGCGCGTGGGAGACGGGCAGACGATGCGCCTCGCGCCCGGCATGGTGGTGACGATCGAGCCCGGCATCTATTTTGCGGGCCAGTTCGGCATCCGCATTGAGGATATGGTGGCAGTCACGCGCGCCGGCGGCCAGGTGCTGACACCGGCGCCCAAGGCGCTGATCGAACTTTAAGGGGCTTTCGAACGCGCAGTTTTTTTGAAATGATGGACAACCGTGCCTAGAGAGTCAAAGGAACGAATGAAACCACAAGACATTGAAGATTTGCGACAACTGATTGAGTTCTTGAAGCAGCACCAGGTTGCCGAGTTCGACATCGACCGCGGGGACTTGAAGCTGCGGCTCAAGTTCAATCCGCCGGAAGGTGGATCGGAATCCTTGAGCGATCTGGCGCGGCTGCTCAAGTCTGCGCCGCCGGCCGTGGCGCAAGCCGCCGCGGCGAACACGCCAGCGGTCTCCGCGGCAACTGCGGCCGAGCCTCCTGCCGATCCCGAGGCCGGGCTGCACATCTTGAAATCGCCGATCGTCGGCACGTTTTTTGGCTCGCCTTCCCCCGGCGCAGCGGCCTTTGTTGCTCCCGGAGATCGCGTGGAAAAAGGCCAGGTGATCTGCATCGTCGAGGCCATGAAGCTGATGAACGAGATTGAGGCGGACGCGACCGGCGAAGTGGTCCGCTGCATGGTGTCGAACGGTCAGGCCATTGAATTCGGACAGCCGTTGTTTGCCATTCGCCCAGCTTAGAGGCAGCGAGTCAGCAAGCCAGCGGGTCGGCGAGTCAGCGTGGAACCGGTACCTCAACGCACTCTGGCGCGCCATCTCAAACCCGTCCGATTCGCTAACTCGCCAACTCGCCAACCCGCTAACCCGCTAACTTGCTGACTCGCTCACTATGCTTCGTAAAGTTCTAGTTGCCAATCGTGGTGAAATCGCGTTGCGCGTGCTGAATGCGTGCCGGGAACTGGGCATTCGCACGGTTGCCGTCTACAGCGAGGCGGACCGCAACGCGCTGCACGTGCGCTTTGCCGATGAGGCCATCTGCATCGGGCCGCCGCGCGCCGCGGATAGCTATTTAAATGTGCCGGCGGTGATCTCGGCGGCCGAGATTGCCGACGTGGACGCGATCCATCCCGGCTACGGCCTGTTGAGCGAGAACGCGAACTTCGCCGAGGTCTGCCGCGCCTCGAACATCAAATTCATCGGGCCGCCGCCCGAAGTAACGCGGCTGATGGGCGAGAAAGAAAAGGCGCGCCAGGCCATGAAGAAGGCCCACGTGCCCATCCTGCCCGGATCGGACGGCGTTCTGTCTACGGCCGAAGAGGCGCGAGCGTGGGCCGAGAAGGTTGGCTACCCGGTCATTCTCAAGGCCAAGGCCGGCGGCGGCGGGCGCGGCATGCGCATTGTGCGCGATCCCGAGGAGCTGCCCAACCTTTTCCATGCGGCGTTTACCGAGGCGGCTAACGCCTTCGGCAACGGCGAACTCTACATGGAAAAGTTCATCGTCAATCCGCGCCACATCGAGTTCCAGATGCTAGCCGACGAACACGGCAACGTGGTTTCGCTCTTCGAGCGCGAGTGCTCCATCCAGCGGCGGCATCAGAAGCTGATCGAAGAAGCGCCGAGCAAGCAGGTGACGCCGAAGTTGCGCGAAGAGCTGGGCCGGACGCTGGTGAGATGCCTCAGGGAGATCGGCTACCAGAACGCCGGGACGGTGGAGTTCCTGATGGACGCAAACCATCAGCTCTACTTCATCGAGATGAACACGCGAATCCAGGTGGAGCACCCGGTCACGGAGGCGATTACCGGCGTGGACATTGTGAAGGCGCAGTTGCGCATTGCGGCCGGTGACCGGCTGGACGCGATTCTGCCGCCCCGGCTCGAGATCCGCGGCCACGCCATCGAGTGCCGCATCAACGCCGAGCACCCGCAGCGATTCACGCCGTCGGCAGGGCTGATCACGGCCTTCAATGTGCCCGGCGGCAATGGCGTGCGCGTGGACACGGCGCAGTATGCCGAGGGCGTGGTTCCTCCGTTTTACGATTCGCTGATTGCCAAGCTCATTACGCACGGCGTCGACCGCGCCGAGGCGATGGCGAAGATGGAGCGGGCGCTCGGCCAGTTCATTGTGCGCGGCATCGACACCTCGATTTCGCTGCACCAGGCGATCTTTCAGGACGCAGGCTTCCGCGCCGGCGATTTCGACACCGGTTTCATGGAGCGTTTTCTGGCTGCGCGGGCCGAGGCGGAAAAACCGCCTGCCTGATTCCGGCCGATGGCCCGGCCAGACGAGCAGCCCCCCTCGAACTCAATCGAATCCGCAGGAAATCTGCCGCCTGGCAAGATTATTTTCTATTCTCAGGTGAGTTTTCGCGGTATAAGAGCTTGTATGCGAGGGGGATGCGCGCAATGAGCGGAGATGCTGTATTGTTACAGATTTCGGGCATGCAACTGACGCAACTCATCACGGCAGTCGGTGGACTGGGGACGGCGGCATTCGGTCTTCTCGAAGCCGTCAAGCCAGTCATTCCATGGATCAACTGGATTGGGTTCCGGCGCATTCGCAAAACGGTCTGCGTCCTTACGCCCCAAGCGGCCCCTGCTGCTTCGTCCCAGGCTCACGGTGGGCAGCCACCGGCCGGGTCAGCCAGTAGCCCACCAATCAATGCACTGCCACAAAGCGGGATCGTGGAGACATTGAGATCCAACTGGGTGAACGGGAACGATTTAACCAGCCAGAAAGCCATTGCGAAGTCACTCATCAAGCTGCACCTGAGCGCTGACAATGCAGCCGCTCTGGCCACGGCGACCAACGTGGACTCCGCAATTCTGATTAAGGTTGCGAAGAAGACAGCGGCCGGGAAACCGCTCGATCAATCCGAGAGCGATGTCTTCGCGCGCTTCGACCTCATCGTGACTGCAACTCTCGACGATTGCTACCAGCGTGCCGACCAGTTCTACCGAAACTGGATGCGAGGGCTGGCTGCGTGCATCGCTGTTGCACTTGCGCTTGCCGGCGCCTGGCTGATGCACGGAGATGGATTCTGGCATCACAAAGACCTCGGACTGGCGTTGCTCGTCGGTCTGCTGGCTACGCCGCTGTCGCCGATTGCCAAGGATCTCTCCACGGCATTGGCAACCGCCGTCAACACCATGCAGGCGGTGAAGAAGGTGGCAAGATGACGGTCGCAGAAGATGCCATCACGCGCTTTCTGGACCTTCGGGCCCTGTGGGGCGGCGGCGAAGTCTCCGACAAGGTGCAACCCAAGCAATGGCTCGGGACCGCACGCATCGGCGATCCGAACTATGCCGACCATTCCAGATATGCCGATCTTGCCTTGGCGGATCTCAAGCAATACGTCTGCGGCAGGGACGTTCTGATTGCCACGCACGGATTCAACAACAACCGCGAGGACGGAATTCACGCGCTCGCCGAGTGGCGAAAGCTGCTGAGTCTGCCCGATTCCGCGGCCTATCTCGGCCTGTTGTGGTCCGGCGATTCGGAATCCGTTCATATGTTGAGTTATCCCACGGAGCCAGCTCACGGCAGGGATGCAGGCGCCAAGCTGGCAGCGTTTGTGGACGCCAATCTCCAGAACGCGGCCAGCCTCTCGTTTGTTTCTCACAGCCTGGGCGCCCGCGTCATCCTGGAGGCGATGACCCAGATGCAGTTGCCGGTACGCAGGGCGATCCTCATGGCGGGCGCCGTCGACGACCACTGCCTGACCGGCGAGTTCTCCGCGATCCAGCAAAAGGCGCAGACCATCGCGGTGCTGGCTTCGAAGGAGGACGAGGTTCTGCGATGGGCATTCCCGGTTGGAGATTTTGTCGCCGAGATCATCGATCATGACCATCCCTGGTGGGAGTCGGCGCTGGGCCGCTTCGGGCCCGCGGGAAGGCCCGACCACTACCTGCCGCCCTGTGAGATTCCCAAGGAATGGAAGTATGGCCACGGCGATTATTTGCGCGTGAAGCCACCGGCCCCGGAACCGATTCCTCCGCCTCCCGCAATGCCTCCACCCACGCACCCGCTTCCTTTTGACGGCGCCGGCGGCTGGCAGGAGGCATGGTCGGCATCGGTGGTTTCATCCTTCTTCCGGTAGCTCCGGGGTCCGGGGCCTGGAGCAATATTTTTATCGCTTTTTCTTCGCCTTTTTGAGCGAAATCGGGTATGCTGTGTGAGCAACGTGGAGGTTGCTTGCATGGACGCTCAAAAAGAACTGATTGCCGAATTCGACCGCGAAACCGCAAAGACTCGTAAAATGCTCGATGCCATCCCGGCCGACGCCGATTTCAACTTCAAACCCCACCCCAAATCCATGAGCCTTGGCAGCTTGGCCGGGCACCTGACGGATTCTACCGGCGAGTGGGCGCTTTCAGTGCTGACCAAGGACAAGCTTGAGATCAGCCCGGACAACAGTTGGAAGCCGTTTCTACCCGCGAACAAGGCCGAGGTGCTCGAGAAGTTTGACGGCGGGCTTGGCGGGACGCGCGCGGCGCTGGTAGCGACGACCGGAGACACGTGGGACCGGAACTGGCAGCTGGTGTGGCAGGGTCACACTGTGATCGACGAGCCCAAGCACGGAGTCTTTCGCGATGTGGTGCTGAACCACATGATTCACCACCGCGGACAGTTGAGTGTGTATCTGCGGCTGATCAATGCGAAGGTCCCGGGAACCTATGGGCCGTCGGCGGACGAAATGTGAGAAGAGCAGGGGACAGGGAACAGGGAACAGGATCGCCATCCCCAGCGGCTGTCATTCTGAGAGCTTGTGACTTTTTTGATTTCTCGCCAAAACCGATGCTGAAAACAAACGATTTATTCGTCAAAAAGTCGTGCAAATTCAAAAAAGTCACAAACTCTGAGCGACCGCAGTCCGCGCAGCGGGCGAAGGGAGTCGAAGAACCCGCGGTTGCTTTTATCAGGCCTGAGTTCTTCCACCATCGCCCGCGATGTTTTTGCGGAAGTTCGTCCGCCATGAGGGGCTTGCAAGCGCTGGACAAGGATTCCAGCAGGGAAGTTAGACCATGAGAGTTACGATGCGGGCCGCTTCTCTCGCGGCCTGCAAAGTCGGATTGCCATGCGGAGCGCTGCTCCTTGCCGGATGCGGCGCAAGTTCCAATCCCGTGCCCAGCATATCGAGCCTCTCTCCCGCTTCGCTGAAGGTAGGAAGTGCGGCGCAGACGCTCACTATCAATGGCGCTAACTTCCTCGCCACTTCGACGGTAACTTACAACGGCATTGCCCATGCTGTGACTTACATCAGCGCCAGCCAACTGACTATCGCTCTAACTGCGTCCGATCTATATGCGCTCGGCAGCTATCCGGTAGTAGTTGCCAATCCCGTACCCGGCGGCGGAGCTTCCTCTCAAGTCAGTTTACAGATTTACGGAGAAGCTCAGAATTCGACTGTCGTAGGCAGCGTAGTGCCTGGCGCTTCTTACGAACTTGACGCTTTCGACATTCAAGGGAATTACGCTTACATTCTAGGAGACAACGGCAATCAAGGTTCAGGATCCTCGGCTGCGCAATTCTATGTGGTGGATATCGCGAATCCGGCAAGCATGGCCGTCGTCAGCGCGACGTCAATCACTGGATTTATAAGAGACGGGCAGTCCGGGATTAGAGTGCAGGGGCAATACGTCTATCTCGTATCTTCTACAGGAACGGCGAGTACAAATTTATTGCAAATCTACGATGTATCGAATCCTTACGCTCCTGCGTTTGTCGGCAGCGTTCAAATTCCACTGGTTGGATTCGGTCTTTGGGTATCTGGGGAGTACGCCTATGTTATATCGTATGTAGGCGTGCATTCCATAAGCACTCTGGATGTAGTTGACGTTTCCAATCCAGCATCGCCGGCGATTGTGGGATCGACCGATACGGGAACTGCCGGTCTGAATGTAGCCGACATCAAGGTAGTTGGAGAATACGCCTATGTGGCAGGGCAGAGCGACGGACAATCCGAGATACTTATATTCGACATCTCCAATCCCGCATCGCCGTATTTGCTTAGCAGCTTACCGGTGGGGCACAGTCCGCAAGGCTTGGATGTCGAAGGAAGTTACTGGTATGAGACGATTTACGATGGGAACTCGCTGAACATTTACGACATATCCAATCCTTCATCGCTTTCTCAGGTAGGCACGGTTTCATTGATCGGAACATGCAAGCCGCAAGACGTTACCGTGGAAGGAACCACAGCGTATGTGGCATGTTATACAAATTCATCGGTAGCTGTAGTGGATGTGTCCAATCCAACTTCTCCAAGTGTGGATGGATACGTATCTCTTCCGGCAACTTCTTATCCGATATTCCTGGAGTCAAAGGGCAGATATGTGTATTCGATCTCGAACACCCCAGGAGGAATGTTATCAGTTATAGACACTGGTGGCGCGTAGCCAAAACTCCATCCGGACGCATTGAGGTAAGAGTTTTGAACACGGTGGAATTATGAGGGCGATTTCGACTGCCGATACCTGACCCCTGTTGCTTGCATTACTCTGGAGGCATGGCCTTTCTCTTTCCGAAAATCTATCCGATTCTCGATAGCGCCGTGATCCCGCGGGAGGGGCGCGGGGAGTTTTTGCATCGGCTGGGCAACGAACTGGCCGAGGCCGGCGTTGTGCTGCTTGAATACCGCAACAAGGCCGGCTCCGAGGCGGAGCTGCTGGCCGATGCGGCAATCCTTCGCGCCGCAATGCCTGTGGGCAAAGTCAAGCTGATTCTCGACGATCGCGCCGATCTCGTCGAGCGAACAGGATTTGACGGCGCGCACGTGGACACGGGAGACGCTGCGCCGGATGAGGCGCGGCGGCTGGTAGGGCCGGAGCGCATCGTGGGCACATTTGGCGGCAGCGAGGCGCTGGTGCCGGGGATTCTGACCGCGCCGGTAGATTACCTGTCGATCGGCCCGGTGTTCGCGACCACGACCAAGCAAACCACCAAGGCTCCGATCGGTGTGGAGGGCGTGCGCAAGTTGCGCGCAGAAGCCGGCCTCCATGCGGTGCTGGTGGCGGTGGGAGGAGTCACGCCTGAAACCGCGCCCGCGGTTCTGGCGGCAGGAGCCAGCGTGATCGCCGTGGCCGCGGCCATCTTCCGCAGCGCCGATCCGGTGGCCGAGTTTCGGCGGTGGAAGGCGGCGCTTCATTCGTCCCCATTTCTCAAATGCGGCGAGAACTTGTAGCGCCGGTCTCCTGACCGGCTGTACTGAGGGCCTCCTGGCCCTCAGGGGACCCGCCAGACCTGGAATGCTAAAGAACCGCGCATCTGTAAGAAATGCGGCCCGGCTCCGCCGTTCTCATTAAAAGGTGTCCATAGATGACGCAAGACCGCCCCAATTCGAGACACCTTATGGCGGAAAACGAAGCATGCCTGCCCAAAATCTGCACAGCCGCTGGCTGGAAACGATGCAGTCGCAAATACCTGGAATCCGGCCCCCACGAGATCGAGCCGGCACTTCTCAGCCCTTTGCTCTCGTGTCGTATGATGGCGTTACGCGATCCCTCTCGCGGTTTGGCCCTACATTGGTTGCCCCATCCCATCGATCTGCCAGGAAGGATGCCGCCCTTTGATCTCACGATTGCTGCGCATTAAACCCATGTCGATGCTCACCGCGGAAGCGGGCGAGCAGGGCGAGCACACGTTGAAGCGCTCGCTCGGCGCCGTGAACCTGATCACGCTAGGAATTGGCGCGGTCATCGGCGCGGGAATCTTTGTTCTGACCGGTCAGGCTGCGGCGCTCTACGCGGGTCCGGCCGTGGCGCTGAGTTTCGTGCTGGCGGGACTCACTTGCGCGTTTGCCGGGCTGTGCTATTCCGAGTTTGCGTCGATCATTCCTATCGCCGGGTCGGCGTACACCTATGGATATGCCACGCTGGGCGAACTGGTGGCGTGGATCATCGGATGGGACCTGGTGCTGGAGTACGCGTTTGGCGCGGCCACCGTGGCGTCGGGGTGGGCGGGCTACTTCAACAGCCTGTTGCAGCAGATTGGTATCGTGATTCCACCGCAACTGACGGCGATTCCCGGAACGCCGCTGGTGAAATATCACGGGATGTGGGGACCGGTGATGTCGCTGCCGCCGGGGGTGAGCGACGCGGGGTTGCCGCATGCGACGGGACTCTTCAACTTGATTGCCATTCTGGGAGTCATGGCGATTACGACCATCCTGGTGATTGGCATCAAGGAGTCGGCGAACTTCAACTCCGCGATCGTCTTTATCAAGCTGAGCGTGGTGGCGATTTTCCTCGTGGTCGGCGGGTATTTTCTCTTCCGTCATCCTGAAGTGGCGCACGCAAACTGGCATCCTTTCATTCCGCCCAGGGACGCGGCTGGGAACTTCGGCTGGAACGGCATTGCCAAGGGCGCATCACGGATATTCTTCGCCTATATCGGATTCGACGCCGTGTCGACGGCGGCACAGGAAGCGAAAAAGCCGCAGCGCGACATGCCGATCGGCATTCTCGGGTCGCTGTTCATCTGCACGATCCTGTACATTCTGGTTTCGCTGGTGTTGACGGGCCTGGTGAGCTACAAGACGTTGAATGTCGCAGCGCCGGTGGCGCTGGGCATCGATGCCACGGGGGTGAGCTGGGGATCGATGCTGGTGAAGATCGGTGCGGTCTTCGGGCTAGCCACGGTGATGCTGGTGATGCTGCTGGGGCAGACGCGCGTCTTCTATTCGATGTCGAAGGACGGCCTTTTATGGAAGTGGGCCTCCGCGATTCATCCCAGATTCCGCACGCCGTGGGTCACCACAATCGTGTTTGGATTCTTTGCGGCGGTATTTCCCGCGTTCCTGCCCATCTCAAGGCTCGCGGACCTGGTGAACATCGGCACGTTGCTGGCGTTTGCCATCGTGTGCGCGGGGGTCTGGGTGCTGCGCGTGCGGCATCCAGAGCTGCGCCGGCCGTTTAAGGCGCCGTTGGTGCCGCTGGTGCCAATCCTGGGTATCGTGTCAGCTTGCTACCTCATGTATCAACTAGCGGCGATCACGTGGGAGGTGATGATCGGATGGCTGATCTTCGGACTGATCATCTACTTCACCTACTCGGTGAAGCATAGCAAGGTGCAGCAGATGAAGAACGCGCAGGCGGCTGACTGAGAACCGCGGATTCGCGCGGGAAGAACCACGGCCTCCCTCAAGCGGGAGGCCGTTTTGCGTGGCGAGAAATCACCTTGCTTCGGCGGGAGAAGTGAACTAAACTAACTAAACTTAGTTTACCGGGAGGCGTGATGCGCACCTACAACATTCACGAAGCAAAAACACACCTGTCGCGGCTCATTGACGAGGTTGAGAATGGCGAACCATTCATCATCGCCAAGGCCGGGAAGCCCAAGGCACAGGTGATCCCGATTCGCGCGTCAAAGAAAGAGGCAATGCAGCGGATCGGGTTTATGAAGGGGATGTACAAAGCACCTGACGACATCAAAACGCCATTCGCGGCCGAAATTGAAGAGATGTTCTACGGTGGCAAATGAGGTTTCTACTGGATACTCATTTAGTTGTGTGGGTGCCGGTATCGGGGCCCCGCCTCTCACGGTCGGCACGTACGATTCTCAATGACCCAGAGAATAGCTTCTTGTTTAGCGCGGTTAGCCTTTGGGAGATTGCGATCAAGCGCAGTATCGGAAAGCTCGATCGGGGTATCGATCCCCGGACCATTCGTCGCGAGCTGATTGCGATGGGGTACGAGGAGTTAGCGGTCCTGGGCCAACACGCCGTTGCGGTCGAAAGTCTTCCGTGGATTCACAAAGATCCCTTCGACCGGCTCCTGATTGCGCAGGCAACAGTCGAAGGGATCACGTTGCTCACAGCCGATGCAACGGTTGCTCGCTATCCGGGTTCCATCCGCAAAGTCTAGCGAGCGCGTTACGCCGTGGCTTTGGCGCAGAAGGCGTCGAAGGCGCGCATCAGCTCGCCGGCAATCTCCTGCGCGGTGGACTGCTCGATGACGGCGCGCTGCATGAGGTAGACCAGCTTGCCGTCGCGCAGGATGGCGACCGAGGGCGAGCTGGGCGGATGGCCTTCAAAGTAGCTGCGGGCGCGCTCCGTGGCTTCGCGGTCCTGGCCGGCAAAGACGGCGATGCTTTGGTCGGGCGGGTTTGGGGAGTGGGTGAGCGCGAGGCGGATGCCGGGACGAGCCTTGCCCGCCGCGCAACCGCAGATGGAATTGACAACGACGAGAGTGGTTCCCGGCTGGGCGAGCGCGGCGTCGACCTCTTCGGCCGTCCGGGCTTCCTTGATTCCCGCACGTACGAGTTCCTCGCGCATGGGGATGACCATCAGTTCTGGGTACATGTTTGCCTCCGGCAGAGGAAGCTGCCTGTTCTTATTCTACGGGACCGGGGCGCGTGAAGCTACTGCCGCGCGTTCCAAGGTCACTCGGCTTCGCGCGGAATCGGGTTGCGGGATAGAGAGCGATTCCGGGTCAGCCGCGATTCTTGCGCGTTGCGGTACTCTTGATCTTTGAAGATTCAGGAGAACATTGCGTTGGCACGGCTCACGACCTTCGGCATCGGGGGCCCGGCGCGGTGGTTTGTCCGGGCCGCGAGCGAAGCCGAGATCGCCGAGGCGTGCGCGTGGGCGCGCGAGCGCCGCGTGCCGCTCTTTGTGCTGGGCGGCGGCAGCAACGTGTTGGTTGCCGACGCGGGGTTCGACGGCCTGGTGCTGCATGTCGCGATCCAAGGCGTGGAGTTGGAGGGCGAACTGCTGCGCGCAGCCGCCGGCGTCCCTTGGGACGATTGCATCGAGCAGGCTCTTGGAGCAAATTGTGCAGGGATGGAGTGTCTCGCGGGCATTCCCGGCACCGTGGGCGGAACGCCGGTGCAGAATGTGGGCGCGTACGGGCAGGAGGTGGCTTCAGTCATCGAGCGGGTGCGGGCCTTCGACCGCGCGGCAGAGAAGTTTATCGAGTTTTCGAACGCCGAGTGCGGATTC
>Ga0326727_10014596_pt1 | contig 17072 bp, 11 predicted proteins | sample MB2enrmetagenome_FD_207643 | JGI IMG/M metagenome (GOLD analysis project Ga0326727, IMG submission 207643) | Lab enriched peat soil microbial communities from McLean, Ithaca, NY, United States - MB29MY | ecosystem: Environmental > Terrestrial > Soil > Wetlands > Peat | place: USA: New York...
TGATGTTGTCATAGCGCTTGGCCACATAGGCGCAGGCGATGCTGATCAAGATGCCGGCGAAGGTGATGAAGCGGCCCATCCAGGCGTAGTGCTCGTCGCTTTTGTTGGGGGCGAAGTAGGCCTGGTACAAGTCGTAGGTCCAGATGGTGTTGAAGGCGGTGACGTTGCCCGCCATGCCGGACATGAAGGAGGCCAGCAGCCCCGTCAGCGCCAACCCCAGCAAACCGCGCGGACAATACTTTTTGACCAGCGAGAAAATCACGCCGTCATAGTCATTGTTGACGGCGTCCTGGAGGCGCCCGTTGATTTTATCATCGGGTATGCTCTTGGCCGCCTGGTCCTTGAGAAGCGCCTCCACCTTGGCATTGTTGAAACCGACGCCCGCCGCCTCTTTCAAGGCTTTGCCGGCATCCTCCGTGGAAGAATGCTGGGTGACGGCCTGATTAAGGGCGGCGATGGCGGCTGAATACTTGCCGGCTTCGATCTGGGCCTGGGGAATCCGGTAATTCTTATCGGGCATGCAGGTCAAAGCGACGGCGAGCAAGCCGGGCAAAATCACCAGAAGAGGGAAGAGCATCTTGGGGACGGCGGCGATGAGGGGAGTGCGGCGGGCGGCGCCCATGTTTTTGGCGGCCATGGCGCGTTGGACGACCAGGAAATTGGTACACCAATAACCGAAGGAGAGGACGAACCCCAGACCGAAGACCACGCCGAACCAATCCGCGCCCAAGGGATTTAGGTTGGGGCCATCCAGGAGCGGTTTCCAGGCGCTGGACCAGGCGTATGAGCCGTATGTCGTTGAGGCTTTGTCGGCCAAATTCAAGGTGGCGGGATGGACGGAGGCAATGGCCAGTTTATCCTTGACAGCATCCCAGCCGCCCACGTCCTTGAGGCCCAGATAGACCACCGGGGCAAAGCCGAGCACAATCATGAAGAATTGCAGCACCTCCGTGTAGATGGCCGAGGTCAAGCCGCCTTTGAGCACATAGACCAGGACGACGGCGGAGCAAATCCAAAGCGCCAGATCGTAATTCCAGCCCAACAGGGAGTGGAGGAGCTTGGCCAGGGCGTTCATGGAAATGCCGGAGGCGAAAACGGTCATGACGGCAAAGGCGATGGAGTTGAGGCCGCGGACGCGTTGATCGAAGCGCATGTTGAGGTATTCCGGCACCGAGCGCGCTTTGGAGCCGTAATAGAAGGGCATCATGAAGACGGCCAGGAACAACATGGCCGGGATGGCGCCCACCCAGTAAAAATGGGCGGTGATGATGCCATACTTGGCGCTGCTGCCGGCCATGCCGACCAGTTCCAGCGCGCCCAGGTTGGCGGAGATGAAGGCCAGCCCGGTCACCCAGGCCGGAATGGAGCGGCCGGAGGTGAGGAAGTCCGAGGAGGTCTTCATGTAGCGCGTCAGGGCGAAGCCGATGCCGATGACGAAACCGACATAAATGAGCATGATGGCGTAATCCAGCGCGCCTAGGTCAATATAAGATGTAGCGGGCATAGGGTTGGTTTTGGGGTGTTCGCAAACAAGAATCGGCGGCGAACCTGGCCGGGCCAAGCTCCGCGAGGCGACAGATGTTGCGCGTTAATGTTTTGCGTGCGGCAAATAAAACACGGAAGCCCCGGAATTGGCAACAACCATTTTTCCCCTTCCGGCCGGGCCGGCCAATACGCCTCGAAAGCCTCCGGCTTTCAGGGCTGCTCTCAGGTTGCCTCTAAACCACCAGGGGCATGGAAATGCAGCGGCTTTCTGCCGAAAGCCGCTACGGTGCGCAGGTGTAGCGGCGGATGGCAATCCGCCGCCGACTTCTTTTACCGCCGGTGGGCGACGGTGACGGCACAGCTTTCCAGACTATAGCGGCCCTGCGCCGGCTTTGGGTTTCGCCTTTGCGCGCTTGCAATCCGGCGCCGGGCACTCCATGCTGTGGACACTTGATGCATAGACGGGGGTTTCCCACGTTTGCAGAAACCATTACGATGAGCGAGCCGCCAGAAACAGAATTTGATTTGGAGAAGCTTTTCCTTCCCGCTTGGGCGCAGGAATCCCCTGCCACCAATAAATACGCCGGGTTCGCCGGCGAGGACCGCCGGGAAAGCCGTTTCGACGACCGGCCTGGCCGCCGCGGTCCGCCGCGCGGGGAGTCCCGGCCCGGCGAGCCGCGCTCCCGGGGCGGCGGCCCGCCCCAGCGGGGCCGCGACGGCGGAAACCGGGGCGGTCCACGGGAGGGCAGGGGCGAGCCAGGCCCGCGGTCCGAACCGCGGGAAGCGCCGCCGCCCTTGCCCCAGATCACGGCGACGATTTTGCCGGACGAAAAAGGGCTGGATTCGATGGCGCGGCAGATTCGGATCACGGGCCGGGCCTATCCGCTCTTCGACATCGCGCAGTTGATTTTGAACAAGCCGGAACGGCAACAGGTGCGGTGGGAGACCGTCAAGGACGCGGCGGGCAAGGCGGCGCAGCCGCTCTATCTCTGCGCCCTGGATGATTCGCTCTGGCTTTCCGAGGAGGAGGCGGTGACGCATCTCCTGGGCCGGAATTTCGACATGTTTTACAAGGCGGAAAAGACGCCCACCGAACCGCCCCGGGGAACTTACACCTTCGTCGCCCAATGCGGGATGAGCGGCGCCATCCTCGGCCCGCCCAATTATCACGATTACCAGAACAAATTGCGCAAACTCCACAGCGAGCGTTTTGCCCGGATGCCCTTCGAGGCTTTCAAGGCGCGGGTGAGAATTGTCAAGGATGAGGCGGTCGTCAAGAAATGGATCGAAGACCAGAGCACCAAGACCGAATACTCCTGCCTGAATGTGCCCGAAGCGCTGAAGCTGGGAAGCCGGGAAGCGGTGGAGAAACATTTCCGCGAAACGCATCTTCCTAATTTAATCAAGCTGGTGGAGTCGCACACCATGAGCGGTCCGGCCGGCCGGCAGTTGCGCTCCCCCGCCCTGCAACGGGTCTTGCGCGCCGCCTGGGAGGAACAACGCCGCTTTCCCTTGAAACTGGCCACGACCTTGAGCCAGCAATTCGCCAGCCGCGGGCTGCAGTTCTTCAAGGTCAACCGCACCGTCACGCATGTCTCGGTGGCGCGTCCGCATTTTCTGGACATGGACGCCACGCCCGTTTCCCAAGGCGTGCGGCAGATCGTGGATTTTATCAACGCCACGCCCAAATGCACGCGGCGAAAATTGATCGAGTCCCTGGCCCCCGCCGCCCCTCCGCCGGCCCCCGCCGCCCCTCCGGCGGCGGCCGGAGCCGCGCCCGATGCGGCGGCCGGAGTTGCGCCCGCGCCCGCGCCCGAAGCCAGTCCCGAACAAACAGCGGTGGCGAGCGATTTGCATTGGCTCATTCACGAGGGGCATGTGATTGAGTTTGCCAACGGGATTTTGGAAACGGCCAAGAAACCGTTCATCAAACCGCCAAGACCGGAACCGAAAACAACCGCTCCAGCCGTCCCGGCCAAAGAGCAGGCGTCCGGCGGCCAGACGGCCGCCGCGCCGGAGACGGCGGTTCCCGCGGCGGGCGGCGAAGCGCCCTTGCCGGCGGCGGCGGGAGAAACCGCCGCCCCGCCGCCCGGCGCCGGCACTGCCGGCAGTCTTGCGCCTGCCGCGCAACCCGCCATGGCGCCACCCGGCGAGGCCGCCCCCGAATCCGCAATCTGTCCCGAGGAATCGGGACAACCCGCCATTCCAACCCCTGGCGAACCGCCGCCGGAACATGCCGCCGCGCCGCAAAGCGAAGGGCTGCCGGCCTCACCACTGAACGCGCCTTGAAATTTCCGGCGCATTTTAAACTATGGCATTTACCACATTTGGGCTTTCCCCGGCGGTCCTGCAAGGGGTCAAGGCGATGGGCTATCTGGTTCCCACACCGATTCAAGTCCGCACCATCCCGCTCGTTCTTCAAGGGCGCGACGTGATCGGCAGCGCGCAAACCGGCACCGGCAAAACCGCGGCGTTCGCCCTGCCTGTTTTGTCGCTGCTCGACCGCCACCAGCCCAAGAGCCGCTGCCTGGTCCTGGAGCCGACGCGCGAACTGGCCGCGCAGGTGGAAACCGCCATCCATGATTTTGCCCGCTTCACCAATTTGCAGACCGCCGTCCTTTACGGCGGGGTCGGTTACGGCAAACAGATGGACGCGCTGGCCAGGGGCGCGGACATCATCGTGGCGACGCCGGGCCGGTTGCTCGACCACATGGGACGCGGCACCTGCCGTTTGGAAGAGGTCAAGTACCTGGTGCTGGACGAGGCGGACCGGATGCTGGACATGGGATTTCTCCCCGACGTGCGGCGCATCGTGCAAAAAGTCCCGCGCGAGCGGCACACCCTTCTGTTCGGGGCGACCATTCCGCCGGAAATCGCCACGCTGGCGCAATGGGCGCTGAAAAACCCGGAAACGGTGGAAATCGGAGCCAGGCGGACGCCGGCGGAAACCGTGTCCCATGCCATTTACCCGGTGGCCGAAGGGCAGAAGGCGCAGTTGTTGCTGGCGCTGCTGGACAAATTGAAATGCGACTCGGTCATCGTTTTTTGCCGGACCAAACACGGGGCGGACCATGTGGCCAACTCGCTCAAACGCCATAATCATCCCGTCGCCGTCCTGCATTCCAACCGGACGCAGCGGGAACGGGAAGACGCCTTGCGCGGATTCCGCCAGGGGCGATTCGAGGCGCTGGTGGCCACCGACATCGCCTCGCGCGGACTGGACATCGCCGATGTGAGCCATGTCATCAACTACGACGTGCCCCAACACCCGGAGGATTACATCCATCGCATTGGCCGGACGGGCCGCGCCGAGCAGAGCGGCGACGCCCTGACGCTGATGGTGGCCGCGGACGCGCCGCATGTTTATGCCATTGAACGGTTCATCAGCCAAAAAATCCGCCGCGCCAGGCTGGAAGGTTTTGACTACCAATACACCGCGCTCTTCGAGCAGGAGAAAGCCGGGCAGCGAGGGTCGTATCCCGGCAAAGTGCGCGGGGCGCGCATTCGCGGCGGCTATTTCTTTGGCCCCGCCCGGAGGCGCTGAGGCGCGAGGAATGGTGATTGTGAATAGAGAATAGTGAAAGGAAAACATCCCCTTCCCTCAGAACCCAGCGGAGTGTTGGAGTGCTGGAGCAATGGGGACAAGGGCAGATCCAGCCGGCCCTCACTCGGAACGCGGCAGATGGATCATGGACCGGGGGCCTTCCCACCGAGGAGACGTTGGGAGAAATGCGCCGGAGCGATCCGCCGGCAGGCTGTCTGGCGGGCGCGCCTGCGCACTCTGGCCGGCTGCCCCAAAAATAACCGTCAATTGGCCGGAAGGAGGCGCAGCTTGATGTCGCGGAACGAAACCGCGCTGCCGTGCTCCTGCAACAGGATATGCCCGTCCGCCCATTCGCCGAAGCCGGGGATGTTCTTAAACTTGCTCTGGGCCACGGCGGCGCGGAAGGCCGGCGAGCCGCGGTCGTATTCCAGAATTTTTTCGCCGTTGAGCCAATGTTCGACATGCCGGCCGCGCGAGATAATCCGGGCGTGGTTCCATTCCCCCACCGGGTTGGGATGCTTGTTCGGCCCGGCGGGGACCAAATCGTAAAGCGCGCCGAGCTTGCGGTTGCCGTCGCGGCCCAGTTTGGCGTCGGGGTGGCGCTCGTCGTCGAGGATTTGGTATTCCAGGCCGATGGCGGAGCCGGTGGCGGCCTTGCCGCCCTCGCCGGTAACGGGGTCGAGGTTGGGCTGGACGAAAATCTTGATGCCGCTGTTGCAGCCGGGGGTGGCCTTAAAGTCGGCTGTCAACTCGAAATTGGAAAAGCGCTCGCGCGTGATGATGTCGCCGCCCGCCTGGGCCTCGGCGTTGCCGCTGGAGACGACGCTGAACTCGCCATCCTGGATCGTCCAGCTCTTGTCCGGGAAAAAATCCCCGCGCGCGCTGCGCCAGCCGTTGGTGGTTTTGCCGTCCCACAGCAGCCGCCAGCCGTCGGCCTTCTCCTGCGCGGTGAGGGTGTTGTGCTGCCCGCCGGGTGAAATGGGATCGGTCGCGGCATCAACATGACCAGAGGAGGCGGCGAGGACGGCGAACAAGCCCACCGCCGCCGAGGTGAAAAGCGCGGAGCCATTGACGATGAATTTCATAAGCTGGAATGTTATCAGATGAACCTGGATAAGTCACGCGGAACCGCTTGCCAGCCGGAAAAAGGGGCGCATTTCACTTTTTTGGGTTTTCTTTCTTAATCTTAATCTTAATCTTGCTCCTAATCTGTACGCCGGAGGGAGATGAGATTAAGATTAAGATTAGGAGCAAGATGAAGAGGGGAACCCAAAAATGCGCCCCGGAAAAAGGCCGCTGATTAGGAATTGCGCAATTCAGCCCATTGCATGAAACTGGGGCGAGCAAACAACCATGAGGACAATCAGTTTATGAACGAGGCCATCAATCGCCGCAAGTTTTTGAAACGGGCCGGAGCGGCCGGCCTCGGTCTGAGCCTGGCCGGCTATTTCGGTTCGCCGACGGATACGCGGGCGCAGACGCCCGCCATCACGGGACGCACCCCGGGGCCGAACGATAAAATCAACGCCGCCGTCATCGGCACCAACGGCCGGGGGATGGCCCATGTGGATTGCCTCCTGGCCCTGCCGGGCGTCCAAATCACCCAGATTTGCGACGTGGACGACCGCGCGGTCGCCAAGGCCATCCAGGCCGCCGCCAAAAAGCAACAGACCGCGCCGAAAGGCGGCAAGGATTTCAGGAAGATTCTGGAAGACAAGACCGTGGATGCCGTCACCATCGCCACCCCCGATCACTGGCACGCGCCCATGGCCATCCTGGCGCTCCAGGCGGGCAAGCATGTCTATGTGGAAAAGCCGTGCAGCCACAACCCGCGCGAAGGGGAATTGCTGGTGGCGGCGGCGGCGAAATCCAGGGGCCTTTGCCAGATGGGCAGCCAGCGCCGCTCCTTTCCCAACACCCGGGCGGCGGTCCGGGCCATTCGCCAGGGGATGATCGGCAAGCCCTACCTGGGCCGCTGCTGGTATGTCAACAATCGCGCCTCCATCGGCCACGGCGCGCCGGCGGCGGCCCCGCCGTGGCTGGACTATGAATTGTGGCAGGGGCCGGCCCCGCGCCGCCCTTACGTCAGCAACCTCATTCACTACAACTGGCACTGGTTTTGGCATTACGGGACGGGCGAGGCCCTGAACAACGGCACGCACGAAGTGGATGTCTGCCGCTGGGCCTTGGGCCTGGATTTCCCGGCGCGCGTCAGTTCCAACGGCGGCCGCTATGCCTTTCAGGACGACTGGGAAACGCCCGACACCCAGATCATCAGTTGGGACTTCGCGGAAGGCAAGACCATGACGTGGGAAGGCCACAGTTGCAACAGCCACCCCATCGAGGGGCTGAGCCGCGGCGTCCTGATTTACGGCACCGGCGGCACGGCCTTGCTGGAAGACGACAACTGCACCCTTGTGGACAACGCCCGAAAGCCGCTCCTCCAGCTCAAAAGCGGCGCGGCGTCCGATCCCACCAACACCATCAGCAGCACCGCCGGCCTGGACGCCCTCCATTTCAAAAATTTTATTGACGCCATCCGGCTGGGCGCGCCCCTCAGCGCCCCCGTCAGCGAGGGCCACAAGAGCGTGGCCATGCTCCAACTCGGCAACATCGCCTGGCGCGCCGGACGCACCCTCAACCTGGACACCGCCAACGGCCACATCCAGAACGACGCCGAGGCCATGAAACTCTGGGGCCGCGACTACGAGCCGGGCTGGGAACCAAAGGTCTGATCACATTACCCCAAACCCACCCATGAAAATATCACAACCCTTCGCCTTTCCCGCCATTTCCGTCCCATTCCTCGCCTAAGTCCCATTCCTTCCATGAAAATATTGCAACTCCTCGCCTGCCTCGCCCTCCTCGCCAGCCTGACTCCCCTGCACGCCGCCAATGCCGCCCCTGCCACGGACGCCGAAAAGCTCGGCTGGACCCTCGCGCTCCATTCCTACAGTTTCCGGGTGTTCACCATCTTTGACGCGATAGACAAAACAGCCGCGCTGGGGATCAAACACATGAGCATTTCGGGAAACGTCATCCTGGCGGGCACCAACAGCGTCACCACGGTGACCGTGGCGGACAAGGACATGGAGGCCATCAAGGCGAAGATGATTGCGGCCGGCCTCAGTTGGCCCTTCGTCAACATCGGCGTGGTGCAACTGCCGCCCAATGAGGCAGAAAGCCGCAAGGTGTTCGAGTTTGCGCGCAAGTGGGAAATCCCGATCCTTGTGGCCGAGCCTGCGCCCGAGGCGCTGGATGTGGTGGAAAAGCTGTGCAAGGAATACAATATCAAGGTGGCCATCCACGAACATCAAAAACCCAATCGCTACTGGGATCCGGCCTTCGTCCTGGCCGCCATCCAGGGGCGCGGGCCGCTGCTGGGGGCCTGCGCCGATGTCGGGCATTGGGTCCGTTCCGGGTTGGATCCGGTGGAATGCTTGAAAAAGCTCGACGGGCATGTCCTGGCCGTTCATTTCAAGGACCTGGCCGAGAAGGACCCCAACACGCATGATGTCCCCTGGGGAACGGGCGTCTGCAATAGCAAGGGCCTGCTCGAAGAACTCAAGCGCCAGCAATTCCACGGCGCTATATGTGTCGAATATGAATATCATTGGGAAACCTCCAGCCCCGAAATCGCCCAGTCGGTAAAATTCTTCAACTCCGTTTGCGCGTCCTTGGCCGCGCCCCAGTCAAAATGAAAAATCAAACCTGTTCCCGCCGCCGTTTTCTTGCAATTTCCACGCTCGCCGCCGGGGCGGCAGCCTGGCGCGGGCCGTCCCTTTTGCGGGCGGCCGAGGCCGCCTCCAAACTCAACATCGCCATGATCGGCGTGGGCGGCCAGGGACTTTCCCGGCTCAAGGAAGCCCTGCGCTGCGGAGCCAACATCGTGGCGCTGTGCGATGTGGACGAAAAAATGATGGAGGACGCGCGCAAGGCAACCGCCGCCGCCCTGGGCCGGCCCAACACCTACGTGGACTTCCGCAAAATGTTGGAGTCTGAAAAAAGTCTTGACGGAGTCATTATTGCGACGCCGGACCATTGGCACGCCCCCGCCGCCCAGGCGGCGTTTGCCGCCGGCAAGCACATTTTTTGCGAAAAACCGCTGGCCCACGCCATTTCCGAGGCGCGCGCATTGCGCGAGCGGGCCGGCCGCTCCAAGGTGGTCACGCAATTGGGCATCCAGGGCAGCGCCGAGGACACCCTGCGCCGCGCTATTGAGTTGATTCAAGGCGGAGCCATCGGCAAGGTTCGCACGGTGCATGTCTGGGTGGCCAAAAGCGCCTCCTTCATTCCCGGCCAGGCCGCCCCCGTCGGCGAAGACCCCGCGCCCGGCGGGCTGCATTGGGACAATTGGATTGGCCCGGCCCCGTTCCATCCATACAAACAAACCGTTTATCATCCCAAGGCTTGGCGCGCCTGGTATGATTTTGGCGGCGGCTCGATGGCGGACTGGGGCTGCCACGGCCTGAACCTCCCCTTCCGCGCCCTGAACCTGGGTTCCCCTTCTGAAATCGAAGCGGACGTCCAGGGCGAAATCTCCGCCAGTTATCCCTGGCGCGTGCGCATCCGGTTCGATTTCGCCGCGCGCGGCGCTTTGCCGCCGGTGACCGTTTGGTGGTATGACGGCGGGCGGCTGCCGCCGGCGGACGCGCTGCCAAAAACGCTGGCCGATTTCCTCGGCGGAACGCCGGCCAGCGGCGTATTAATTCTTGGTGACAACGGATTTACCTACGGCGAGCCGCATCCGGGGGCGCAATTCATCCAATTGAATGACGAAAAGGAATTGTCGCGCCTTCTCAACCATCCGGCCACCCGCGGCATTGCCCAGTCCCTGCCGCGCGTGCCGGGCCACATGCAGGAATGGCTGGCCGCCTGCCGGACGGGCGAGACGCCCTTCTCCAGTTTCGAAGTCGGCGGACCACTGACCGAAACAGTTCTTTCCGGCGTCGTCGCCCTTCGCGCCGGCAAGAAACTGCAATGGGACGGCCCCGGAATGCGGGCCGTGAACGCCCCTGAAGCCGCCCCATTCATCCACGCCCAATACCGCGCCGGGTGGGTTTAACAGCGATAATCCTTGAATTTTTCCCCCGCCCGCCGCTTACTGGCGCGAAGTTTTTTGCGAACCCATGAATCTCGACCTGCTGGCCAAAGCCAAATCCCTCGGGTTTTCCGACCGCCAGATCGCCCATCTCACGGGCCAGACCGAGGACGCCGTCCGCGCCTTGCGCAAGAAATCCGGCCTGGTCCCCAGCTATCGTTTGGTGGACACCTGCGCGGCTGAGTTCGAGGCCTACACACCTTATTATTACTCGACTTACGATTGCGGCGACGACGAAACCATCGCCAGCTCCAAACGGAAAGTGATGATTTTGGGCGGCGGCCCCAACCGCATCGGCCAGGGCATCGAGTTCGATTATTGCTGCGTTCACGCCGCCTTCGCCTTGAAGGAGGACGGCTTTGAAACCTTGATGGTCAATTCCAACCCGGAAACCGTCTCCACGGATTACGACACGAGCGACAAACTTTTTTTTGAACCGCTCACCCTGGAAGACGTCCTGCACATTTATGAGCGGGAAAAATGCTGGGGCGCCATCGCCCAGTTCGGCGGGCAGACGCCGTTGAACCTGGCCCTGGCCCTGCAAAAGAACGGCGTCAATATCATCGGCACATCGCCCCAGGGCATCGAGATCGCCGAGGACCGCAAGCTCTTCGCCGCGATGCTGGACAAGCTGGGCATCCCGCAGCCGCCCAACGGCCTGGCCACCAACCAGGCCGAAGCCCTCCAGGCCGCCCGCAAACTCGGCTACCCCGTGCTCGTCCGCCCTTCCTTTGTGCTGGGCGGACGCGCCATGCAGATCGTTTATTCCGACGCGGAGCTGGAGCATTACATGCGGTTCGCCGTCGAAGCTTCCCCGGAACGGCCCGTCCTGGTGGACAAATTCCTGGAGGACGCGACCGAGGTGGATGTGGATTGCATTGCCGATGTCGGGCAGTCCGCCGATGGCCAGGGCGGCACGATTGTGATCGGCGGTTTTCTGGAGCACATCGAATTTGCGGGCGTTCATTCCGGCGACGCGGCCATGGTTTTGCCGCCCCACACTCTTTCCCAAAAAGTCATCCAGACCATGCGCGAATACACCCACGCCATGGCCCGCGAGCTGCGCGTCATCGGCCTGATGAACGCCCAATACGCCGTCAAAGGCGAAGCCGTTTATGTCCTGGAAGTCAACCCGCGCGCCTCGCGCACCATTCCTTTCGTGAGCAAAGCCATCGGCGTGCCGCTGGCCAAACTGGCCGCCAAGGTCATGGCCGGCAAAACCCTGGCCGGGCTGGGTTTCACCCGGGAAATCTGGACCGATTATTGGGCGGTCAAGGAATCCGTTTTCCCCTTCAACCGCTTTCTCGGCCAGGACATATTGCTCTCGCCGGAAATGCGTTCCACCGGCGAAGTCATGGGCCTGGACGCCAATCTGGGCATCGCTTACGCCAAATCCCAGATGGCCGCCAACGCCCCGCTGCCCTTGAGCGGGCGCGTCTTCATCAGCGTCAACGACGCCGACAAGGCGCATGTCGCCGCGGTGGCCCGGGAATTTGTTGACTTGGGATTTGAAATTGTCTGCACCTCCGGCACGGCGAAAGTCCTGGAAGACGCCGGGCTGAAAGTGGCGCGCGTTCACAAACTGGCCGAAGGCCGTCCCAACACCCTGGACCTGCTGAAGAACCGCGAAATCCAGCTCGTCATCAACACCCCCACCGGCCAGACGCCGCGCGCCGACGAGGTGAAAATCCGCACCACCGCCGTCTATACCGGCACGAGCATCATGACCACGCTCAGCGGCGCGCGCGCCGCCGCCCTGGGCATCGCCGCCCTCAAGAAAAACGGCTACGGCGTCAAGACCATCCAGGAATATCATTGAACCCCTGACATTTTGACTTTCAGACTCACCAACACTACAATCAACTATAATCGTGAGCATTGAGACCGACATTTTAATCAGGCGCGCCGCCGCCGAACTCAAGACGGCCGGCGCCAGGGAAATCTACGTCTTTGGCTCCGCGGCAAAAGGGACGGGTGACGCCGATTCCGATCTGGACCTGGCGGTTTCCGGCCTGCCACCGTCGGTTTTCTATCGCATGGGCGCGCGCGTCAGTGATTTGATTGGCCGTTCGGTGGATTTGATTGACTTGGATAGCAACACGCCGTTCACCCGCTACCTCCGCACGGAGAATGAACTCGTCCGAGTGGGATAAATTTCGCAAACAACAGGCTGCGGAACGCGAACAACTGCGGCGTCTGCTGTCCGGGATCCAGCCGCTCCTTGCCCATTGCCGCCGCAGGACTCCGAATGAAATCGAACTGGCGGCACTGGCCGCCACGCTCCATTCCTTCTACACGGGGGTGGAAAACATTTTCAAGCGCGTGGCGGTGGAGTTGGATGGCGAGCCGGCGCGCGGCGATTCCTGGCATCGCGAGCTTTTGCAGCGCATGCAAATGCCAACCGCGCGCCGCCCAGCGTTGCTGACGGCAGAACTTCATGACACGTTGAATGAATACCTGCGTTTCCGTCACGTATTCCGCAACGCTTATTCCTTTGACTTGGATTGGCGGAAAATGTCTCCGCTGGTGCTGCGCGTGGAAGAAACATTCCAAAAACTCGAAAATGCGGTTGATGATTTTCTGAAATGAAGCGCGACTATTATATGTGAACTCCGTGCTTATTCGGTTGCTTGACAAACTTAAAAATTTGCTATTCTTCTTTCACATACTGCTTCCATGCACTGATTGCTTCCCTTTCTAAAAGGGAAATAATCTGCTTATTCCTGGATCGTTTAGCGCCGCCTCAAGAAAAACGGCTGCGGCGTCAAGACCATCCAGGAACATCATTGAACATGGAACTTGCGCCGAGGGTTCCCTATTCGGCATTCCGCAGGAACGGCCGCAGCCCTTCGATTAACTCCGGGGGCAGGCGTTTGGGCTTTCCCTCCGTCGTGGCGCAGATATGCCGCGTCACTCCTTCGGCCAGCAACGCGCCGTTGGCGTTGAGGATGCGAAAGCCGACGTTGAGCCTCACTCCTCCCATTTCCGTGATCCACAGTTCCACCGTCAGCAAGTCGTCGTAGCGCGCCGGAGCTTGGTAGGAGATTTCCAAGCCAATCACCGGAAACGCCACGCCGGCCTCCTGCCATTGCCAGGAGGAACGGCCGAGTTGCCGCAAGAATTCCCCGCGCGCCCCTTCCAGCATGTCGAGATAGCGCGAGTAATAAACGTGGTTGCCCACCGTGCATTCCGCATACACCACACGATGCGTGTGTCGAAAGACTGATCCAGCCATAAAAAAATTGCGACGCGCAAAGAAATTCAATTGCGCTGTCTCCTTGTGATAGACTTTACCAGTTTGAAATTCGACGAAGCAAGCAAAACACTGGAAGTTTCCGTGCGCGAACTGGCCGGGGAGGAGGGCTTTGGCCGGATCGGCTTCGAGCGCGGCGAAGGCTGGCACCGTCTCGGTCTGGGCGCGGAACTGCACAGCCGCGTCTTGCGGGAGCGTTGCGCGGCCCAGCCGGGCTACCGCAGCGAAGTCCACCTCCAGGCCGCCGTCCCGGTGGATGGCTGGACGGCCGTGATCACCGGCCGCCTGGACGGCTGTGTGCGGGAGACCTCCGGCGCGTGGCTGATCGAGGAGTTCAAATCCGCCCATCTGCCGGGCCAGGAAACACGGCGGGCCGGCGCCGCCTTCGCGCGCCACCAACGCCAGCTCCTCTTTTACTGCGATCTGTGGCGGCGTCTTGGCCATTCCCCCGTCCGCGGCCGGCTCATTTACGTGGACCTGGCCAGCGGGGATGAATCGGCCATTCCCGCCCCTTACGATCCGGCGGAGCAGGAGCGCGACCTGGAACGGCGGTTGCGGCAACTCCTGGCGATTGGGCGGGCGGAGGCGGAAATTCGCCGCCAAAAAGCCGCCGCCGCGGCCAGCCTGCCTTTTCCCCACGCCGCGCCCCGGCCCGGCCAGAAGATCATGATGGAGGCGGTGCGACGGGCGGTGGAGGCGGGGGAGAACCTGATCGCGGAGGCCCCCACCGGCTCGGGCAAGACCGCCGCCAGCCTGCATCCGGCCCTGGCCCACGGACTGGCCGCCGGGCGGCAGGTTTTCTTTCTGACTTCCAAGACCTTGCAGCAAACCATGGCCGTTTCCGCCCTGCGCGCCATGAACCCGCGCGGCGCCTTCCGCAGCCTGCAGATTCGCGCCAAGGAAAAAATGTGCGCCAATGACCGCGTGCTCTGTCACGAAGATTTTTGCCCCTACGCCAGGGATTATCCGGAAAAAATGGAGCGGTCGAACCTCCTGGGCCGCCTGAGCCGCGGCCATTTTCATTTTGACCCCGACGCCGTTTTTGCGGAGGCAAAAAAGGAGCGGGTCTGCCCGTTCGAGGCGCAGCTCGAACTGGCGGGCCGCGCCGACGCCATCGTGGCGGATTACAATTACGTCTTCGAGCCGGGCGCGGCCTTGCGCCGCCTGGAGCCGGAGGACGAGCCGGTGCTGCTGGTGGACGAAGCGCACAATTTGCCCGACCGCGCCCGCCAGATCTTTTCGCCCGAACTGCTGGAGGAAACATTCCGCGCCGTCCAGGACAGCCTGCTGCTGCAAAGCGGCGAATTGTTCGACCGCCTTTCCCGGACCCTGGGACGCGTCCTGGCGCTGCTGGCCGAAACGGCCGCCGCCGCCATCCCCGGCCCGATTGCGGAAATGGATCCGCCCGCCGGGCCGTTGCGCGCGCTCTGGCAGGAATGGGAGCCGGATTTCCTCCGTTACCTGGCGTGGAAGCGGGAGGCCAGGGCGGCGCGGCCGGATGACCCTATTGTTGACATACATTTCGCCTGGCAGCGTTTCATGGCCGTGCTCAACCTGTTCGGCCCCGGTTTCACCTGCGTGGCCGAACAGCGGGCCGCCGGCGCGCGCCTGGCCATCGTCTGTCTGGATCCGGCGCGCCCGCTCGCGCCGGTTTTTCGCGCGGCGGCCTCGGCCACGCTTCTGTCCGCCACGCTTTCTCCGGCGGAGGTCATCCGCCGCACCCTCGGTTTGGAGGCGGAGCGGACGCGCGCCATTTCCCTGCCGCCGCCATTCCCGCGCGAGAACCGGAGGATCCTGATTTTGCCGCAGGTGGGCACGGCCTTCGCCGAACGCGAAAAGAATTTCGCTCCCATCGCCCGTTGGCTTGCGGAAATGTCCGATGCCCAGCCCGGCAACGCCCTGGTTCTTTTTCCCAGCTATCAATTCCTGGAAAAAGTGGCCGGGCTTCTGCCGGCTGCGCGCGCCCGGGTGCTGGTGCAGCGTCCCAATCTTTCCGAACCCGCCCGCCGCCAGATTTTCCAGGAACTGGCCGCGCCGCCGCCGCCGGGCATCCTCCTCCTGGCCGTGCTCGGCGGGATGTATGCCGAAGGGGTGGATTATCCGGGCGAACTGCTTTCCGCCGTTTTCATCGTCTCCCCCGCGCTGCCGCAAGTCTCCTTCGAGCGCGAGTTGTTGCGCCGCTACTTTGAGGAGACCGAGCAGGCGGGATTCGAGTATGCCTATCTGCAACCGGGCATGACGCGGGTCATTCAGGCGGCGGGGCGGCTGATTCGAAGCGAAACGGATCGCGGCGTGATCGCGCTGCTCTGCCGGCGTTTTCTCAAGGAGCCGTACGTCAGCCATCTGCCGCGCGATTGGTACGACCGCTCTCCCGCGGAACTGGCCGCCGCGGACCCGGCCGGCGAAATCCGCCGGTTTTTCGCCGGGCGCGAACGGCGGCAGGCCACGGGCCGGGCGGCAAGGGAACCCGACTTGAAACTCACCGGATAAATGCATAAGCTCAGGCTATGATAACCGCGATGGAACTGCGCGAGCGCATGAACCAGAAGCCGTTCCGGCCATTTCGCCTCACCCTGTCGGACGGTCGGTCATTCACCGTCCCCAATCACGACGTGGCGTTGGTCAAAAGGAACTCCGTCCTCATTGGCATTGACCTGGACTCCAGATCGTTCGCCCAAAAATATGTCGAATGCGCCATCCTGCACATCACGAGCATTGAGGACATTTCGACAGCGCAACCGGCGTAACCCGGACATTTCATGCTCCGCTCGAAATGCCGACAGTCCGGAGCGCCGACTCGCAGTCGGCTTTATGGCCGCGATGATGCTGAAAGCCGATTGAACATCGGCGCTCCAAACCCGAAAGTGTGCCGCTTCATTTGAATTGGAAAGGGGCGCTGCTCAAGTGGCTGATGAATTGAAAAACTGCCGCCGCGACCAGCGCCACGGTGACGGCATTGATCAGAACCAGGCTCGTGCTGATGGTGTGCGCGGCGGCTTGTTCCAGTTGAAAAGCTTTGGCGTCGAGGGAGGCCTGCCATCCTTCCAGGGCGGAAAAAAAGCCGCGCGCCCCGTGGGCGCCGTTGAGGAGCCGCCAGCGAAATTCACCCGAGTCATCCAGCAGTTGCACCGCCTCGGTCAACTTCGTCCCCTGGCGCAACCGTTCCGCCGCCTTCTCCGCGCGCCCCACAAAAATGCGGTTGGCTGTGCTGGACGCCGCCAAAATCAAGGCCCGTTCCTCCGGCACGCCGGCATCCAGCAGCAGCCCCAGCATGGCGGAGAAATCCCGTTGCAGCCGTTTGCGCCGCCAGGGGACATGCAGGAAAAGCCAGTCGCCCCAGTCCGGCAATGGGCGCACCCGGCCTTGGAGCCAGGAAACGAAGCGCGTTCCCCCCAGGAGAAACACGGCGAAGGCATAACAGCCCAGCAAGAGCGCCAATTGAATCAGGAATAAGAAGGGAAGCAAAGTGGGCAGCATGTCAAACAGGCCGGCGGGTTGGATGGGATTGGCGTCCGCGATCAGCTTGAAGTTCCGGACAAGAACGGCGGACATGACCGGCAGCAGCAAGACTATGATGGGGTTGAGGATCAGGCCGAAAGCCACTTGATAATTGATCAGTGCGCGGGTTTGCGAGGTGCCGTCGTGCAACAGTTGGCGGCAGGCGGGCAGGACGCGCCGAAAATCTCCCA
>Ga0326727_10014599_pt1 | contig 17070 bp, 14 predicted proteins | sample MB2enrmetagenome_FD_207643 | JGI IMG/M metagenome (GOLD analysis project Ga0326727, IMG submission 207643) | Lab enriched peat soil microbial communities from McLean, Ithaca, NY, United States - MB29MY | ecosystem: Environmental > Terrestrial > Soil > Wetlands > Peat | place: USA: New York...
CCAGCTCCTCCAGACGGCCGCGTTCGATCAAGAGCGTGCTCCCATCAATCAGTCCCCTTCTTTCACGAGAAAATTCTTGAACTGCCACGGATCGGAGAAGTCGAAGTCAGGACTGCTGTATTTCTCGAACGTCCTGGGAAGATCCTTGAGCGGCGCCCAATCCGATGGCGTGGAAATGAACCGCCCCAAGTACGGCCGGGCAAGGTCCAGCACGAAGTCGTGGGGAAGGTCCTCCGGGAACACCACTCCGCGCTCAGGATTCTGGATCATCCAAGTGACCGCGGCGACTACGGAAATGGCCACCTGCATGGTTGTTGCGTTTTGATGGGGCAGGAGGCGGCGCGATTCTTCGATGCTCAGGTCGCTCCCGATCCACCATGAGGTGAACGGATGTCCCATGAGGAGGGCTCCGAGGGCGTCGCTCCCCGTGGTGATCTCATCAGTCATGATCCGCTGGCGCGACTGCAGTTTGTAGTTGTTGCCGCGTAATTCAGTCAGGGATGCGACGGCCGCGTCGCACGGACAGTAGGCGTAATGCACTGTGGGGCGATAGACAGGCTTTTCCTTTTCTTTCACTGTCAGTCGCTCGGAGATGCTGAAAGCCTCGCCGTGCCGGATTACCATGCCCTGGATTGGTCCGGAGGGCACCCACGAACGGACCCAGGTGTTCATCCCCATACGCGCCAGACATATCTGATTGCAGGGTCCCGTGGAATGCAGGAACGAGAGGGTTGGCAGCCATTTTTCGTGCGTCCCCCATCCCATCTCAGCGGTGGTTGTGCCTTCCTCATGGAACCCTTCGATGCTCCATGTATTGACGAACTCATCTACAGCCTTGGGAACGCTTGCCACTTGCGTGTCGCGTTCGCTGCAGTGGATGACCTTGATGCTCAGGGCTTTCGCAAGCCCCGCGAAGTTCCGGGACTCCAGGTGCCTGCGGATTTCCTCCATGACGTCTTCGCTCAACGGGCCTCTCTCCGACAAGACGGCATTCGCGATATCGATAAGACCCTGCTTGGTGAAATGGGAGATCAGCCCGGGATTGGCTCCATGCTCGAGTACGGCCGTGGGACCTGGAACCTTCCATTTCGCCAGTCTCTCCCGCAGTCGCATGTGGCGCCAGTAAAGGGTCCTTTGCGTGGGAGGTGTAGAGCCGTCCGCCGTGTACGGGTCCCACACTTCCGTCGAGGTGTTCACGTACAGGACCCCGCGGTCATGGCACCACTGCAGGATGTCCCCCGCGTCGATGTTCCATGCAAGGTCGACGATCAGGTCACCCCGCGAGACGTATTTCCCGAGCAGAGCTCCGAGGTTTTCCGGCGCCACACGGGCGCGAACCGCTGTTGCTCCTTTCCCTGTCCATTCCGCGAGACGGGGCGCTCGGTTTTCGAAGTCCATGACGGTGAGGTCGCGAGGATCGGCGTCCAGATGGCGGAAGAGGATAGGCAAAGTGCACTCGGCAACGGCCCCGTAGCCGAGGAAAAGGATCTTTCGTGGGAAATGAGTCATGATACGCGGCCGCCCCCTTGCTGCGCTGGCTCGTCTCTCGGTCGTTTTCCGGCACGCACTATAGGGCCATTGAAGGCGCTTTGCAATAGCCTTCCGAAAGTTTTCAGTTGCGAGCGCTGGGTCCTGGGCAAGCCCGGGCGAGCGGACTCAGTACGTCTGTCGCAAATGCTTGACCGAAAGCGCCCGCATGAAGTCCTGCGACGCCGCGGGCCCGCGCGGCTGGAACGAGATGACGCGAGGAGAAGCAGGGAGCAGCGTGAAGCAATTGTCGGAGAACTCTCCGCGAATTCCGGCCGCGAAAAGAGAGACGAAAAACGCCGGCCTTTCGGCGCTCACAGTGATGGAATAGCCGTTGTCCGTCTGCCGGCAGTCGAGCGTCACATTTGCATCCGAAAGACTGCATCTCTTCGGCTCTGTCAGGAACACTTCGCTGCCCGTCTCTTCGGGGGCGTCCGCCAAGCGGAGGTGGACGAACTGCCTTTCCGACGAGGTTATCAGCTCGGAAAGATGCCAGCGTCTCACGAGCCGGGAGCTTCCCGCAGGGGCCGTGACCTCGGCGTGCTCCTCTCGAACCTTCCTTCCTGCAAAATCGAAAACGCTCGTCACCGGGTTCCTGCGGACTTCCTCTGTCAGGTCATTCGTGATCCAGACCTCCAGATGACTCTCGGTGAGCCTTCCCGAAAGGAGGACTGGAGCGTAGAACCTCCGTGCCGCATAGTGGAGAAGCTTCCATGTCCCCGAATAGTCGATGGATGACCAAGAGCAAACCGGCCAGTTGTCGTCGAGCTGCCAGTACAGCGTGCCCATGCAAGTGGGCCGCATGCGCCTCCAGTGCTCCACTGCGGTGCGAATTGCGAGCACCTGCTGGACCTGGCTCAGGTAGACGAAGCTCTCGAAACCCTCAGGTACGCGGAAATAGCGCGTGAACATCTCCGTGATGATCGAATTGCCGCGCGGATGTCGTTGGTGGTGCTCCATCACGGGGGATGTCGCGTTGAAATCCTCCGGGGCGGCATACATGCGGATGGCGTCCATCGAGGGAAAAGACTGGAAACCGAACTCCGAGCAAAAGCGCGGAGTCACATCGATGAACGCGCTGAAAGGCTTTCCCTCATGCCACACGCTCCAGAAGTGCATGTCACCACGCTTGTCGCTGTGCCAGTTGTCCGAGTAGTCCCCCCGGCCCGCCGAGGGAGAGCTCGGCCAGAAAGTCCTCGTAGGGTCGCACTCGTCTACGATCCTGCCAATTGTCCCCTCGTTGAGCCTGTCATAGTCGACGAGGTAGCGGTCCCGGTTCTGGCGCGACTCGGGAAACCAGGTAAGGGCCCCGACGTCCTCGTTGTTCCCGCACCACACCGCGATGCAGGGATGGTCGCGAAGGCGCTTCACCTGGTGGCGTATCTCCTCCCCGACACTGGTAAGGAAATCTTGCGTAGCCGGGTACAACGCGCAGGAGAACATCATGTCGTGCCAGACGAGGATCCCGCTCTCGTCGCAGAGGGAATAGAAGTCATCACTCTCGTATTTCCCGCCGCCCCAGACACGGATCATGTTCATGTGGGCACGGGCGGCGCTTGAAAGCAGGTGCTCCAGGCGCGCCCGGCTCTCCCGCTGGGGAAGAGCATCATGGGGGATCCAGTTCGCCCCTTTGCAGAAGATGTCCTGGCCGTTGACCCGGAAGACCATCGAGAGTCCCTGGGCGTCATCCCGGGTGACGAGCTGGAGGCTGCGAAGCCCGATGCGCTTGGAGACGAGGTCACTGCCCAAGCGCACGGTGAGATCGTAGAGCGGCTGCGGTCCGTAACCGTTGGGCCACCACAGCTTCGGGTCACTGACTGTCAGCTCGACCTCCGACCTGTTGAAGCCCTTGTTCAAAACCACGGTGCAGGAGACCAACTGCCCGCCGAGGGTCGCCTCGAGCTCGTAGTTGCCCGCGCGTGCTGCCAGGCAATCCACGAAGACCGTAACGGTGCACGAATCCTTCCCGTGCTTCTGCTCGGTCATCACGTAGTCGATGCGCGCGTCGGAAAATGCCTGAAGCGAGATGTCTCCGGAGATGCCGGCAACCATAAGGCAGGGTCCCCAGTCCCATCCGGCGTGGCACTGGACCTTGCGGATGAGGTTGCGGTGCTGCGACTGCACCGGGCTTTGCGTGTGAGGGATAGGATAGGGAAGCGCCTTCGCTCTCTCCCGGGCAGCGTTCTCAGCGGAGGTGAAGCGTACCTGAACCTCGTTCTTTCCCCGCCTCAGGTACGGCTTCGCATCGAAGCGCTTGCGGCAGAACATATTGTCGGAGCTGCCGATTTTCTGTCCATTGAGGAAGATGTCTGCAATAGTGTCCAACGAGTCGCAAGAAAGAAATATCTGCTCCTCCGCTAGGAACTCCGCGCCAACCGAGAATGTACGCTGGAAAATCCAGTCCTCGCGGCCCACCCACTGCACGTCGAGCTCGTTCAACCGGTCGTACGGGTCCGGGATCTTTGCGGCCGCCAGCAAGGCCGAGTGTGTGTCACCCGGCACACGCGCGGGCACCGCCTCCAGCGTGGCGGCGCGCACGAGCTGCCATTCGCCAGTAAGGTCGATCCTCTGCATTGTTCGGGCCCCTCTCAAGCCGAGAGCTTCAGGGAGAGGTACTTCCAGCTCGTGCGAAGCGATGCAACTGGATCACCGCCGGTCCAATGGTCGTCCTGCTCGACGATCAACCATTGTGAGCCCGCCTTCCCCGCCGCCGACAGTATCCCCTCCCAGTCGAGGTTCCCCGTCCCGATCTCGGCAAAGAGGGGTTTGCCGTCCGCGTTAATCCTGTAGTCCTTGACGTGGAGCAGCGTCACCCTTTCCCTGCATTTCTCTATCCATTTCGCTGGGTCCACCCCACCGGCCTGAAGCCAGTACGTGTCCAGCTCCATTCCCACGATCTTCGGGTCGGTCTGGTCGAGGATCATCTGGAGTATCGTGCGCTCTCCTAGCCTCTGCAGCTCCAGGCTGTGGTTGTGATAGGAGAAGGCAATGCCTTCCGAATTGAGCAGGGAGCCGACCTCCGACAGTCGGCGGCATAGCCGCGTAACGCCCTCCACGCTGGAGAAGTCCTGATTCCTCGGGTGGGGATAGACGGCTGAGGAGCACCCCAAGGAGTGTAGCGTCTCGATTACCGCGCCCGGGTCCTCCAGCAGCTGTTGGGAGTCGGCATGCGCCGAGCACACCGTAATGCCCGCCTCATCAAGGGTGCGCCGTACGGCGTCCGCGGGGATGTTCGCAAGCCCGGCAAGCTCGACTGCGTCGTAGCCAATGGATTTCAGCGCTGTGAGCGTCGATGCAAACCCTTTCGCGTCACCGCACAGGGACCTCACGGTCCAGAGCTGCGCAGCGATACTGAATGTTGTTATCTCCATGGCATGCGTTCTCTCATACTATGTGAAATATTTCAACCGAGGCTTCTCACCGAACGATGGCGAACCTCACGCTGCCGGCAATTCTGATCCATGCAGCGGCCGCGTCGGGCAGAGGTCTCCGGCGCTTTCTTTGCGCCGCTCGCAACGACCGCATCCCATCAGGCCCCGTAGAGAATGCACTCAAGTTCAAGAACAGAAAAGCTCCGCCGCTGCCAAAGGGACATTTTAGCGTGATCTACGCCGATCCACCACACGCACATCAAGCCTGTTGCCGAAGTCTATCCGACAATGACCCTCACCAAAATCTGCGATCCGGGCGTAGCCGCTTTGACGCTCAGCGCTCCTAACTGTACTTTACTGCCGCGGGTTCCAGTCCTCCACTTGGACAAGTTTGCAGCCATTCTTGAGGCGCGGCGGTCCTTGGGTCCCAACTTGGGACAGAACGACCTTTTCCCACCGATAATCAACAACTCGTGCGCGATCGGACTGTAACAAAGAAAATTTGAACTGCTCTCTCACGCCAAGAAACCCAGAAGGGGATGGACTTTTTTGGGGGATGAAATCTAGACAAAACCCTCGTGTTTAGCCGTAAGTGTTGCCTGAATGGTCCCATAAGGCCTCATGCAATGCAAGACTCAAAGCCTTACCGTTCAGAGCTTCTTGCTAACCATGTATACCATCTAAGTATTTCTTTGTTGAGTCAATTTGCTCCGTCAATTTGCAGAACTCGTCCCACGTAGGCTTGTCCTCGCTCTTGGCGCACCAGGCTATCGCCGCAATCTTGATGGTGTTCAGGTACTCACGAAAGCCGCGTCCGTACTTCTGAATCCATCTGATTATCTCAGTAGTATCTTTCTCTGAAAGTCCGTTGATCTTCAAGTGAAGCGAGATCTCTGCAGCTTGAAGTTCGTTGTCAAGTTGCGTCAGGTTCTTGGTTCCCTTCATTTGCATGTACTTGATGCAATCCAACAGATAGCAATACGTCTTTTGATCTTTCTCAAGAACGCAAAACAATTCGGTACTTTCGATGTCTGACATCGCTATCTTTTTCTCCTAGTCTTATTTGCGGAACGATCATCAATCTGCTTCCTGGAAGAGAAATCACAGTGGGAGAAGATGCGCACCGCGTTCTGTTCAGCTTGCTTGGCTACCTACTCCGTCGCACTGGAGTTATCAAAAGCCTCGCACAAAATATACTGCTTGATAACGGTGTTTGTCTACGTCGACGGTACCCCCTAGTACCCGTCCATCATGCACAATCAAGACGTGACCGAGCAGCCTAAACTTTCTTTCCGCAGTACACGATCCTATTTCCCGCCTGGAACAATACATCCGCCATTTTGAACCCCGCCCATCGGAGACTGTTCACGTAGAAAGAGGCCGGGTAGCCATGCTCGGGAGTATCGCTGATGCCTGTAAGTTTATTCATTTCGTCGATTTCTTCGGCAATTCCATATCTGTTCTTCACCGTTTGCCAGAAATCCGCCATTTGTACGTCGGCTTTCTTGGCTTTTTGCGAAAGGTGAAGTGCTTCAAACCACTCGTCAGAGAGAGAAGTAACATCACCATTGACAAATAAGCCGCCTTTAGGAAGCAATTCGTACAAACTGCGGTAGACGTTCATTATGCTTTGCCGTGAAAGATAATGGAAAAAAGTCAAGGAAACTGCGGCGTGGAAGCTGCCTGCCTCTTTGATGGTTCCCTTTTTTCTCATGTCACCGAGCAGCTGAGAAAACCTGTCCCTGTATTCGGCCAAATGATGCCTGTAGATCATCAGAAGAAAGGGGTTGAAATCTATCCCCACTACTTTGATATTTTTTAGTGATTTCAAGAGATATTCGGATAGGCTACCCGCACCACATCCAAGATCAACTACGACAGGGTGCTCGGCTTCGATTGACTCAAGGATTCGCGTGATGATAAAGGCTTGTTGTTCTCGCCAGTAGTCATGCGTGGAGTGCATTTCCACCCATTCTCTGAACATTTCGGAAGAATCGACCCGATCTTCATTCGTCTCAATCCACTTTTCAATTCTCACGCTTGATATTGTTGAGCACCTAGACGTGGAAGTCAAGTCCCGACGGTGGCTTTGGGAGGTGGAAACTCTGTCAGGCCAGTATGAACCGGAAATTCCGTTTCAAGCGCCACGAATCCCTGGTCTGCAATGTCGCAGTAGCTCTTGGCTTGGAGCCAAGTTACTTCCGCAGGGTTTTCCATATCTTGGCAGACAAATCTCACATTCAGGCTGTCGAAAAACCCAGTCGCTCTCAAGAAAATCATTGTATGGCGGGACAGCAGGATGTAAAATGAGGAGTCGAATCCGCCATTGGTGAAGCACGGGAGGGACTTCATGCCGGCATTCCTCACACCGAATCGAGCTCAGTTGCTTCTGCTCACACAGGTTGACCTTTCCACAGTCGCTCCTGAGGGGAGCGCGGTGCGTATCATCGATGAGCTGGTTGATTCTTTGGACACGCGCGCAATTGAAGAATCCTATGAAGTGGACTCCGACAATGGACGACCGCCCTTTCATCCGAAAACACTTTTGAAAGTCGCTCTGGTGGCACTTCACAGCTGTCGGTTCTCACTGCGTAAGATGGAAGAAGACACGATCAACAATCTGGCCTACAAGTGGCTGACCGGCGATATGAGCATTGATCAATCGACGATGGGACTTTTTTTGGCGCGGTTTGCCGGGGAAATCGTGGAGTTGTTCAGCCAAGTGGTTGCAAGCTGTGCGGAGCAGAATCTGATCGAGTTTGACCTTCTGGCCATCGACAGCGTGAAGCTGCGGGCGAATGCCAACTACAAACAGAGCAAGACCCTCGAGGGGATCAAGAAGGAAGAAAACAAGATTGCCCAACGCCTGAAGGAAGTGCTGGAGACTGCCTCGGACGCCACGAGCGCCGAGGAAGAGGAAGTGCTGGCGTTGAAACGGCGTGCCGAAAGGGTGCGGGAAGCCAGGAAGATTCTCCTGGAGCGATTGGCAGAGAAAAGCCGCGAGGCAAGTGAAAAGAAGAAGCAAGAACTTGTTGAAAAGGAGAAGGTCAACATCAGCGACCCGGACGCGCATATCATGCAACAGGCCAATGGGGAGAGGAATCCAGCGTTTTCGATCACCACGACGACAGATGTGGGCCACGATATTGTGACCCATTTCCAGGTGAATGCGCAGGACGATGATGTGGCGGCGTTGCCTGAGGCTATCGAGGGCAGCCGTGAGAACGCAGGGGAGAAGCACCATGAGGTAGAAGCGGACGCCGGATTTTCCAGCATGGAAAACTATGAGAAGCTGGAATGGGATGGGCAGGAAGCACTGATCCCCGACCTACGTATAGAAGTAGAGCAAAACGGGATGATGGCGAAAGGGGAGTATGACCGTTCGAAGTTCACCTTTCGGGCCAATAGCGACAGCTATCGTTGTCCGAGGGGATGGATATTGAGCAATACAGGGTCTGTTGAAATCAACGGCCGACTCCATGACCGCTACGAGAATCCAAGTGCCTGTGCCAGGTGTGCCTATCGGAGCAGATGCACGAAGGGAACGCACCGCCGAGTGTTTCGGGATCGCAATGAGGAGATTCGCCAACGAATGCGGACGAAGCTTGAGAAAAAGAGATCACATCAGAGGTACAACAAGCGTGCCCATACTGCAGAGTCGCCGTACGGCAATCTGAAATGGAATTTGAAGTTCCGTGCTGTGATGCGCAGGGGAGTGGAGAAGGTGCGCATGGAGGCGGCCCTGTTGTTCATGCTGCACAACTTCATGAAAATGGCGCCAGCGTCTGGTTAATCTCGAAAGGGATTGCGGAGAGCTGCCAGGAAGGCTCGAATCTACCGCCATCGAACATTCGTTGCGCGGCTGCGATCATCGGTGCGCCCCCTGGCACACGGACGCATTGGTTTTTTCGACAGCCTGATTAACTCGTGCAAGGCGTCATTTCTAGGGACCCCACCTGAAAAAAAAGAGCTAAATTCCTCCACGACCTCGGGCACTTCCATCGCAAGCTGAGTCTCCACGACTGCTTGAAGAGCGCAATGTAACCTTTCACCGCCTTTGTCTTCACCAAATAGCGTCGTCAATGGGCTCTTTGACCTTCTCCATCGTGGCGTGCTGCCCGGCCTTCTCGTGATATTCGGTGACGAGCTTCAAAGACAGCGATCCTCCGAGACTGAGAGAGGTCGGCCGAATAGCCCCCTCTGCCTGTCTGTCACCGTCAAGCTACCTTCATGCGCTCTTTTCGTACGAAACATTCTATTGAAGCTCGTAAAATTTCCGGACAAAAGAATTCGTTTGTGGCATAATCTTCCTTCGAGCTTCCTAAGCGGCCAGGTTTTCGCTACGCCAGTGATGGAGAACATCCCGGCTGCGAGCGGCGGATTTCGACGACCTGAGGAAGAGCGGCACGTGTTCGCGATCCAGATCGGCGACTTTGTACCGTTTCTCGAAGACATGCGATAAGAAATGCGGAGGAAACATGGACCGACGGATCGCCCAGTTTGCCCTCGTCGTGCGCGACTACGACGAGGCCATCGATTTCTACACGCACTGCGTCGGATTTGACCTTATCGAGGACAAGCGGTTGGACGGTGAAAAGCGCTGGGTTGTCGTGGCCCCGCGCGGGTCTACAGCCCGGCTCCTCCTTGCCAAGGCGGCGTCACAGCCCCAATCGAGCCGGGTGGGAGACCAGGCCGGCGGCCGTGTTCTCTTGTTTCTGGAAACAGATGATTTCTGGCGCGACTATCGGGACATGAAGAGTCGCGGAGTGGAATTTCTCGAAGAGCCTCGTTCGGAAGCGTACGGGACTGTCGCCGTGTTCAGGGATCTCTACGGGAATAAATGGGACCTGCTCCAGCCGCGCCAGGCATGATTGTCGAACGCCTGTTAGAGCCATGGTAATAGCGATTTGGCCTCCACACTAATGGGGCCAAATTAGCGTCTTCTTTACGGGTTTCTCGCGTTATTTAACACCTCCTCTATTCCAAGCCCAGGTTTTCAAAGCCATTATCGAAGTATAGGAGGATGGCATAATGAACCTTCTGGTGTGGATTCCCATGATGTTTTTTCTGGGTCTTGTCCTGATGGGCATATGTCTGATGTTCATCGGGGCTTGCGAGAAAGTATGACCAAGTAAGAGGGGGTAATGAAATAATGATCTACCTGGCAGCCGCAGTAGCAGCGTTTCTTTTTATCTACCTGGTCGTTGCCCTTGTTCGCCCGGAGAAGTTCTAGGGCGATTGCAGCGTCCATTCACACGAGGAGGTAGCGAAGTGCAATTCATTCAAGTGTGGTTTCTCCCATTTCTTCTCATGCTCACGGCAACACTGGTTGCGATTCCCTTGAGCCGTTATATGGCATGGGTCATGGATGGGAAATACAAGCCCTTGCCCTTTCTGGGCTGGTTCGAAAAAAGGCTGAATAGCGGCGAGCAAAACTGGAAGCAGTATCTTGCTTCCCTTCTCATCTTCAACACGTTTCTGTTTGTGTTCGGCTTTCTCATCCTGGCGCTGCAGAAATGGACGCCGCTCAATCCTGATGGCAAGGTCATGCTCGCCCCGAGCCTCATCTTCAACAGTGTTGTGTCCTTCATGACAAACACGGATCTCCAGCATTATGCTGGCGACCAGCATCTTTCGAACTTCAGCCAGGTCTTCTTTGGGATTGCAAACCTGTTCATGTCGGCTGCAATCGGGCTGAGCGCGCTGACAGCAATCATCCGCGCCTTTCGAAGCCAAGCCTTGGTGGGCAATTTTTTCCTGGACATGTGGAGAGTAGTTGTCTACATGTTTATTCCCGCGGCTTTCATTTTCGCCGTCATTTTTATCTCCCAAGGGAGTCCGATGACGTTGGCCAGCTCATATCATGTTTCAACGTTGGAGCCGGGCTCCATGGGTTTGACTGACAAAGGCGAAGCTATTCAACAGACAATTGTGGTCGGGCCGGTGGCTGCTTTTGAGTCTATGAAGATGCTCGGGACGAATGGAGGCGGGTTCTATGGCATGAACTCGGCCCATCCATTCGAGAACCCGACAGCCATTTCCAATTTCTTTAACACTCTTGCCATGATGATCTTCCCCTACGCCCTGGTGCTGATGTTCGGGCGGATGCTGAGGCGGATGAAACACGCGATCGTCATTTTCTCTGTCATGGCCGTGCTTATGGCGGGCACGATTGTCTGGGCAGTCTATTTCGACACACTCAAGCCGAATCCCGGGCTAACAAGCCATCCGGACGCCCGCTTGTATACGCTTGCCAGCGCAACAGCGCCGGGCGGCAAGATCTCAATGACCGTTCCCGCAGTTGCAGGCCTCCCGGTTGACCAGCACTTGGGGAACCTTGAAGGGAAGGAGATGCGCTTCGGCACATCCGCTGGTGCCACGTTCGCGGCGCTCACCACTGACGTGACCTGCGGTGCCATCAACGCAGAACAGGACAGTCTCAATCCCATCGCTGCCATCTCTCCCATGGTGGGGATGTGGCTGAACGCGATTTTCGGCGGAAAAGGTGTCGGCATGATCAACATGCTGATGTTTGTGGTCATCGGGATCTTCATCGCAGGGATGATGGTCGGAAGGACCCCGGAATATCTGGGAAAGAAGATCGGGGCGCGTGAGGTCAAGCTGGCAGTCATCGCTCTGCTGATACATCCCCTGATGATTCTCGCACCTTCGGGTCTTTACGCCGCGACAGACTGGGGAATAAAGGCGGAAAGCAACCCTGGGCCGCATGGACTTTCGCAGATTGTATATCAGTACTCGTCGGCATCGGCCAACAACGGCTCGGCCTTCGACGGTCTGGGTGTATCCTACGGGTTCTACAACAATTCCAATCCCGCTCCGGAAGCGGTTGCCTGGGATATCGGGGCGGGCATCGTCATGGCGCTCAGCCGGTTTCTTCCCATCATCGCCATGGTCGCCATGGCTGCATTCCTAGGAATGAAGAAAGCGAGCCCCGCTGGAGTAGGGACTATGCGGGATGACACTACGACCTTCTTCTTCCTGCTCCTGGGAACGGTCCTCATCGTGGGGGCTCTCCTTTTCCTGCCTGTGGCGGCATTGGGCCCGCTGGCGGAGCACTTGGGACCAATCCCGTTCGGCGGTTGAGGAATGAAGAAAACGGAAGGCATAACGGAGGCAAATATGAGGAAGGCATCCACTATACTTGAAAGGGATCCCCTTGATCCTAATCAAGGGCAGGAGCATCTGCAAAATGGGCGCACGCCCCGGCAGGACCCGTCGCAGTCTCTTCGTCGGAAAAAGCCGAAGGCTCTGTTCGAAAGAGAAACGGCGGTTGCCGCCCTTGGGCGTTCGCTAGTCATGCTGCGGCCGGACATCCAGTGGAAGAACCCTGTCATGTTCGTCGTTGAGATCGGCACGTTGCTGACGCTGATCTACATTATTCAGGCCGCATTCGGACGTCAGGCAAGCATCGTCCCCATAGGATATTTCATCTCGCTCGACGTTTGGCTGTTTCTCACTGTGCTTTTCGCCAACTTCGCTACTGCACTCGCTGAGGCGCGCGGCAAAGCGCAGGCAGACTCCCTGCGAAAGGCCCGCAGGGATACGACGGCGTATCGGCAGAAAAAGGACGGGACGCTGGAGGCGATCTCCTCGGTCGCCCTGAAGACGGGAGACCGGGTGGTGGTGCAGGCAGGGCAGATGATCCCCGGCGACGGGGAAGTGATCGAAGGCGTTGCCTCAGTCGACGAATCGGCGATCACGGGCGAGTCAGCTCCCGTCATCAGGGCTGCCAACAGCGATTTTTCAGGGGTTACTGGCGGCACGCTCGTGCTCTCCGACCGCATCGTCGTGGAGATCACCAGCAGCGCCGGCAATTCCTTCTTGGACAAAATGATCGCGTTGGTCGAGGGCGCAATACGCCAGAGAAGTCCCAATGAAATCGCCCTGGCGCTCGTGCTGGCCGGACTCACGCTGATCTTTGTAATCGTGGTCATTCCGCTGTGGCCTATGGCCAGAAACGCGGAGCTCTACATGGCGGGCTACCTCGGCGTGACCGAGCCTCTCAGAAGCCTTGGCACGGATGTTCCGACTCTCATTGCTTTGATCGTCTGCCTCATCCCGACAACCATCGGAGCTCTCCTAGCCGCCATAGGAATTGCGGGCATGGACCGCGCCATGCAGGCGAATATCCTGGCAAAGAGTGGCAAGGCGGTGGAGCTGGCAGGCGACATCGACGTTGTTCTGTTGGACAAGACCGGGACGATAACGATTGGCGCACGGCATGCCACGGAGATCACCCCGGTCGGGAAGCTTTCCAAAGGTGAGATTGAGCGGCTTGCGGCCCTGGCCTCCGCTGCCGATGAGACCCCTGAGGGAAAGAGCATCGTGAAGCTCTTCGAATTGCGAAGCTCGACCCCTTTGAAGGTTCCCGACAATGCCCACTTTGTTCCTTTCTCTGCCAAAACGCGAATGAGCGGCGTCAATCTCCCCGACGGCCGACAGGTCCGCAAGGGCGCGCCTGACGCCATCAAGCAGCTCGTTCTGGATCAGGGCGGAAAGGTACCCTCGGAGCTCGATGGCCTTGTTTCCGCGATTGCAGTCAAGGGAGCGACTCCGCTGGTCATCGCTGACGGCTCCACGGTCGCCGGTGTCATCGCTCTTGAGGACATCCTGAAACCAAACATGAAGGAGCGGTTTGTCCGGCTTCGAAACATGGGGCTGCGCACCGTCATGATCACAGGGGACAACCCCCTGACCGCCTCCACAATCGCCGCCCAGGCTGGAGTCGACGACTTTGTCGCCCAGGCGACCCCTGAAGCGAAGCTCGCCTACATACGGAAAGAGCAGGCCGACGGCAAGCTGATCGCCATGATGGGAGACGGCACCAATGACGCCCCTGCGCTTGCGCAGGCCGATGTGGCTCTGGCCATGAATGCCGGCACTCAGGCCGCCAAGGAAGCCGCAAATATGGTCGACCTGGACAGCGACCCCACGAAGCTGATCGATGTTGTCGAGGTGGGGAAGCAGCTCCTGATCACTCGAGGAGCCCTGACGACTTTTTCGATTGCAAATGACGTTGCGAAGTATTTCGCGATCATACCCGCGCTTTTCGCTGGAACGCTCCCTTGGCTGAAGGCGTTCGACATCATGCATCTGCATTCGCCTATCTCTGCCATCCTCTCAGCAGTGATTTTCAACGCCCTGATAATCCCTGCGTTGATCCCCGTGGCTCTGAAGGGCGTACGCTATCGCGCCGTCGGCGCGGAGGCCCTTCTGCGCAGGAACCTGCTGGTCTGGGGGCTGGGGGGAGTCATACTTCCGTTTGTCGGCATCAAGCTCATCGACATGGTCCTTGCGGCACTGCACCTGGTGAGCTAGGAGGAAAAAACATGAAGATATCCAGTTATCTGTCCAAGAGCCTTTTGCTGCTAGTATTTGCCGTTGTCGCCGTGTGCATTGTGTATCCGTTAGCGCTCCTTGCAACCGGCCAGCTTATCTTCCCTTTCCAGGCCAACGGCAGCATGGTGAAAGGACCGGATGGAAAGGTCATAGGCTCGCGTCTCATCGCGCAGCCGTTTACCAAGAACGAGTATTTCTGGCCGCGCCCCTCCGCGGCGGGGAACGGGTACGACGCCTCGGCATCGTCCTCTTCGGCTCTGGCCGCTTCTAACTACGCTCTTCGAAACCGCGTGGCGCAGATGCTCGGGCCGATCGTTACGCACAAGGACGGACCGAAGGCGGGGCAGCTTGTCGCGCCTGACATCGAAGGCTGGTTCCAGAAAGACACCTACCAGGGAAGTCCGCACATCGTTTCCCAGTGGGCAAACATGCACAACTCGGTGGCGCAGGGCTGGGTTACTGCGGATCCCACCCACGGGGCGTATGTTGACACCTGGTCCAAGACGCATCCAACTGTTGTGACGCAGTTCATCAAGGATAACCCCGGAACCCCCAAGCCGGCCGCCGCTGACCTTGCAGTGGTATTTTTCCAGAGCTTCTCCGAAGAGCACCCAGGGAAATTCCCTTCCGCCGTAACGACCACAGACAAGAGCGGAAAAAGCGTCACGACAATCGAGCCAGTTAACACCGGCTCGGATATCCAGTCAAACTTTTTCGATATGTGGAGGCAGGATCATCCAGACGTGGCATTGGAGGACGTTCCTGGGGACTACGTCACGACTTCCGCGTCGGGGCTTGATCCTGACATCAGCCTTCAGAATGCGGAATACCAACTCGACCGGGTTTCCTCCGCGTGGGCCACAGACGTGAAGCGCGACGCCGCGGACGTAAAAAAGGAAGTGGAGCTAATACTTCAGAAGCATACAAAAGCCCCGCTGTGGGGTCTTGCAGGCGAGAAAATGGTCAACGTTATAGACGTGAACCTGGAGCTGCGAAACCGCTACGGAGCCCCGCAGTAACAGGGGGCGAAGGATGGCTCAAGCGTGTCGGAAGAAAACTCTGACACGCTTTCGGGCCGAAAGGTAAGGCGGAGTTGCACTATGCGCGAAGTTTTCATTCTCAGCAACGACCCCTGGTGCACTCGCCTCATGAAAGCAGATCTCGAAAAACATGATTACCGAATCCAGGAAGCCGAAGCTGGTGGAGTGAGCCTCGCTCGCACGATTCAGCCCGCGCTGGTCCTGCTAGACTTGGATCTGCCGGGCATCAACGGTGTGCAACTCGTCAACGAATTGCGCTCTTGGTCCAACGCGCCGGTTATCGCGCTTTCCTCCCGGAATCGGCGGGAGGAGGTCATCGAGCTGTTGGATGCGGGCGCGGATGACTATCTGACCAAACCGTTCGGAGTCAATGAGCTCCTTGCACGAATGAAGGTTGCTCTTCGCCGGAAGGTCACGGAAAAAACGCCTCCGGTATTCGTCTGTGGTGAACTAACGCTGGATTTCAACTTACGGCATGTTTCTGTCAGAGGGTCGGTAATACGGTTGACGCCGTCGGAGTACGCGATCCTTACGATCCTGGCGCAGCATCATGGGAAAGTCGTGCAGCATGCGCGGCTTCAACAGGAGCTCTGGGGTAGCGCAGGAACCCTCAGCTCGAATCGTCTTCGTGTCCGTATGGCGCTTCTCAGGCGAAAGATCGAGCGGGAGCCGTCGCGACCGGAGTTCATTTTCACGGAGCCCGGAGTCGGGTATAGGCTCGGCCCGGGTTGATGTTCTCATCGTGCAGCGCACGAACTGCTGCTCTGGGCGTTGAAAATCTCCGTTTCACTCACCCTCACATGCGAAAGTCGTCTGCGCATTGAGGAGGGGTTTCTTTAAAGCTTCGAGAGCTTTCGGAGCGCTGGAAAGGATCTTACTGTGATGCTGAAAGAGCTGTCAGAAATCCATGTAATGAGTCGCAAACGTCGGAGTCCATTGAACTTTTCTGCTTCCGTGGGCTACTGGTTTGATTGTTCATGGAATGGAACGAGGTACGACGCAGAGACTTGCCTTCTGGGATCCGCATATGGATTTCTTCAGGGGGCAAAGACGATACCCGAGGCGATGAAAACCAAGACCATCGACCCATACAAGAACTGTGACCCAAAACAGCGAGCGGCGCCTCGGTGCCCAGGCTTCATTCGAAGCCAGACTACGCCCCATCAGCGTGACGGCGACCGGAAAGCCAAATATAAAAACCAAACCACAAAAAGAATGCAGGAGGCCGAACGCAGTTGCGGCGCTTGCAGGCGCTGTTATAGGGTCGGTCTTGAAGACGCCGGCCCCTGCACCGAAAATGCCAGCAACGGTCAACAACACAAAGCCAAAGCGTCCGAAAGTAGTTGTCGTGTTGCCGTACCGCGATAACCGCGGCGAGACAGTAGAGTCCCATGCAAAAGAACGCAAGCGGCATCATCCATCCATAACTATTCCGAGCTTATACTCGTTGATCATTCGCCATTCGGGATTAAACTCTGCCTCAAAAAATGCAACATGGCGAGCAGACCCAACACCCCAGAATACAGATGCTCCTGCAAACGTCAGCAGGGCGGCAATTCGCGAAGATGCCATGGATGGCCCCGATGAGGTTTGTTTTCCCATTGCCTATCGCCTCACGCAAGATTGTAAGTACGTCGGGCGTGCGATTGAAAACCTGTTTTTGTGGGCGTGTCCTCAGTACAATCTTCTTCGGAGATCGTTCGTTGTAACCCCGGGACAGAAGTCTTTTTTCTTCTCTTGGCTAGTGATCCGAATAAGTGTTTAGGTTTGAG
>Ga0326727_10014600_pt1 | contig 17070 bp, 17 predicted proteins | sample MB2enrmetagenome_FD_207643 | JGI IMG/M metagenome (GOLD analysis project Ga0326727, IMG submission 207643) | Lab enriched peat soil microbial communities from McLean, Ithaca, NY, United States - MB29MY | ecosystem: Environmental > Terrestrial > Soil > Wetlands > Peat | place: USA: New York...
GAGGCACTATTCGAGATCGACATTAATGACCGGTATCGCGCGCCGCGGCAGATCCTATTGGGAGGCCTGCCAGAGCAGCGGCTAGACGCGAAACTGACCGAGGCAGTCTGTCGCTGGGTCGCAAAACGATACACACGGGCTGCGTTTCCAGACGAGTTCAACCGGCGGACCGATGCAGCTAAGGACAGTCTGGCTGATTTGTTCAAGAAACAAGGGGATCTGATTCTGAGCATCCATATCAGGATCGAACCAGAAGACACTGAGCTGCCAGAAGGAGAGGACTACCGTATCCTGCTGTACGCGATCTGCGAACGACACACATGGGAGGACGCCCGGTCACGTGCGGCTGCTACCAGGCTCGTGGACCAGATCGGCATCAAGTTGGCGGAGTGTGAGGGGATTTTTGTGGATGAATCCGTTCTCGTTCCGGAACACCGATTCTCGCTGGAGGATCTTCGCGAAACCGATCGGTGGGACTACGATTATCTCACCTACCGTGGCGGCCCGACTGAGCCGATCGGCGAGGGTTTCGAGTAGCTGGTTGGTGTCTCAGGCGATTCCGCATGCAGAGGGAAACTCTTGCCTTCGTCCTGTTTACGTCAAGAGGGCGGCAGCGACCGCGCGGAGGACCCGGGGGCCGGACACGGACCGCTTTTTAAGGTTGACACAGGCAGGAATACCCGTATTACAAAACCCGAGAATCTTCGCGGCCCGCGAAGATTCTCGAGTTTGCGATCAGCGATCAGCCGTCAGCGCTCAGCCATTGATCCTGCGGAACTTCCGGCTCGCTGAAGGACATCCACGATGCCCAACCGGCGAATTGTCACAAATCGAAGCTGATCGCTGAAGGCCGACCGCTGCAAGCTTGCGGCGAAGCCGCGCTGTGCTACTTGGGCGCGTAAACGCCGGCGATGTCTTCGGGGGCGTGGGGGTCGCCGGCTGCCGGGCCGTGCCACACGCTTCCGCCATACGTGGTGATGTAGATCATCTTGGCGTCGCGGGGATCGGGCGTGACGCGGTGGCCCCACTTGAAGTTGTAGCCGCGGATGCGCTGCCAGGCCTTGCCGCCGTCGGTCGAGCGCCAGGCCGACGATTCAAATCCGCAGGCGTACAGGTTGCGGGAGTTGCGCGGATCGACCGTCACGTCGTAGACGTGCTGGTCCCGGCTGAAGACGTGCTGCCAGGTCTGGCCGCCGTTCTGGGTGAGGTAGATGCCTCCGGAGCCGTCCGGCTTCTCGCCGCGCCGGCACCAGACCGACAGGTACAAGCGCCCGGCCACCTTGGGATCGGCGGTAATCCCGTTGGGTCCATTGACCCCCTCGGGCAAGTTCAGGCGGCGCCAATGCTCCGCGCCGTCGGAGGAGAAGTAGAGCGCGCCATCGCCGGCTTTCCCGATGCTGCCGTCTTCCGAACGGCGCGCCACGACCAGGTACAAGCCGCCCGCGGCATCGCGTGCCAGGCGCCATGCAAAGGGCTCAGAGGCCTCGATGCCAGCGTTCTTCAGGGCCCAGGTTGCGCCACCATCGGTGGATTTGTAAACCCCCTGCCCGAAGGCCGCCACGTAGAGGATACGGGCTTCTTTGGGCGACTGCGGATCGAGCAGGATGTGGGTGGCGGCGGTTTCGCGCATGCCCTCGTTGGACTGGCGCCAGGTGCGTCCGCCATCGTCGCTGCGGATGACGCCGCCGCGATAACGGGAAGGGGACATGGTGCGCCACATTTTGGGCCGCGGCAGATCGTGGGTGCCGCTGGCCACGCCCCACACGCGGCCACGCACGCCGGGATCGAACACCATCCAGTAGGTGGTATTGCGCCAGGCGCGCGGGACGCCATCGGTGGTGGAGGCCCAACTGCGTCCGCCATCGTCGCTGCGCACAGCGCCGATATCGGTATAGGTGATGAAGATGCGGTTTTGGTCGAAGGGGTCGAAGTGGACGCCGTAGCAGGTGGTCACATCCAGGCCGGTCGAGGTCCAGCCCTGCGGCGCGGTTTTGGCATATACGGCGGCCCACGTCTTCCCTCCATCGGTGGTGCGCATGGTGCGCCCGAGGTCGGTGAGGTAACAGATATCGGGATCGTTGGGAGCCACGCCGAGATTCAGCGCGGGGTCACCCCAGTGGGGACCCAGCTTCTCGGCGATCCAGGAGTCGGTGACGTTGGGCGCGCCTTCGCGGCCTTGCTGCCAGACGAGCTGCCAGTTGCGCCCGCGGTCGGTGGTCTTGGCCACGCCGGACCAATTGGCGCCATCGAGGTTGAGCTGGGAGTAGGCGACATACGCGGTATCGGGATGGTGCAGGCTGGTGGCCACGGCGGCGAAGCGGGCGCCGGTTCCGGGAAGCTGGAAGGCGCGCCAGGTCTTTCCGCCATCCTCGGATACCGCTCCGCCGCGGGCCGAAATCGTGTAGATCACGGGCGGCCCGGCGACGATGTCCACCCACGGATTCGCCGCGGGCGCGCCCTCGGTCCAAGCGCCGTTCTCGCGCACGAAGACGGTGCGCTCGCCGGCCACGTAGAGCGCGCCGTTTTCGGCCCAGATGCGGCGCACGCGGCCGGGGAAATCGCGCTCCTTGCGCCAGGTGGCGCCGGCATCCTCGGAGACCTGGAGGGTGCCTCCAATGGCGGCGTAGAGCACCTTGGAATTGGCCGGATCGATGGCTAGGGCCGCCATGCGTTCCGCGGGTTTGCCATCCACCAGGATTTCCTCGTCGGCATGGTCGCTCGACATCTCGACGCCCGTCACGCGCTCGGGCGGCGGATATACGAGCTTCCACGATTGGCCGGCATCGACGCTGCGGAACAGGGCGTGGCCGAGGGCGTAGATGACCTTGGCATCCCGCGGGTCCCACACGAAGGCGCGGGTGGTTCCGCGGAGGTTGAACATGCGCCAGTTGGCGCCGCCATCCTCGGTGAGGTATGCGCCGGTCATGTCGCAGGCCTCCAGCACGTGCTTGCCATCGTGCGGGCTGACGGTGGGGTAGAACTGTGCGCCGCCGCCTCCCGGACCGATCACCTTCCACAGGCCGGTACGCGGGGCCGATATCAAGGCGGCGGTGACCAGCAGAATGAATCCGATTTTCCTCATGGTGAAGTTCCTTCGTACGGGCGACCGCGGGTTGCGGAGCTGCAATGGAGAATTTCAGATCCGATAGGCGGCACGCACCACTTATCTTACATGCCTTTGGGGGCGTGGAACATGCGCCGGGCCGGTAGTGGAAGCAACACAGGCAAGAATGCCTGTGCTACGTTGTCGAAGGCGTTGCCGCCGGCCAGGCTGGAAGTGGCCGCCGACTTCGTACACAGGCTCAAGCGGATCAGCGAGGAAGAGCGCCAAGCGATTCTAACCCGCACGGCGGGTGCACTCTCGCCGGAGGAAGCCAAGGAGTTGGAACGGGTCATCGAGGAAGGCTGCGAGAAGATCGATGAAGACGGCTGGTAGTGTTCTGCCGGCGCCCTGCTTCAGGTCGCAGCAGCGGGACGAGGGCGTCCCGCGCGGTCCCGGGGGGACCGCCCCACCAGTCCGCCGCCAGTGCGGTTACCTGAGTCAAGCGGATTCGGGTGATCCCGGCGTGCCAGCACGTAAAACTGTCTGACAAGAACACAGGCAGGAATGCCTGTGCTACGTCTTACCGGGGCCGTGGAACATGCGGTGCATTTCGCGGTCGATGTCGTCCGAAAGAGTGTGCCGCCTTTTCAGCCTGGCCACGAGGTCGCACACGGATCCGGTGAGGATGCCCAGGATCAGGAGGACGAGCGCCACACCCAAGGCGATGTTGGTTACGGTGAGCCAGAATGTCCGCGGGTCATGCATGGGGCGTCACCTCGCCCGCGAGAAACCGTCCAATCCAGTTTACGACAAGCGGTATGGCATGGCGAACGTCGGGGTGCATGGGGCCTCCGACGGTGAAGCAATCGGCAGCTTCCACCGCTATGATGGTGACCTGGCGCGGCACCGGCATTCCCAGCCCGCGGGCCAGGGCCAGCACTTCGAAGAGGCCGATGAAGTGGGGCGAAATGCCGGGCGCGGGGCGCACCTGCTCCGCCTCGAAGACATGCATGGTCCCGGGTTGGGCCTTACCGGTAACAATGGCATCCACGACCAGAAGGCGCCCGACGCCCACCAGTTTGTCGAGCAGGTTGAAGCCGGTTTCGGAGGACGTGACCACTTGGATGGCCGCGCCGAAGCGGCGCTCGACCTCGCGGGCCACCAGGATCCCCACGGCGTCGTCGGCGAGGATCTCGTTGCCGAGACCCAGCAGGCGAACGGGAGGTTCAGCCGCGGTGGATACTCCCATCGGCATCGCGCCTCAATGTAGACCGCAGATCGCCGTTCGGGCCGCACACGCGAACCAGAAGAGGCATACTTCCGGGGAGTGCATGGGTAGCACATCCGAGGCATGGATCGTAAGCGCGGAAGGCCATTTCGACCATGTTCAGAATACCATCGTCCACGGTGGAAGCGTTGACCAGCCCGCGCGCCGCTTTCTCGACGCCCATGGAAATGCGGGCGGCGTTGTGCTGGGTGGCCACAATCAGGTTGCATTTGGTGATGAGGCCCCGTTCGTCGGTCTGGTAGTGGTGGATGAGGGTTCCGCGGGGCGCCTCGACCACGCCGATTCCCTCGTGGGGAACCGCGGTGGGCAAGGTTCGCACGTCGGGACTCGAGATCTCCGGATCGTCCGCCAGTTCTTTCATCCGCTCGGCGGCGTAGAGCAGTTCGATGACGCGCGCCCAATGGTTGGCCAGGGTGTGGTGGACCGGCCGGCCGAGGACCTCGAAGTATTGCAGGCAAGCCTCCTGAGCCTGCGGGGTGGCCAAGCCATCGGCGGCATTGAGGCGGGCCAGGGGAGCCACCGAGTACACGCCGCTCTCCGCACCGTCGCTGAAGCCGCGCCAGGGGAGGGCTTTCAGGTGACAGAATTTCATGTAGCTCCAGGGCTCGGTGCGCTCGGCGATGTGTTGCGCGTAATCGGCGGGATCGAATTTGGCCCACTGGCGGCCGTCGGGGGCCACCACGCGCAGGGCGCCATCGTAGAAATTCAGCCGGTTCTCGCGGTCCACCATACCCATGTAATAGGTGCGGTGGGTAAACAGGTCGCTCTTGATGAGGTCCACGTACTCGCTGTTCGAGAGCACGACTTTTTCGAATACGCCGCGGGTGAACTGGGCGAATTCCACGGCCTCGGCCGCGACTTGGCGGAACTGGGCGGCGTCTTCGCGGGAGAGCGCTTTGGATACGCCGCCGGGAATGCCGAATACGGGATGGACCGCCTTGCCCGCCGCCAGGGCGATGAGGCCGCGCAGCTTGTGGCGCATGGCGATGACTTGTTTGCCGGTCTCGACGCCCACCCTGGCAATGACTCCCAGGACATTGCGTTCGGCGGCGGGCGCCCGGGGGCCGACCACGAAATCGGGGCCGCCCAGGAAATAGAAGTGCAGGGTATGGTCTTCCACCATGAAGGTGTTGTAGACCAACTCGCGAATCTTGCGCGCCGCGGGGGGCGGCTCGACCTGGTAGAGGCGGTCGAGCGCCTTGGTGGAAGCCATGTGATGGGCGGTGGGACAGACGCCGCAGATGCGCGAGGTGATCTGCGGCATGCTTTCGGCGGGGCGCCCCTGCGCGAACTTCTCGAATCCGCGGAGCTCGGGCACCTGGAAGTAGGCGCGGTCGACGGCGCCTTTCTCATCGAGGAAGATTTCGATTTTGCCGTGGCCCTCGAGGCGGGTGATGGGATCGATGGTGATGCGGCGGGTGGCAACGGGTGCGGTGGCAGTTTCCATGGCAGTCACTCCAGACGTTTTCGCTCGAGGAAAGAAGACGGAAGGCTATAGCGGTAGAAGGTGCCCACGGGATCGACGATGCCCTCGAAGACGCGATCGATACCGGCCTCGTCGCTGACGTCGATTACCGAGGCGATGGAGCACAGGGCCTTGCCGCCGTAATCGCGCATGCGGCTGGTAGGGCCGAAACAGCCGGAGCAGGGCATGTTTCCGGAGATGCAACGCGACCCACAGCCGGTGCGCGTGGCGGGGCCCAGGCAGGGCACGCCCTGCGCCAGGATGCAGGTTTCCGGATCCAGCACGCGCTCCTGCACGCGGTGAAAGCGATCCAGCTTGAGCTCCTGGGGATGCGTGTCCCGGCGCGGGCACTCGTCGCACATGGCGCGGTCGGGCGCGAGCACGGTTCCGGGCTCGGGCAATTCGCCGCCGAGCAGGACCTGGAACGCATCGGCGACGATTTTGGGCGATGGCGGGCAGCCGGGGATGTAGTAATCGACGGGGATGGTGCGGTCCAGAGCGAAGACGGAATCGAAGAGCCTGGGGAGCGTGAGGGTTCGGCCATCCTCGCGGTACTCGCGCTGCGGATGGCCGGCCGCGCCGTAGACTTCGCGGAGCGTGTCCCCCGCGGTGGTGAGATTAGACAGGCCGGGGATTCCGCCGAGCTGGGCGCAGACTCCGAACGCGACTACCAGTTTGGATTTGCGGCGCAGCAGGCGGGCCATCTCCAACTGGTGGGTAGTGCGCACCGCGCCGTTGACGAAACTGATGGAGATGGCGCCGTCTTCCATGGCCGCGACGTCCTTCTCCTTGAAGTCCAGGGCGACCGGCCAGAACACGATATCGACGGCGGCGACGATGTTGAGGACCTCTTCGGCGAGGTCGAGCACGGCCTCCTCGCAACCGCCGCAGGAGGCGCACCAGTAGAACGCGACCTTAGGTTTCATGCGACCTCCAGAAGATTGGGCTGGCCGGGTTTGCGCAAGGGGCCCAGGCGCTTGAGGTTCTTCACCATGTCCTCGATGACCACGCGCACGCGGTCGCCCTCGGCGGCGGAAATCCATTCCAGGCGCAGGCGCTCTTCTTCGATCCCCATCTGGCGGATCAGCCGCTGGACCAGGCGGAAGCGGCGCAGCGCCTTGTAGTTGCCCTCCTGGTAATGGCAGTCGCCGGGATGGCATCCGCCGATGAGGACGCCATCGGCGCCTTTGGCAAAGGCCTTGAGGATGAACTGGACGTCGACGCGCCCGGAGCACATCACGCGGACCACTTCGGCATTGGCGGCGTACTTGATGCGCGAGGTGCCCGCCAGGTCGGCGGCGAGATAGGTGCACCAGTTGCAAAAGAAGGCGACAATTCTCGGCTCGAATTCATCGGGCCTCGGTTTCAAGTCTTCAGGCATTGCTCAGAACACCCTCGATTTCCGCAAAGATTTCGTCATCCTCAAAGAGGTGTTGCCGGACAGCCCCGGAAGGACAGGCAGCCACGCAGGTGCCGCAGCCCTTGCAGAGCACCTCGTTGACGCGGGATTTGTGAATTTCGTTGACGAAGGAAATGGCGCGATACGGGCACATGGAAATGCAGGTCTTGCAGCCGCAGCAGACGGCCTCTTCCACGTGGGCGGTGTTGGGTTCGGTTTCCACGTAGCCGGCGTCGATGAGCGCCAGGGCTTCGGCGGCGGCGGCGCCGGCCTGCGCCACGGTATCGGGAATATCTTTGGGACCCTGGCAGCAGCCGGCCAGGAAGATACCATCGGTGAAGGTGTTGACGGGCGCCAGCTTGGGGTGGCGCTCGAGAAAGAAGCCTTCGGAGGCGCAGGAGATATTGAACAGGCGGCGCACTTCGGGGGCGTCGGCGCGCGGCTCGAGACCGGTGGCGAGCACGACCATATCGACGGGGATGCGGCGCACAAATCCGGCCAGCGTGTCTTCCGCGCGGATGACCAGCTTGCCTTCCTCGCCGGGATCCAACTCCCAATCGGTGACCTCCGCGACGCGCCCGCGGATGAAGTGGACGCGCTCGTTGAGGAGCTTCTGGTAGAACTCCTCGAAGCCTTTGCCGGGGGTGCGCATATCGATGTAGAAATTGAAAATCTCGGCGCCGGTGTGTTCCTTGACGAGATGCGCCAACTTCAGGGAGTACATGCAGCAGACGCGGGAACACCAGCGGTGGGTATTCTCGTCGCGCGATCCGACGCAGTGCACGATGGCCACGGTCTGGGGTTTGCGGCCGTCGCGCAGAATGACTTCGCCGCCGGTGGGTCCGGAAGCATTCACCAGGCGCTCCACTTCGAGCGCGGTGTAGACGTTGGGATATTTGCCGTAGCCGTAGTAGGGAATGCGCGCGGCGTCGAAGGTCTGGAAGCCGGTGGCCAGAATGACGGTTCCCACTTCGATCTCTTCGATTTCCGGCTCGGCGCGAAGATTGATGGCGTGACGGTCGCCGCAGGCCTCGATACAGGTCTTCTTGCATTTCCCCGATTTGAACTGAATGCAGGTTTCGGGGTCGATTACGGGCACCTGGGGGACGGCCTGGGGAAATGGAATGTAGATCGGCTTGCGCTTGGAGAGGCGCATGTTGAACTCGTCGGGAACTTTGGCCTGTTTGTAGACGCAGGCATCCAGGCACTCCAGGCATCCGGCGCAGAGATCTTCGTCGATGTAGCGGGGGTGGCGCAGGACGGTGGCCTTGTAGTTCCCCACGTAACCATCCACCCGGGTGACTTCCGAGTAAGTCCACAGGGTAATATTGGGATGGCTGCGGACGGCCGACATTTTGGGAGTGAGGATGCAGGCGGCGCAGTCGAGGGTGGGAAAAGTCTTGTCGAACTTGGCCATGTGGCCGCCGATGGTCGGCTCTTTTTCGACCAGGAAGACATGCTTGCCGGCATTGGCGAGGGTGAGCGCGGCGTGAATTCCGGCGATGCCTCCGCCGAGCACCAGGACATCCGGATGGATGGCCACGCGGCCGCGCTCCAGGGGCTGGTGGAAGGCCACGCGGCGCACGGCAGCGCAGACCAGGTCCTGGGCCTTGCGGGTAGCCTGCGCTTTGTCGACGTGAACCCAGGAGGCCTGCTCCCGGATATTCACCATGTGGAAGTAGTAGGGATTCAAGCCGCCGACCTTGAGGGCGGTGCGGAAGGTGTGTTCGTGAAGGTGCGGCGAGCAGGACGCCACCACGATGCGGTTCAGATCGTGGTCGCGGATATCCTGGCGGATGAGCTCCTGGCCGGGATCGGAGCACATGTACTTGTAGTCGCGCGAGAGCACCACGCGGGGCAGCGTGGCAGCGAACTGGGCCAGGGCCTTCACGTCCACGGTGGCGGCGATGTTCGAGCCGCAGTGGCAGGTATACACACCGATGCGAACGGCGCCGTGGGGATCAGACATAAGCTTCTTTCTCCGTGCGGGCTGGGGCGAACCACTGGGCGATGGTCTTGCGTCCGGCCACGGCGCGCGGGAATCCGAGCGACTTATAGTCTCCGCCCAGGGCCCAGCCGAGAATCTGGGTGAAGTAGAGGACGGGCATATCGAAGCGCTGGCCCGTGTCGCGGCGGATCTCGGACTGGTAGGCGTCCAGGTTGTACTGGCACAGGGGGCAGACGGTCACGATGGCCTGGGCTCCCTTGCGGGCGGCCTCTTTCAACAAGATGTAATTCAGACGGACGCCCACCTGGTGGGCCGTGCCGGTCAAGGATCCGCCGCAGCACTTGGTCTTCAACGACCAATCGACGGTGGGAACGCCGGCGGCTTCCAACAATTCGTCCATGCGGACGGGGTCGTGGTCGCGGTCGGCTTCGCCGTAGGGCCGCACCATCTGACACCCGTAGTAGCAGGCCACGCTTCCGCCATGCCAATGGCGCACGATTTTCTGGCGGAGGCGATCGGGACCGACGTCGGTGAAGAGGACCTCGAGAGGGTGACGAACGCGGATCTGGTTGAGCACGCGCAGATTGCCGTTGCCCCAGGAACCCATCTCGCGGGCGACCTGCGGGTACTTCTGCATGTAGTCCTGGGCTTTTCGCAAAACCAGGTAACAGGCGCTGCAGGGAGCCAGCAGATCGGCATGGCTGGCCTTGTGAGCCAGGGCGAGGTTTCTGGCCGAAAGCTGGAAGGCCGAGCTCTCGTCGATAGACATGTACGAGGTTGCGCCGCAGCAGTTCCAATCCTGGAGCTCGGCGAGCGGCAGATCGAGCAGGCGAAACAGCTCGAGAAGGCTCTCTTCGTAGGCCACGCCCGTGCCCTTAAGCGAGCACCCCGGAAAATATCCGTAGGCGGAGGCCATCACGCCACCTCCCGGGGGGCCAGTTCGCGGGGCAGGCTGGCGATATCGCGGACGCGTTCGCCGCGCAGCTTCAAGCGGCCGGTGCGCACCAGGTCCCAGCCGGTGCGGAACATGCCGAGAAGGACCAGGGGATTGGAGCGCAGAGCCATGCGCAGGACCAGCCAGAATTCGGAACTCCGCCCGCGCCGCCCGACCATGCGGTAGAATTCCTGGGCCAGCACGGGCACCGGAAAGCGCGCGGGATACAGCCGGTGCTGGATGGCCTCGCGCTTGAGGCTATACATCACGTCGGTGATATGAATCTGGCGGGGACAATGCACAGCGCAGGAATAACAGGACGCGCAGAGCCAGATGGTTTTGGAGCGCAAGGCGTCCGTACGAAAGCCTTCCCGGACGAGGGCTATGATGCGGCGGGGAGTGAAATCCATGTAAATGGATAACGGGCAGGCGCCCGAACAGGTGCCGCATTGCAGGCAGGAAAACAAGCCCTCACAGCCGGGACGTTGGCTAACCCGGCGGGCCCACTCCGCGTCCGCCTCTCTTTGAAATTTTAGTTCGCGTTGCATCGGTTCTCACTTGAGTTTTGGTTTTGCGGCGCTGGTACTGGCAGTCAACCTCGCCGGCCTCCCGGACCAGGCACCGCTTCTTGAGATGAATTCCGCACTGGAGGCAGATGTCATCGGGGTTTGCGCTATCGTGGACAATGCCTTTGGTCAAGCGCTCCAGGAACGCCGAAGTCTGCTGAAGCTCCCCCGGGTCCAGATTTCCGAACATGGCGGCGAGCTTGCGATCCTTGGCGGTTTCGTACCTCTTCAAAATCGTGCGGCCGGCGGGGGCCAGGGAAAGATCGCTCGAGCGGCGGTCTTCCCGGCCTTCGGTGCGCCGCAGGAACTTGCTGCGCACCAAGCGGTCGACGGCTTTGCTGGCCGCGGCGTCGCTCACCCCGAGAAAAGCGGCGACGTCGCCCACGTTGTGGGCCTCGGTGACGTTCAGGAGTTTGAGAATTTTGAGTTGCGAGATGGTGAGCTGCTTGCCCGCGATCTCCGTGAGCAGTTGCTGCTCCATGACGCCGCTCACGGCGGAAACGAACAAGTGCGCGCTGCCGAGTAATTCGCTAACCAGTTGTTGCCGATGGTGAATGTCCATGGGGTCCTCTCCGGACGGGCTGAGTAGAATCCATGGTAACGAAGAGACGGCCCAGGAAGAGGGCCGTTTCGCGTTGACATCGCCCATGGAACTGGTCGGCATACCGCCCGCCGGTTCGGATCAGGATCTGGCTGGTTCGCGGACCTCGGCCAGGGCGCGGCCCAACTGGCGGCGCGTGTTTTGCAGGCGTTGCGCGATGACGTCGGAGAGCCTTTCGAGGAAGGTGCGGGCGAAATAGGGGTTGGCGTCGAAAGCCCCGCGCAGGTCCGCGACCTCGAAGGCGGACGCCTCCACGGATTCCAGAGCGCGGGCGCGAAACTGCTTCTTCTGGCCGAGAACGGCGGACCAGCCGAGCTCGTCTCCGGCATGCAAGGTGTCGATGAGGACCTGGCGTCCGGCGTAGCCCAACTCCAGGGCCACCCGGCCGGAAAGGATTACGTAGAATTGCGTATCGTCGTCGTCCTCGCGGAAGATGATCTGGTCCTTCGAGAAGCGTACGACCGAGGCGAGCGCCGTCAGTTTTTCCAGATGTTTGGGTAGGAAGTGATCGAAGAAGGAACACCGGTCGAGGACCGGGACATCGGAAGTCATGAAGATTCTCCACGAATGAAAGGGGATATGGGGCGAGGCCGCGCAAAGGGGGGAGCGAACGCCTGCCCGCCGCGGGATGTGGCCTTCGAACGCGATCTCATGCCGGCCTTCCTGTATTAGATGTCAAACTTTCGAAATTGTCAATATGATTAATGTTCAATGATGTTAAGTAATTTGGAGGGGGGCTTGACGCGGAGGCGCGGAGACGCGGAGGAAACGCGGAGAAGGACAATTTCACCGGGCCCGGAGGGCACCCCGACGCCAAGACGCCGAGAAAAAGCAGGGTCAAAACCTGAGAGCGCAGAGCCAGCAGAGAGCGCAGCGCGGCTTCGCCGCAAGCTTTCAGCGGTCAGCTTTCAGCGATCAGCTTCCGATTTGTGACAAATTCGCCGGTTGGGCATCGTGGATGTCCTTCAGCGAGCCGGAAGTTCCGGAGGTTCAATGGCTGAGCGCCGACGGCTGATCGCTGATCGCAAACCCGAGAATCTTCGCGCGCCGCGAAGATTCTCGGGTTTTTTGATGCAGAGGAGTTCCGTCGGCGAGAAGTCCTTGGAGTTGGAGACAGCACAGGCAACCGCCCTCGGCGGAGAACCGCGGTTCAACGGGTCCGGGTACGGCGATGGCGGAGAAGGAGTTTTTTCAGCGGGATGGCGTGGCCAGGGTAGCCCACTTGGATTGGTAACCGGCGGGGAGAACGAAGTTGGGGCGGGCGGAGGGAAACAGAAAAGTGCCGACGTCCCAGAACTCCAGGCCGCGGGCGCGGGAGAAGAGCTGGGCGCCGAGTTCGCGAGCGAGGTCGGAATTGGTGTCGTACTTGGCGGCGAAGGGCGAGGAGACATCGCCGTGCACCAGGCGGTTGAACGACATGGCAATCAGGAAGTAGGGCTGCGGAAGAAGGTGGCGCTCGAGGCGGGTGAGGCGGCCTTGCACGATGGCGCCGGCGGGGATGAGGATCTCGCCCGATGAGGGGCGGCCGACGGGCTTCACGACTCGCGCGGAGACGGGGTCGCCCGCGGCGGCAGTGGCGGTATCGATGGGCGCGGCGAGCGCGAGCACGATGGGAAGCCCGATGGGCAGGGGGACGGCCGCGCGCACCACCGGACGCGGGACGGCGCCATCGACCTCAGAGCCGGAATCGAAGCGCATGGCCGATTCGGCCTGGTACTCGCGGCACTCGCCGAAAGTGGTCACGTTGCCGGTCTCGCGCGCACTCGCCATCACGATGGTGAGGCGCCCCTGGCGGGGCAGGAGCACGTCGCCATCGCCGATGCGCACGCGCCGATAATCGAGCGCGGATTCCAGGCGGCACATGGAAGTGGAAGGCGGGAGCGGCGCGGCCTCCACGGTGAAGCGCCGCAGGTCCAGGGATTCGCCATCCACCAGGAACGTCCCTTGATAGGGCACGGTCTGCCAGGCGGCGCCGGTCTTGACACGGTAGCGGCTGGCCTGGGCGGAAACGCGATAGTTGTACTCGAGGAGCGTGCGAGCGCCGTCGGGCTTCTCGCCCACAAATTGAAAATCTACCGCGGGGTTGTCGAAGACGCCGATCAGATGCGTGCCGAAGGCGCCGGTTCCGATAGGGCCCTGGTGGATGATCTGATCGACGTCGCGCGTGTCGAAGCGCGTGGCGCCGGGCCAGGCGTGGATCTCGTGGCCTTCGGAGACGGTGACTTCGAGCCGCAGGCGGTCGGAGCTTTCCAGGCGCGGCGGCGCGGTATGGCGTTCGCGGGCGGCCTGAATCTGGCTGCACGAGGGCGGCGGGTCGGGGGGCGGCTCATAGTAGCTGCGCTCCACCGTCTCGATGCAGGCATAATTCGCCAGGCGCCGGGTCATGGCCTGCAGATGAGCGCGGGCGCGTTCCAGCATCACGCCGGGATCCAGCTCGGCCTGCCCGCGTGCGGCCGCCAGAATGATCACAGGCAGTGCCAGCCGGACCGGCGGACGCATGCGCCTACTTCTTGGCCGCCGAAGGGACGCGCGGCTTCCAGTTTTGCGCGGCCTGCTCGGTAGCCGAGACATCAGCCGGGGAAAGCTTGGCCGCGAGGGAGGCGCGCAGCTTCTCCACGCTCTTGTCGCCGTGCAGGTACGCGAGCGTGAGCCAGAAATAGGCGCGGCGGTTGTCCTGCGCGATGCCGAGCCCTTCGGCGTAGCGTACGCCGAGCCTGGCCTGCGCGGGAGGATAACCCTGGCTGGCAGCGGCGCGAACCCAGCGCAGGGCCTGCTCTTCGTCGTGCGGTATGCCACCCTTGCCGGCGGCGTACAGGCGGCCGAGATTGAACTGCGCTTCGGCATGGCCTTTCTGAGCCGCGCGTTCGTACCAGTAAGCGGCCTGCTTCTGATCCTGCTGGACGCCGTAGCCCTCGACCAGGGCCCAATCCGTGGTAGGGCCGTCGCTATCGGGAGAATTGGCCAGGTTGAACCAGCGCATGGCGTCGGCTTCGTCGCGGGGCACGCCCCATCCGCGCGAGTACATCTGGCCGAGGGCGAATTCGGCTTCGGCATTGCCCTGTTCGGCGGCCTTGCGATACCACTGTTCGGCTACGGTCAGGTCGCGTGGCACTCCCTTGCCCTGGGCGTACAAGACGCCCAGATCGAACTGCGCTTCGGCCTGACCGGCTTCGGCCGCCGCCTTCCATTCGCGGAAGGCGGTGGCATAGTCCTTATTCTTGAAAGCCCGCATCCCGGCGGCTACATCGGCCGCGGCAGGCAAAGCGCATAAAAGCGCCACCCCGCAACCCAACAGCACGCTCCGTTGCGCGCGATATGGCATACCGCCCCCTTTCTGCAATGTCGGCCTGCTGAGTACGTTGTACCACAACTGGGGGCCGGGGGCCGGGGGCCGAAAAGCGGGGGTTGGGGGTTAGGGGTTGGGGATTGGGGTTGTGTGGCTGACTCGCAGGAGCAGGGGTACCCCGCGCGTGGTCGCGCTCCGCGTCAGCGATGCTTGATGAACGTTCCGGCGTTCAGTTCCGACATGGCGTGGCGGAGCTCGGCCTGGGTGTTCATGACGATGGGTCCGTACCATGCGACGGGTTCCTCGATGGGCCGGCCGGAAACCAACAGGAACCGTATCCCCTGCGGTCCGGCCTCGACGGCCAGCTCGTCGCCGCGGTCGAACAGGACCAGCGAGTGGTTGTGCGCGTCGTAGACCGGCGGCGCGTCGGGTTTGAGAACCTGGTCGGTGAGGACCGCCTGCGGAGCCGAAGCGTCGCGGAAGGTGCCGGAGCCGGCGAACACGTAGGCGAAAGCGTTGCGCGTGGTCTCGATGGCGAGCCGTTTGCGCCGCCCGGCGGGGACCGACACGTCGAGATAGCTGGGATCGGCGGCCACTCCATCCACGGGGCCCTTGCGGCCCCAGAACTCGCCGCAAATGACGCGCACGCGCGTGCCATCGTCATCGGTGACCTCGGGGATGGCGTTGGACGGAATGTCCTGATAACGCGGGTCGGTCATCTTGAGAGAAGCCGGCAGGTTGGCCCAGAGTTGAAAGCCGTGCATGCGGCCCTGGGGATCGCCCTTGGGCATTTCCTGGTGCAGGATGCCGCTGCCCGCGGTCATCCACTGCACGTCGCCGGCGGTCATCTTTCCCTTATTGCCGAGGCTGTCGCCGTGCTCGACGGAGCCGGCCAGCACGTAAGTGATGGTTTCAATTCCGCGGTGCGGATGCCAGGGAAATCCGGCCAGGTAATCTTCGGGATTCTCGTTGCGGAAGTCGTCCAGGAGCAGGAACGGATCGAAATCCTTGGTTTTGCCGAAGCCAAAAGCGCGCTGGAGCTTGACTCCGGCGCCCTCGATGGTGGGCTTTGGCTGGGTGATTTGTCGAACGGGACGTAGAGACATAATTTCCCTCCGCCGCCGGTTACGCGCGTTTCGGCGCCGGCGGCTGTTATGCGGTTATGGCCAATGGTTCAGGCTTTCACAAACTGGACATCCAGGTTGATGGCGACCTCTTCACCCACAAGTATTCCGCCGCTCTCGAGCGTGGAGTTCCAGGTCAGACCGAAGTCTTTGCGGTTAATCTTGGTGGTGGCCGACAGCCCCACGCGGACGAAGCCCCAGGGATCTTTGGCCGGCGGAGTCGGCCCTTCGACGGCGAGGACCACCGGGCGGGTGACTCCGTGAATGGTCAAATCTCCGGCGACCGACAGTTCGCCGTCACCAACCCGGGTTACGCGGGTGGACTTGAAGGCGAGCGCCGGGAACTTCTCCACATCGAAAAAGTCGGCACTCTTCAGGTGCGCGTCGCGCTGGGGGTCGCGCGTATCGATGGAGGCCGCGTCGATGGAAACGTCCACCCGGGATTTAGTGATATCGGCTTCATCCAGGGTCATCACGCCGGAGAGCTTGGTGAAGTGACCCTTGACGTGGGAAATCATCATGTGTCTGACTTTGAACTCGACCGCGGAGTGTACCGGGTCGATGTTCCAGGTGGTGGTAGCGGCGGACGGTGTAGTTTGCGTGCCCATATCGGTTATCCTTTCACAGAAATTAGATTCGTTTGACAGATATTCGTTGCAACAAATAAATTGGTGCGCAATCAAACCAGCCGGGCGCGGCAGGCGCCCAGCAGTTCCGACAGGGTTTCGAGGCGGCGGCGGCCCAGGTGGCCCAATTGCCGGCGATGAGAATCGCGCACCGGTTCATCCAGGCGGGCGAGAAGGGAAAGCCCCTGCGGGGTGATGCGCGTCTCGACCGCGCGCCGGTCGCGGGCTTCGCGGCAGCGCGAGACCAGGGCGCGCTTTTCCAGGCGGTCCAGCAGGCGGGTGACGTCCGGATCGCGGGTGATCATGCGGGCGGCGATCTGCCCGCAGGCGAGGCCTTGGGGGGCGCCGCGGAGGATGCGCAGGACGTTGTACTGAGTGGCCGAGAGGTCTTCGGTCTTGAGGACCTGCGCCAGGCTGCGCGAGAGGAGGTCGGTGGTGCGCAGCAAGTCGAGGAAGGCGGTTTCCTCGGGGCAGGCGCGACGGGGTTTGGGTTGAGGCGGAGCGGCCACCGGCACGCTTCTATATTATCCGTTATAACGAATAGTGTCAAGACGAATAGGGATGGGATCCGTTGCTCCGGTGAGACGCGGCCCGGGATTGTCGCACAATGGAGGCATGCTCACCCTGGATACATTGCGCGGAGGCCGGCGGGAAGAAATCCTTCGTCTCGCCCAACGGCGCGGCGCTCACAACTTGCGCGTGTTCGGCTCGGTGGCGCGGGGCGAAGCCAACGAGAGCAGCGATCTCGACCTGCTGGTGGAGTGGGAACCGGGGCGCCGCCTGATGGACC